>VTLG01016537.1_pt1 | contig 25928 bp, 34 predicted proteins | sample 4694571 | NCBI WGS metagenome assembly VTLG01 (sample SAMN12604809, study PRJNA352737) | marine metagenome | biome: ENVO:00000447; feature: ENVO:00000209|ENVO:00000569|ENVO:01000036; material: ENVO:00002151; isolation source: viral sequences binned using virsorter ...
TAATTTAAAAATTCCTCCTCTTTAGTAAAAGCCGTTGGCCCAAGATAATCTGGGTTACTTTTGAATCTAAACAAAAAATTGCCTAATTCAGAAGCTCTTATCAAAGAATAATTTTCTTTCATTACCCTTTTGTGATAACTACGAATTTCTTCTTCCGTCATTCCAGAGATATCTTTTACTACATCTATCCCTTTTGTTTTTAAGTAAGATAAACAGAATGTCATTTCTGCTGTAACATACTTAAATGTGTAATCTTTTTTTAATCCTATTTCACGTACAGGAACTCTTGTGCTGTCGTTGTATTTTTCGTCTATCTTATTGTCTATAAAATCTAGACTCTCTTCAAACATCTCTCTTAAAAAATGCTTTGTTCCAGCCATTATGTGGTCTGACGGGTGAAACAAAACGGTCTTTCTAAAAAAGAAGTTTGATACAGCAATCTTGTCTGGTCTTAAGTATACTGCGCTAACAATCTTTCTTAAGTCTGTAAAGTACTCATCTGACCTTACCTTAACTATAAAGTTTGTATTTGAATTAAGAATTCCTTTGAGGCTAGAATTTATGTGACTTCTAATATTTTGAAAGTTGTATCTGTTTCTGTTTATTGGTTGATTAATTAATACCCTTGCGCCTAAAGCTCTTGCTTGCTCTATTAGCTGTATACTATCTGTAGGCCAGCAAGAAACAATGACAGGTCCCATCATGCTATAATTTTTTATGGCTCTAACGCCATCAATTGTCAAAGGTCCTTGTATGACAAAAGTTACCGTTTTTTCCATCTACTTTTTTGCCCTGAAAAATATCCAGTTGGGGTGTGTATCTCCCGGACCAGCAACCCTTATCTTATATTCAAATTCGGAAAAACCTATCTTTTCTAAATCGCCTTTCAATTGTTCCGGGCTTTCAACATAAACATCTGTCCTTCCGTTTGTTGTTCCTGCGTTGTAATGATTTTTGTAATAATCAACTGAGCCAAACTTCCCTTTACCAAACCCCATCTGTGCCGTAAACCATCCTGAGCTTTTTAAAACCCTGTAAAATTCCTTAAACAAACCAAACCTTATTTCGTGAACTGGTATGTGTTGCAAGGTGATGGTACTCATAACAGCATCGTATTGATTGCTCTCTATTTCTCGTAGGTCTCTTCCGTTTGTATTGAATAAAAGGTTTTCTTTATAAGCATCTGTACAGTCTAGCCAATAACGTGTGTTGTATAAGTTTATATGTGATATGTCTACCCCATCAACTCTTTTAAAGTTTGCCCCATACTTTTCTAAGTTTCTTCCCGGCCCGCATCCAAAGTCTAAAAGTAAACAGTCTTTCGCTAACGGTAAATGTTCTGTGTTGTTATGAAAGTCAAACATCCCATCAAAAAGAAGGTCGTAGTCCTTCCATCTGTTATGCGAATCAAAAGAACCAACAACAAAATCCCTTTTATTTATGCTCCACAAAGATGCTAATTTGTCATATGAAAACTTTTGTAAATTAGAATAGCTGTCATCACTGTAAAACAAACTATCTATAAGTCGTTCTCCGTCTTTTATGAACTCTAAAATATCCTCATCACAATGAATTAGCTCTTTTGCTTTTTCTAAAGAAGCACCAGCTCCAACTGGAGGCATGTCTTCTATTTTTTTTCTGTCAAAATCCTCACCCGCCATTTCAAGCGCTTCTATCAAATCATCCTTTAGGTTTTCTGTTCTACCTATGTAATCTACATACGGAAAAACTCCTATCGGAGCTTCAAGGTATTCTAAATATATACTTGTTACAAATGAAGGTCCTAGTTTATGTACGAATTGTTTGAAAGTAATCTTTTCGTAATTGTTTTGTTTATAACCATCAAAGTCAACAATCCACGGATAAATATCAGATATATACATACTCTTCAAAATATCTAGAGGTTTTCTAACAAAAGAAAAAACAAACTTTTTTTCAAGGTCTTCTTTTAATTCTCTTTTAATATCTGAGATTCTTGCGTGTGTTTTTTTTCCCCATTTATCTATCCCGTAAATTTCTGTCTCAGAGCTATCCTTCTCAATTCCCATTGACGCTTCAATGGCTCTTCTAACCCAATCTCCTCCTGTCTTAGGTATGTGTACAAAAATACTATTTGGTAGTATTAAAGCCATACTAATCCTCTATTGCTAAAGCACCTTTAATTGTTATGTTTGGGTTCGTTGCATCGAACTGTGTAAAGTCAACGCTATAACCTTTTATAACATCTATGTCCGTTTCAGAGTCTATTGCGGCTTCGACTGATATTGTTTCGGCTACAACAGTCTTAACCCAAGTCAGAAGTTGATTTATATAAGCAACCCTGTTTGTTAAACCTGAGTTTCTTGCTTCTTCAGCAAGAGCAATAAACAGCTCTCTTCTGAAAGACGGGTAGCTTAATTCAATATAACCATTGGCCTCTAAACTAATCTTATTATTCTGTCTTTGTCTTGCTGGCTCAATAAGGTATTGGTCCAAATCATTTTCGTATGTCACTAGAGCTGCATCTAGGTCTTCCTGCGAAACCCCTTCTACATACAAAGTGCCGTTTCTATAAACAGATGTTTCTGTATCTCCTCCAGCTATTTTTATTATTGCACTTAAGCGTTTTTCTGATGATATCTCTAAGCTAGCCACTATCTAATCTCCTTTACCTCCAAGAAACATCTTCCCTCGTTATCTGTTGCACTTCTTGTGTTTTCATGACCGGCATCGGTATGTAAACCATAAAGAGTAATTTCATCATCAACATCCAACTCAAGCGTAACAGACGTTACTGTCGCAGGTTTATATCTATATGCACTAATTGGGTCCATAGTTCTAGAAGATGATTCTGCGTGATATGCAACACTTCCACCACTTGGTGTCACACCTATTTTGGCTTTTATATAGTTACCAGCACCTACAACGCTTGTCATTGAATAGAAGCCGGTTATGTGATAAACACCAGCTCTTTTAATTATTATCTTGTCGTTAGCGTGGTCAGCATCTGCACCAAACTCGAAATCGTCAGCGTCAAATGTTATCTGTGTTACAACATCATCATTAATGCTTTGAGCTGATGTCTGTTCTACTCTTGCTGTATGAGCGCGAACTTTTTCTTCGACAATGTGCCATTCGTATTGGTCGCTAGTTGTACCTTCAGCACATGTGGCGGTAATTACATCATACTGACAGTAAAGTGTATCTCCACCTTTACCTGTTGTCTGGTTGTCACCATCAATATATCCACCAGCAGGTGCGCTGCCAGAAGAGTAGGGTTGGATAACAACTTTTCCTGTTCCGCTGTCTGTTTTCTTAATTGTGTAAGTACGTCCAACAAGAGTTGATGCTGGGTCAGGAAGCTCAATAGTTCTATCTGTGTTTCCAGTCTCTATAAGATAAGTGGTAGCAGCAATGGCTCCAATTTCTTTAGTGTTAGCTCCTATTGTATCCCAGTCTGTGTCACCTTCTCCACTGCTTGAAGATATAGTATACGGCTGCAAACTTACAGTTCCAGCCACATGCAAAGTACTAGCAGGAGTAGCTGTACCAATACCCAGCTCGTTGTTAGAGCTATCCCAGTATAACTGATTGTTATCATAGGTTAGGGTGTCTGCATCAGACCATATTGCAACGTAACCAGCAGCTCCACTACCATCAATTCCACCACTAGCTGCTTCCCAATCAGCAGTTCCATCAGCTTGCAGGGTAAGAACGTCACCATCGTTATGTCCGGTAGAAGTGACAATACCAACCGACCCAGTACCCGTTCCTGCTATTACATCACCAATAGCAATAGCGGATATATCGAGTTCCAGTCCACCAACTTCATGTTTAAGAACTCCGTCTGAAGCAGTAAATGCGGTGATTGTTGTGGGGTCTGTGGAGTTATCACCAACTACAATAACGCCATCGCCTAAAACTGACATGGCTGTAACAGCACCAGTTCCACTACCTAAAAGAATACCACCATCAGTTAAGGTTGTAGCACCAGTACCGCCTTTGGCAACAGTAACGGTGTCTGATAGTGTAGAGCCAGCAGCGGTTACAGTTATGTTTGCAGTACCATCAAACGAGGTGCCGTTAATAGTTCTCGCCGTTTCTAATGCTGTAGCCGTAGCTGCATTTCCGGTAGTGTCTTGGTTGAGAGTACCTACAACAAAGTCTAAGGTTCCATCTCCATCTTCATAAGTGACGCTAATCCCGGTTTCTGTATTGCCAGTAACCATACCCCCAACTATGTCTTGAACCTGTTCATTCGATAATTGAGTATTGTCATTAGCAGCAGCAATTGTTATAGTACCAGCACCATTAGTAATAGTAACATTAGAACCCGCTGTTAATGTAGCAACCGCAGGATCTGTGGAGTTATCACCAATTAATAGTTCTCCATTTCCCAAGACTGCCGTTGCAGTAATAGCGTCCGTACCGGAACCTAAGAGAACACCACCATCAGTGAGAGAGGTTGCTCCAGTACCGCCTTTTGCAACAGTGACTGTATCAGATAACGTTGAACCAGCGGCTGTTATGGTTATATTTGCAGTGCCATCAAAAGAAGTGCCGTTGATAGTCCTAGCAGTTTCTAGTGCGGTTGCTGTCGCAGCGTTGCCAGTTGTATCTTGGTTTAAAGTGCCGACAACAAAATCTAAAGTTCCGTCACCGTCTTCATAAGTAACAGCGATGCCAGTCTCTGTGTTACCAGTAACCATTCCACCAACTATGTCTTGAACTTGCTCTGTAGTAAGCTGTGTATTGGTATCAGTAGAAGCAATTGTGATAGAGCCTGCACCATTTGTAATGGTAACATTAGAACCCGCTGTCAGCGTGGCAACTGTAGGATCTGTAGAGTTATCACCAATCAGCAACTCTCCATTTGCCAAAACTGCTGTTGCAGTAATAGCTCCCGTGCCACTACCCAAGAGAATACCGCCATCGGTAAGAGAAGTTGCTCCAGTACCACCTTTAGCAACCGTGACAGTATCAGACAAAGTGCTACCTGCCGCAGTTATGGTTATGTTTGCAGTGCCATCAAAGGAAGTTCCATTAATCGTTCTGGCAGTTTCCAAAGCTGTAGCCGTGGCTGCATTTCCGGTAGTATCTTGATTAAGCGTGCCAACAACAAAGTCCAAAGTACCATCACCATCTTCATAGGTAACAGCAATTCCAGTCTCTGTATTTCCAGTGACCATGCCACCAACTATATCTTGGACTGCTTCTGTTGTAAGCTGTGTATTAGTATCAGTGACTGTACATGCAATTGTGACTGTGCCATCTGCCGTAGTCTCGCAGGTAATGCCAGTACCTGCTGCAAACATCAAATCGTCACCTTGAGTTATGGTAGTAGCATTACTGTCGGTGGTTGCCGATACAGTAAATCCAGAACCCATAGTATTGGTATCAGTAGCTGTGATTGTTAAAGTGTCACCAGACATGGCTGTAGTAACATTAGTCCCACCAGCGATTGTCAAAGTGTCGCCGGGAGTTATGCCAGTAGAACCACTGTCTCCAGCAACTGTAGTATCGGAAACAACGAAGTCTAATGTTCCATCGCCGTCCTCATAAGTTACCGCAATACCTGTTTCAGTGTTTCCAGCCACCATGCCGCCGACATAATCTTCAACCTGCTCTTGAGTAAGCTGTGTGTTGGTATCAGTCACGGTGGATGAAATAGTAACTGTACCGTCTGCTGTTGTTTCACAAGTAATACCAGTACCCGCTGCGAAGAACAGGTCATCGCCTTGGGTTATAGTCGTGGCGGTAGTATCAGTCGTTGCCGATACCGTAAAACCACTTCCCATAGTATTCGTATCGGTAGCCGCTATCGTTACGGTGTCACTAGCAGTGGTTGTGGTAATGGTAACATTAGAACCAGCAGCCAATGTTAAAGTGTCGGTTGTAGTGTCCGCTACAACATCGTCTTGCCCTGATACTGATATGGTTTTAAAGGAGTACTCATTTGCTTCACCACCACCACCAGAAGCCACCCAAGTAAATCCACCACTAGCAGAATCATAAGATAAAATATAATTATCTGTAGGGGAGTTAGTTACATTTAAATGCTCTTCATCAATAGACCCTGCTACATAATGTTCGCTATCAACAACATCGTCGGCAATCTTGTCTCCATTAATAGCGTCATTTGCTATATAAGCTTGGGCTATAGCGGTTCCTTGCCAAGTACCAGTAGCAATAGTCCCAACCGCAGTGACTTGTGTTTGAGAAGCATCAACGCTAAGAGTGTCACCAGTCAAGGTGATGCCAGTCCCAGCAACTAAGTTAGTGTCATCGCTAATATCAATAATGCCAAGAGTAATGGCTTGTGTAGATATTGATAAGTAATCATGTGAAGTTGTAACAAGGGTTACATTGGTGCTATTGTCTGTTCCGGTGGCGTCCACACCCAAGCTAGCTCTTGCGGTCGCTCCACTTTCTGCTACCCAACCACTAGGAGATCCTACAATAAAATTGCCGTCTGCGCTACTTAGTGCAGCAATTGCAGAAAGATCAGCGTCATAACCTTGTACATCAGTTCCAATTACAAGACTAAGGCTTGTAGGAGTAACGTTTGAATTTAACAAGGTTGATGTGGACGTTAACCCAGTTCCCCCGTTGGCTGCTGGAAGCGTTCCTGTAACATCAGCGGTTAAAGTTACAGCATGAGATAAAACCCCAGTAGCATCTAGATATACAGCTTTGCCAGCAGGATATGTTCCAAATACAGTATGCGTACCGGTAGACAGTGTAATGGGATCTGTATCACCATTACTATTATCTAAAATTATTGTGCGAGAGAGAGTGTCTGGAGAGGCGTCGGTAACAGTGCCTAAGCCTACTTCCCACGCAGTGCCATTAGCATCTTCGATTGCGTAATAGGTAGTATTAGTGCTACCCACTCCGGCAACAAAAGTCTGAAACCCACTAGCGGCACCGGCTAGGTTAATTGTGCCTGTACCGGTGCTAGTAGTCGTTTCTTTTACCCTGTCTTTTAATACTAAAGCCATGATAATCTCCTACTAGGAATAGAGTTTGGAGATTTTAAGCAAAAGTAATATCTAGATCATTGGCGTTAAACTTAAAGACATCGCCGTCTTTAACGTCTCTAGGTGTAGTTAATGCTCCGTGCATTAGAATGTTTCCGCCAGTAGAAGCGTCTGCAATAAACACGCCAGAAACCATTCCCCAGTCAGCAGTCGCAGTGGGGAAAGTAATAGCAGTGTTATTGTCGATAACACCTGAAGTACCAACCGCATGAGCGTCTCGCCAGTCCGTATGTTGGATTCTAGCATACGCGCCGCCAGTGAGTTCTTTTCCACCGGCTGGGGTTGTTTTGGCAGTTTCTAGAACATTTGCTTCATAAAAAGCAATCAGGCCAACATAAACGCTGGTTCCGGGGGTAGTAAAGGCTTGGTTTCTAAAAACGTGATGTATAAGCTTATTTTCTAAATATTCAGTAAGAGCCGACATGTCTGTCTCCTGTTAAAATGAACTTAGTTCTGATCTGCGCCAAAGGTTGGTGTCAACACAAACATAAATATAGTCATTAGAACCTTTTACAAATACTACTTCACCTTTGACGCATGATGGGGCAGCACTAACTCCACCGGTAAAGTCTGTTTTTGTAACGTTATCTAATTCTTCTGTAATAGTAGTATTACCCGGAGTTCCAGTACTAGCTTGGGTAAGAGTCAATACGCCAGAACCGTTGTCCGAAACTGTAATCGTTCCATTGTGACCATTGCCAGCATCAATGCAGTCTTTTAGCGAGGCTGCTGCTTCTTCCTTTGTCCCACTTACATTAAAATGACCAAAGGTTGTGTCTTCACCTGCGGTTTTTGCCGTGTACGTTTTTTCTGTACCAGAGGCGTCTGTAATGTCAATTTCTTCGTTATTACCGGGTAAACCACTAAAGGTAATAGTAGCAGATGCATATGCACCCGCAGCGGTTGGAGCAGTAGAATCCCATAAAACAAGAGAATCAGCATAATCTGTAAATACACTTCTTATGTCTTCTGGACTAATTTCTGCATTAGTATTATCTGGCAATAAAGTAGTAAGCTGACTAGCCAATTCTGTTTTGGTTCTTTTTGTCATTTGTGTATAATCCTATTGCAATACAATTGTACGTATTATTATACACCATATAAAAAAAACCGCCCCCAAAAATTAATTTGAGAGCGGCTTTTTAGAGGTTATGAACCTACTTACCGATTAGAAGGAGCCAAGGAGGATTCTTCGGTTATCGAGTACAGCAAATCCAATTTCAGCCCAGCCGTAGAAACCGGCTCGTTGATGGCGATGAAGAGCATCGTCTTCAAAGATTTGGATATCCTGCTTGATAGGCATGATAAAGCTATCGTTAGCAGAAAGATCCAAGCCAACTATAAGCTCAGAATCGCTGGAAGCGAGACCACCGAGAAGTTGATCGGTGAAGAACCTTTGGTACTCTTGGCCTTCGCCAATTTCGTCCATGTCGTGAAGATTAACACCAAACACGCGAGTGATAGCAGCGCCATCGTCTCCAGCTTGATAAATCTCACGGCGGGTTACTTCATCAACTTGATCAATACCCCAGTTGCGGATGTCCTCAAGGGCTTCCGGCGAGAGGTAAATGTCGGTCAAGCGACCACGATTCAATGAACCTGAGTTACCGCCACCATTTCGGCGCATAACCGTCTTCATTAGAGAAACGATACGTTTGGTGAACTGACCCTGAGCAGCATCAGCGTCGTAGACCAAAATATTTCGGTCAACGCCAGCGGCCAAGAGAGTGTGCCAACCGTCATCGTTCATCTTCTTAACAAAACCGGCTTCGAGAACCTGCATTGCGCGACCAACAACATCCCAGCGAGCTTCGCGGGCATATCGCAGAAGGTAGTCAATCGAAGATGCTACGCTGTAGGTCGGAACCATAACGTAATCGCCTTCGACCGCTCGTTCTGGAATACGACCGTGGCCGGGGTTGGTATAAGCAACATGCTCATTCTCAGTACCGGGGGCGAGAAGATCAAGCGGGAACTCAGCAGCAGTGCCGGGTTCCATGTTAATCTTTTCAAAAATACCATCTAAAACATCACCAACCAAAACACCCTTGCGAAGGGGAGTTTCTAAAGCCACGGCTAGTTCGTGTTGAGCAACGAGAGCCTCGTTCTTATCAACACTACCGGAGCGTTTGATGAGTTCGATAAAATGATCATCAGGTCGAGTCATTCTACTCATTATTCTTTTCTCCTTAGAAAGGGTTAATATTAAGCGTCAGCAGCAGCAGCGGCGGCTACGTTCTGCGGCATTGGTAGGTTAACTTCAATCTTTGCATAACCATCTTCGTCCTTAATGGACATAAAACGGCCAACAGCATTGTATTTACCATCTGCCACGGAGCCTGCTACAGCAAACTTACCAGTGTCTGCATCATCAAGAAAAGCAAGAACACCAGCGGTGGGCGTGCCTTCAATCTGATCTGTTACGATATAACCCTTCTTCAGGAGGGTAACTTTCCCACCTTTCTGGACTTCATCTTTGTGCCAGTTAATGTGCTGGCGAGTGAGGTCAATATCAACCACATCATTGAGCAAAACGCCAACTGGAATCGTAGTCGCGGTTGCCGCAGCAACCGTTACCAACGCACCAGCTTGATCCATTGCAGCCCCAGAACCAACGGTACTGAGAACAACAATCTGACCCTTTTCGGCAGTTTCGTTCATGAAAAACGAAATATCGACATCGAGTTCATGTCTATCAGCTTTTAAAGCCATTTTCTATTCTCCTCGTATTGAGATTAATTGTTTAGTCTTGAAGGCTAGCCGTTGTACGAAGAACGTTTGACTCCAACCAGTCACTAGCGCTTGTGCGAGCTTCCGCCACGCTATCGTCACCAGCATCAGTCAAAGTAGCTTCTACTTCTTCTTCAACTTCTTCCAAGATTTCTGCTTCAGCTTCAACTTCAGCTTCGTCTTGCTCTTCAGCCTCTACTTCGGTTTCTTCAGAAGACTTAGCATCTTCTTTTTCTTCATCTTCCTCTTCGTCGTCTTTCTTCGGAGGGAAGTTGGCCTTCTTTTTCATGTAGCCAGCAAACTCTTCAAAAAGTTCGTCACTTACTTCAGCGAACTTCTCTAAAGCAGCTTCTACATCTTCGTCTTCAAGACCTGCCTCTGCCAGCAAGACCTTACGTGCTTCACGCTTTGCTTCAGCTTCATGAGCTTCAACCTTAGCGGTGATTTGAGTAAGTTCTTCCTGAGCCTGAGCAAGAGTTGCCTCCAGCTCGGTCACTTGAGCTTTAGAGGCTTCAATGGCTTCGTTAAGCTCTACAATTTTGGAATCTTTTTCGGCTACCGTAGCTTCAAAAGCTTCAATCTTTACTTTAAATTCTTCATCCTTTTGGGATGAGATTTCGGCCTTAAGAGCTTCTTCAGCAGCCTTGGCTTCGACCAATTGAGCTTTAAGTTCTTGGACCTGAGTTTCTAGTGTCAAATCTGACATTTGATTCTCCCTTAAACTAGAATGAGTAATCGCGAATATCTCACTCGTTCGGAAAGGATCTGAATCAGTAATAATCACGCTTCTAGGATTCGCGGGTTTACTGACAAGACCTTTACCAGAAAAAGTTATGTTACGTAATAATCTACCTATCTTGTGTCCTTCATATTCCCCCTGTCCTCCGTAAGCTCTTAAATGCTTAGTTAAAAAAGCGGACTCTTCATTTCTGGCAATCGTCTTGTGCTGACCATCTGGGTCAACAATAGCATAATCAAAGCCAGCAAAAAGTGCTTCCATGCTGACAAACCATTCGTCAGACTCAATTTGATCAATTATCTTTGCCATCCTAGCCTTAAGCTTTGGATCGGTCCAACTGTTATACAAAACAGCACTAGTGATAATATCAAACTGGCCGTCAGATAGTTGGTTTAAGTCTTTTACTTCATTACCACTTCTATCGAGGACAACATTACCAGTTATATGACCAATAATGTCCGTTTCATCATGCATGAAATTGAACTGCTTGTCTTCGGGCGTATCTTTAGCAGTCCAAGTTTCTTGAGCATCAAAAACGTCATCGTTCTTATTCCATCCCGTGGACACTAAAACAGAGTTTATATAATAAAGATCTAATTGTTCTTTATTTTCGGCTTCTGTTTTAAGAGCAATGATCTTAGCTTGCTCTTCTTCTGTTCTCGTCGGTATAAAAGATCTAACTGGAGCCACATATGCACAAGTTGCACTGGCCTTGATAGATTCTTCTAAACCGTCTTCTATTTCAGCTTTATAGATTGGAATATTCATAAAGTACCTCACAAAGAATATACACCATAAAACAAAATAAATCAAAAAAATACCATTAGTTACGAACTATAGCATAGGCCGAAACATGGATATGGCGCACCTCTTCTATTGTCGGATTACGATCATTCTTATCAGCAAACTCTTTTTTGAGTTCCGACACAACATTTGAAGTAGTTAAGTCAATATTAGATTGGTCTTTAAGAATCCGGTTGATAATCTCCGCATCAATATCAACATAAGGCTGGAGGTTACAAAGTATACAAAGTTTTATATACTCTAGTTCATCAGATTCTTTCTTAGTAAGACTTCTCAGATTCTTCTTATCATAGAACGCTAAAAGAGGCTTATGCACAATATCCGCAATGGTTTTTTGTGCTTTAGAGGTCCACAGGGTCAGGTTAACAAAACTGGAGTCTGCGGCAGTCCTCGGTTGGACATCCTTTTGCTTCCTCTTTTGTTTGTCTTTAGCAAGTCTAGGTCTTCCGTCTTCCGGTCTGCCTGTAGGATTATTCTCTTTCCGTTCTTCTTGTTTATCGAATTTCTTCTCATCCCTTTCATCTTGCTTGTCTTTATCTTCCTCTTTCTTCTCCTCAATCTTCTGGTCGCTTCTTCTGTCATCGGGATCAGAAAATGGATGATTTCCAGTCTCATCAGAAGGAACCAGCCCAAGATCCTGCGGTGATATTGCGTCTTTGGTGAGAGCAATCTTCTCAAGATCATTTCTATGTTGAGGATTGTGGTACGGGCCAGCTTGTTGTGGGATCACTTCCTTCTTCCTGTCTCTGTCTTCTCGTCGGATTCTGATCTTCTCTATCTCTGGAATCTCGCCAAATCTTTCTACAATGGTTTCAGAACTAATAATATTTCTGTCCGCTAATTGAATGAGGAGATTCTTTTCGGTAGCCTCGTCAGACAAAACCATGGTGTCGAAATGAATTTTTGCAGGAAGCCTAAAACCCATCGCTTGCCTGACTCTTTCAACCTCTTCCTGCCAAAAAGAAACAAGAACAGATCTTCCATACTCTAGTCTTTCGACGAGAGTTTTAAGGCTAATGAAATTATTGGTAAAACTACCGCCGCCACCGCTGGCCATGCCGGTGAGGGTAGGGGGAACACCAAGGCCAGCGTAAATATTGGTAAGAACCGGTTCATATTTTTCTTTACCTAAAAATCTATATACCTGTGTGCTTGACTCAGTAAACTTAAGTTCTGGACCCCACACTAAGTCCATTGTTCCACCGCCCACATTTCCAGCTAAAATATTTCTTAGTTTATTGATAGCATTTTTTGTAGGTAGAATTTTGTTATCTAAATCCCCAAGGCTCCAAAGTCTAATATTAGAAATAGCACCATCTAAAGCTGAAATATCGGCCAGCTTCATTTTCTCTAACATTATAACATCATCTAAAATGGCGTAGATCATGGGGTTTGCCCACAAGAGCCAGTCGTCTTTCTTATAGTGAAAGACCGATATCTTAGATGGGTCTAGAGGGATTAGGTCTTGGCCTTCTTTAATTGCCTGCTGAAGATCAGGGGGTAATTGAGAGGCTAAGTTTGCATTGTATTTTGATCCACCCTGAAAAGCCCTTTTGGTCATACCCCTAACAAGCTTGGATACTTTAAGTGCGTATTGCTTGTCGCCAACAAAAGATGCTAAGTTTCCACCGAGAACTTCAATTGAAAGAGGGTTGAGAAAATCATGCTTCCATGGAATTTCTCGTTTGTTGACTTGTAATTTTTCGATCTCCATATCTGGAGAGCCGATAGACTTCTTAAGATCGTTTTCTATTTTCTTGTTTATCTTGGCTGTTCTTCTCTTAACAATAACATTCCCACACCTGTAGAGAGTATTGAGAAATCTCTCTGATCTATCTCGCCCGCCAATTTTTTCAAACCATTTTCTGTAGAACTTCTCTATTCTTTTATTGGGATGAACAATGTTAATTCCATGACAAGCAAAGTCGCCCATCAAATCAATCACATTTCTGATAATACCAACCTTATCGTAGGCAGTCATACACATTTGTATAGCTTCTTTTTGAAGCTGTGGAACCGCCTCTTCGCTCCTAAAGCGGTTGTAATCTTCTCTAGTAAAGCCTGTTCTAACTGAACGTTGTGGCTCTATATCTAAAAAAGACCTACGAAAACCGCCAAGAGACTTCTGAACACCGTCGTAGTGATCAAGATTGTCAGACACTTGAGATAAAGCTTCTTGCTTGTCTGATTCATCCCCCCATGTGATGAAAGCCTCTGCTTTTTCAGTGTTTTTTATTGGGTTGTCCATTATCAAAACCTTAATTGAATTGTATTGGGAATGTTCGGTAGATTAATCCATATGATTATACACCAAATTAGTAAACATCCCTCATTCCTTCTGTGAACCAAGCTGGTCCAGAAAATTCAGGACCACCATCGCCCTTGGGGTTTCCTGTAGCAAAGCCGCCAACTATTTCATACGGAGGAGGAGCAGGGTTTCTTCTTAGATTTCTGGCTGACATATTTGCCATAATCAATGCACTATAGCGGTCTTTTCTGAGTCTATCTTTTCTGCCTCCGGGTAGTTTTACCTCTGGAGTATCCCATTTATCTCGACCGGCTGGAGTCTGAGACATTATAATCATTGCCAATTCATCTTTCAGTTCCTCGACTTCCATAATTGAGTCTTCTAACGTGTCGTATGATCGGTCTTTTAATTTGTCGTCTGCGATAGCCAACCCTAAAGTTGCGGAGTCAAAATAGGGAAAGAGAAGAACCTTGTCTTCAAAGTCTTTTCTTGTTCCGTGATTTGCTTCATTAACCCAGTCGGATTTAGCAAACTGAATCATTTCTAGTATGTGAAGACCCGCCTCTCCATCAGTATCCTTTTCCTTGTTTTCGTCAATAGTTGGCCACAAGGGTAACTCTCCCGGTTCCATCTTGTCGGGATCATGTAAAGCTTCAGAAATTGCAATGCCTCCACCCTGAGCATCTAAGGCTATCTCTTCGCAAGGAAAGGTTTTCATGAGGTCTCGTATTTTTCTAGCACAATACGAATAGAAGTCTCTCTCTGTTGCCAAACCTTTCTTTAGTTCTTCTTTGTGTCTACCTCTATTTGTTGTCCAGCAGTGAACTATTCTAGCATGGTCTTCATGAAGTTCTAGAACAACAATACTGAAATTATCAACTTCGGAAGCGGGGTCAATTCCATACACATATCTGGCTGAAGGATTTCCCCTTACCATGGACTGAAAATTAACTTCTCCACTTGGGAGACTGATCGGGTTGTCTGGCGACACAACACAAGACTCAATAAGCGAGCGTTTAAAAAACCCGTTACTATCTGTGGAAAAACAAGCGCCAAATTCCATCTCATAAATACCAGAATGAACGGTTGCTTTAGATCTTGCAACTTGAGCGGCATCCATAAATCCTTCTGGGAGAAGCTCAAAGGGAATTCTTATAATTGAATACTGTGTCCAGTCAAAGCCTTTTGGTACACCATCTTCTCCGAAGAGTTCGGCTAATTTTTTTTCTTCACCTTTGCTGTTTATAATTTGCTTCCACTTTTTCCAATACTCAGAAAAGTGGTTAAAGTCATAATAGGCAGTACCAGACAAGACAATCTGGTTGCCCATCTCGCTTTCTTCTTCTGCCATAATCTCTTGTTCGGTTTGTTCGCCAAGTTCAACAGATTTTTTCTTTGAGGCTATTCTTTTTACGTTCTCGATGGGAGAAGCACTGACCGCAGCAAAACCGGCAACAACGTTTTCAAAGATCTCTCGCGGAATAGATGCAAATTCGTCAGCAACAATATCGTTGGCACGTTGACCACGAATCTTACTTCCATCACCAAGTGGTAAACAAGTAACTGTGCTATCACCCAAGATCATTCGGCATCTATCTACATCACGTCTTGGACCACTATTACCACCCACAATATCTCTTAAAATGGGAGCGTTGCGCCATATAGTATCCATGTATTCAAAGAGAACTTTTGATTGACGGAAGGCTGCACCAACAATCACAATCTTTCTGCCGGGAAACAATAACGCCCGCATCATCGAATACAAAGACAATATAAATGATTTACCAAACCCACGACTAGCGATGAGCATCGGGAACTTCCTGTTCCACATTTCTTTAAGCATTAACGCCTGCACGGGAAGAACTTCAACGTTAAAAACCTCTTTACATATGAAAGAGAAATACTCTGGGTTGGTCATTAGCCAAGTGAGCTTAGTTGTAAACTCTTCGTCAGTATCCATGTTAAATGGATTAATGACCCTTTGGTTCTGGCCTATGTTTAGCCAAGCGTCGTCAATTATGTTTTTGATGTCACTCTGGTTCTTCACGAGCTAGTATCTCCGTAACATCATCAAAAATTCTTATCACTCTATCTTTTGCCGTCTCCCTATTGTCGCAGAAAACAACCTGTATGCCATGATTCTCTTCATACTCACTTAGTTTTCGCCACATGAATTTTCCGTTCATTCTAACGAATCGCCATTTTGATTTCGGGATTCCTGAATTCTTAGGAAACATCATGAGATCGTCTATTGAGAACTCACATATGATATATGCCCATCTGAAGTGAGACATGCGTTCTATCTCAGCCTCAAATGTCTTCCGCTTCTTACCGAGATTCATAGCCAGTTCGCCAGTGCTTGCCTTACGCTCGATACAGAGGCTCGTTTCCAAGCCTTCCAAAGTGTAGTCACCCGTCTTCAGACCAATGTCTATTTGGGCCTCACACTTCTCAAGTGGCTCGAAATCCCAGCCTTGCTTCTCTCTTGTGTCTCTAAGTATTACGTGTTTCATTATCTCTTACTATCTGCATAAACAGTGACTCATACTGTCGCTCTGAGCCTGTCACTTCTTTATGACACTTCCAGCACAATGTAATGCCATTACTAACATCGTACCTCAAATAAGCCGCATCTGCCCATCTGCGTATATGGTGCGCATTGAGTCTTTTCTTTTTCGCGCCGCATCCGGGCATTTGACACTTGTGAGAATCCCTCTTGTAGACACGAGTGCGCCAGTCTTCATATATCGGATCTTTGTAGTTTCTCATAGCAGATGCTCCTCAAATATTCTTATAAGTTGTTTCTCTAGTGTGTTATCTAAGGCCCATCGCTTCTGTTTTTCTATTAGTTTGTTATACAGAAATCTGTTGTCTTTTAACTCTTTAATTATCTTAGCCGCTCCTTGCCAATCGCCATATCTATAAATCGGAATGAACGAGCCAATTTCTACTACATCGGGGAAACTGTCATAGATCAGAAGGCTACCGCAGAAGGGAGCTATCCAGTCACGAAACCCTTTCATGCTTCTTAGTTCGCTTGACATGCAAGAAGTTGTGGTTCCCAAGGTTATCCAAGACTGGGAATACAGATTGAAGATATTCTCCAGATCATGCTCATCTAAATTTCTCAAGACCCAAAGAGCCGCTTCGTCCAAAGCCTGAAACATTTCCTTGCGGACGCTGGATTGGTTGTCTGTAGAACAGAGACATATAGCATCATACTTTTTAACGCTCTCTAATTCCGAAGACTCAATCTGATCAATAATATTCTGAGATACTGACCAGTAGTAATGTGCAGAAGTAAATTTTGACTTAGCTTCTTCTACGACCTCCTTCATTGTGTCCAGATACAAATCCAGTGGCCATTCTATGCGTTCAAGACCTACCAATGATCCTGATTCGGTTTTGCCATCGTAATGCGTGTCAGAAGCCAAGAAGACTGTTTTAATCTTCGGCATCTTTTCCTTGATACGGTCATAATGCTCTCGTGTCCACCTGTTATTATATGTTGTGATAAAGATGAGGTCGTCTTCTATGTCTGGTAGCTTATCCACTACCTCGTTACCATCTTCCCACTGTCCTTCTATCACAAGAGGCATATACTCAAAATTGAAATGCTTTGATACATTTTGTAGCGCCGGGAAAAACGTTAAATCGTTTAAGAAAACACCAGCCCCATGTCCTCTTGGGAGCAATGCACAGATTATCATTTAGATGTCTTTCCAGTCCTTATTCTTATCACCCGAATGTTTGCAGAAATTTCTGGCATGGCATCTTTTACTTTTCTAGTATTATGCTCTCTTAGTATGTCGGCACAAATTTTTTCCTTAGCCTTGGCACAAACTTCGTCAGGGTCTTCTCCTGTTATCCAGATAGTTATTACAGGTTCTCTATGCGTCTGTACACCTGACCGCACCAGATACGGTCGAGCTTTATCCATATTCACTTCTACTTTGTATATCATGATCAACCATTCTCCTCACAAGTCCCTCAAAAGAGGTTTGAGGTTCCCATTCCAAGTCCATTTCAGCTTTGCCGGGATGACCTCTTAAATAAGGAACTTCAGATGGTCTGTATAATTTTTGGTCTATTGTAACATATTCCGTGTAGTCATATATATTTATACACTTAAATGCCTCTATAACGAACTCTTCTACGCTGTGCGTCTCTCCTGTTGCTATGACATAATCATCAGGCTTTTCTTGTTGCAGCATCAAAAACATTGCCCTAACATAGTCTTCAGCATGTCCCCAGTCTCTTTCAGAATACAGATTCCCCAGACGGAGCTTGGGTATCTGCTCGCCTTTTGCGAGAGCGTAATGTAGGTCTGCGACGTACTGTGTCACCTTGCGGGTCACAAAGCGATCTCCGCGACGTTCACTTTCGTGGTTAAACAGTATGCCTGAACAAGCGAAGAGGCCGTAGGAGCGTCTGTAGAGCTTTGTAGCGTGGTGTGCGGCTAACTTGGCAATCGCATACGGAGACTGCGGATTGAACATAGTTTCTTCATCCTGATACTTTCCGTGACTACCATCCTCAAAATACATTAGCTCCATGGAGTCGCCAAACATCTCACTGGAGCTGGCCTGATAAAATCGCGGCCTTTTTTCCATATCCCTAATGACTTCGAGAATATTCAGACAGCCCTTACCAGTAACATCCCACGTCAATCCCGGCTGATCAAAAGAAGTCCATACGTGAGACTGAGCAGCAAGGTTATACACCTCGTGAGGCTTCGCCTTATTTAGAATCCGGTAAACACTACCAACATCAGTAATATCACCTTGTACCAGATTGAATCTCTTACAATGTAATAAATGTGCTAGGCGTAGAGTGTTGTCACATGAAGTTCGTCGAGCTACACCAGTAACGTTGTAGCCTAGAGAAAGTAATAGGTCAGATAGGTATGAGCCATCTTGTCCAGTAACGCCAAATATAACAGCCCTTTTCATCTATGGTACTCCTAGTATGTAATCACTCTCTTGTAAGAGATCCTTGTTATCTGCAAGAATAGCTCTGTACGTAGGGTTGGTCTCCATTTCCTTGTATCTTTGAGTGACGTTCATGGCAGAAGCGTTTTTTAGATACTTCATGCCGTCAAAGGAGCTACCATTACCAAATATAGAGAGTTGGTCTAGGGCAGCGTCTGTAAAGTGTAGGCCAAGTCTTTCAGCAAGATCTTGCCTGTATTTAGGGTCTTTAACCCATTGGTTGTATTTGACAAACACAATGCTGCCAACCGGAGAGTACCAATCTAGGTGGTCAGCGTATGTGTCTATGTCAATTGAGTCAATAAGCATGTCTATTGGTTTGTTATCACGTTGAGCCATCTTGACACAACTTGCAACCCAATTGCGAAAGTCTCTAAGAACAACAACCAGTCTCGGTTTATCAACAAAAACCGGCGATTCCGAGTGAGCATAAGCCACTTCGGTTAGTTTTTCACGTTCGTGGGTAGAAATAAGTAAGTCCGGCTTAATATCCCACATCAAGTCGGGGAACTTGAGCTTGTCTGGGTGTTCGTTAGGGCCAGTCTTAATGGGATTGTTGGCCAGTACCGACAACTCACTACCGTTTTTTATTAGAAATAGCCATTGTGTCAAAGTATTTATAGAAAAATCAGAAATACCTTGCTGTTGGTGTAGCAACCAAATGGCTACAGGATGGTGTCCAGTCCTATGCATACCAGCTACGACTATTTTCATTATCCGCCCTTTGTTGTATCAGGGGTGAGGAAGGGTTGATCGACTAGCTTGTCTTCATATTGGTGCCATTCAGTCAGTCGTTCTTGTTCAGCACCCATAGCAATTCTCATTTTTTCCATCTCTTCACCCATCGTTCGACGAACTTCAGGGTTTGACATGAGATTTCTTACCCATCCAATGAAAGTTTGCTTAGAATCTTCCAGTCTTTTGATACGTTGCTCTCTTGTAGCCTTTAGGTCTTTAAGCATTCCCGCTTTTTTGGTTTGTAAATCTTTATAGTCTCGTGTTAGCGTCTCTTGAGCGGAACGTAAAATAGCAATTTGTCGTTCTAAGTTGAAAATATAGTCTTTGTCTTGTATTTCAAGTGGTTGTTGCTTCTCAGCAGTAACCATTTCCTCGTATCTGTCTATGTCGAGCATGTTCGTTTGTTGATTTTTAAGTGCGCGATTCATCAAAACCTCAAGCTTGATAGCATCCAGCACTTGCAATTCCTCTGTTGGGAGAACATCATCGCGAAATTGCGAGATAATACGCCCCCAGTGGTAAACAATTATCTCCAGCTCATCTTTTGAAAACTGACTTTCAAGGTCTCTCCAGTATGCGCGTGACCTCAAGTCGTATGCAGCCTCAAGTTCTCGCTTCTGAATCTTGCTAGAGCCTAGTTTTCTCTCTATGTGGTCTTTAACAGACTGCGGGTCACGGTCTAATTGTGACGCGATTTGATTCACGGACAGAGATTCGTGGTTTTCTTTGATAAAAGCCTGCTCTGTCTTAGAAAATCTACCCTTCTTCATAGCCGTTTTCTCGTAAAATACCCTGTATTTCTTTATAAATTTGTTCCCTACGTGGCTTAGACACGTAGACATTGTGTAAAATTCTCAAATAATCGGAGCGAAGAGAAACGCTAAGGTTCTCATCTATTAAATCAAACAGCTCTTTGTCTTCAATCATGCGAATAAAGTCGTCATCAAGTCGCATATTCCGTTCAGCCTCATCACGTATGTTGGTGATATCTAGAGGCTCCATCAGATGTTTCTTGGAATTGTTAATATTGCTTTCGTTCTTTGATTGTCTGTAGAAATTATCTCGTTTGAAATTGTTTAGCCGATTTTTGACATGAACAGCTAAAAAGTTTTCAAGCGGACGCTTTCCGTCATAACGATCAAGAGCTTCCATAGCAATTATGAACGCTTCTTGTTTAATATCTTCAGGTGTATAGTATGCAAATTGAAATTTGTATGCGTATCTATTCGCTATCTTCTCTATCGTCTCCGTCACTTGTTGTTCTGTCATGCCCTTGGGGATCTTCATCTTGAGTTTCAGCCTCTAATACTCCTAGTGCTTCTTCCAGCGGGGGATCTTCTTTCTTGAGGTCTTCTGCTACGGACTCCTCAACAGTTCCCGTTGCTTTAACGCGAAGTTTGCCAAGTACATCGTAAAAATTCATGTCTTACCTCTTTCGGTGTGCTTAAAAAATAAAAGTCGCCGTATAGTACACTATACACAAGTAGTAGTTTTTCAGCATATTAATAGAGATGATATGAAACTAAGTGACGCAGAAAAACAATATATAGAAAAGACCTGCAACATCTACAAGGACGAGCGTCTTGCTTTTGAGTTGACCAGAATACGTTATGAAATGGGTGTGCGCGAAAGCGTAACGATAGACCAAGTGAGAAAAGCTAGGTACAAGATGGGGATAGCTAAAAAAGCAGGTAGAGGTAAGTGTCAGGTGGTTCAAAAGGAGAAGGAAAATGAGTAAGACCTATTTTGAGATACATTTGAATGGTATTTTGGGGGCGGGGAAGGCCGCTAAGGTAAGCCCGGAAGACTTTGCACTGCTAAATCAGCATAGTTGGCACGTCAATCAGAACGGGTATGCCGTCACTAAGGTTAAGGGGCGTCAAAAAGCCATGCATAGAATGGTCACAGGTACTCAGAGTCCATATATCTTCGTGGATCATGCAGACAATGACCGTTTAAATAACACCCGCGAAAATCTGAGAGAGATGACCCCGAAAGAAAATGCCAACAATATGAAATCCAATGTAAAGATAGAGGCATTTGGGGAAGAAAAGAATATTGGGGAGTGGGTAGAAGACGAAAGGTGTGAAGTATCGTATGCCGCGTTTTATAACCGTCTTAAGAAAGGGATAGACCCCGAAGTTGCCATGACAAAGAATGGTAACAAGAGGAGTATCTCGTAGTGAGTATACAAGATCATATTTATCGGGCGAAATTGATTCGGTGTGTAGATGGAGATACCGCAGACCTACATGTGGATCTAGGATTCCACACCTATAAAGTTATCCGGGCGAGATTGGTTGGTGTGAATACGCCTGAGAGGGGACAGCCTGATTTTAAAAAGGCTACAGCGATGCTGGAGAATCTAATAGCGACACAAAAGGATGAAGAAGGGTGGTTCAGGATTTTTTCATTCAAAACTGGCAAGTTCGGAAGATGGCTGGTAGATATAGATGGGGTGAACAATGTCTTGGCAGAAAGATGGCCGTACTAATCCGTATAAGCCTCCCGAAGAAGACAGCGAGAGGCGTCTAAGAAACTCAGATCTCTGGGGTGAGAAGTATCGGCCTCCGACAACCGATTGGTCGGACTTCGCCTTCGTTATGACTATATTGACTCTGGCGTTCTTCAGCCCCGTGCTTATCGAGTGGCTCGCACAGATATTAAGAGGATGGTTTAGCTAATACAACGGACGAAGTTGCTCTTCATTTTGTCTACACCACCCCGGCTTTTTTGAGATTCAATCTCAATAAGCAATGCTAACAAAAAACCCCACCCTATCCTATATTCGCTCAAGTTGCCAGTACTATAGGCCGATACTATAGATAGAAAGACAGGTGATATATGAGTACAGTAATACTATTGTTTAGTGCAGTTGCTTGGGGTTTAATCGGTGCAGAAGTATGGAATAGACACATAGAAAATATTTAGAAAATATCTAAATTTATTCTAGTATTCTTTTGACATATGCCGATAGGTATGTATAATGAAAGACATACAAAACACAATGCTATAAAGGGTAAATGAAATGGCACAATTAGAAACACTTGCAACAGCTATCGTATACAGTGGAGTTGTTGCGTCTTTTGTAGGTTTATTTGCTAATATTCTTTTTTGGAATATTTTAGGAAAATAAAATAATTATTGCTCCGAGTGACCTAACGTGTCACGGCCATAGCCAATAATATACATATAACAATTAAACGTTTTTTGGAGAAAACAAGATGACAAAGTTCAATGAAAATATCAACGTCGAAGAAACCGAAGCCTACAAGATGGGCGAGCTGATGGAAGCATCCCGCGAAGTGCAGGAAGCTGAGGCTTCCCGCCCAATTCATGAGATCTTCGGCTGCACAGTCGAAGAATGGAACGCATCATGTGATGCGTTCGATAGGGCGCACGATGCGCATGGCTTAAGAGGCTTTCAAGGTAGGGCGTGGTAGATAGGTGGCCAGTAGGCCATTCTTGAGTGAAGCCTAACACTATAACAATGGCGCCCCACCTACTTTTTAACTGGAGAAAATAAAATGATTATAGAAACAAAAACCGAAACAGGAACCGCCGACATTCTACTAGGTGAGTATATTGAAACTGTGGAGTATGTCGCCACAGTTGAAACCGACATACAAGTCGGTGCTGGTGGTGGTCGGTATGTCACCGATACCCGTGTCACATTTGACGAGGTTACTCTTGACGGTGTTGACTGTCTTGATGCAGAAGTTGAATCCAAACTATATAGTGAGGTCGCAGGATGACACTAACACAATTCATTAGCTATATACAATACAGCACAGTGCGCCCTAATAGAGTGAGCGCCATGCGATGGAATGGTATGATTAAGTACGCTAAAATAAATGGGATTATTTCTATATAATTCTAGATTTGCTATTGACATAGGTGAGGTAAGACTAGGCGCTTGCTTTACCTTCGCCCTAAGTCTCAGGTGAAGTAAGCGGCTTGAGGGCGACATAGAGAGAACAAGTGAAGGAGACAAAATGAGCTATTTATCTAACAACTTCGATGCGTTTCAAGAAGGCGTCATTAATGGCGGGTACGACCCGCAAGAGCAAGACAATCACCCTGTGCGAGCAGCGGGTGACTGGTTTGATTTTGTTGATGAATACACGGAATATGAAGAGGAATAAGATAATGATTACAATCACTAAGCAAAACGCAATCGGTTCTACAGGTTTTATCGCCGGTCGTCGTCACGTTGGTCTGTTGCCGGTAGGTAACTACAAGGTACACAATCCCGTTGGTGGTCGTAGTTCACGATCAGCTAACAAACAGACCATGTTAGTTCCCATTGAACAACCTGAAAGCGTAGGGCATCAGGGTTCATTCTTTACGGTGTCAAATTTTAGACTACAAGAAATAATCTAAAAAATCCTAGAATTGCTATTGACATAGGTCGGGTAATACAAGCATCCTAGTGCGCCTTCACCCTAAGTCGCAGGTGTACTAGGTTGCTTAAGGGCAACCGAGGGGCTTAATGAGACTGGTCTCAATAAGGACATGTCAAGTAAAATCTCATGAAAAATCCAAGAAATATACGATTATTTTTTTTGATTTTTTTAGAGAAAAACGAGACCGAGTGACCTAACGTGTCACGACCATAGACGATAATCAATATAGTTAAGAAGTTAAGAGTTTTTGAAAAGGGTTTTTATTATGATGAATGAGTTTGAAAAAAGAGTTGCAGACCGTAAGTCGTTCGCTGATAGCGTTGAAAACGGCGATTATGTTTCGTTCAAGTATAACGGGCTTGTCCGTTATGGTCGAGTGGTCGAGTCTGTTCGACGACGACAACCAAGCGATTCTAGTACGTCGGTTCGTGGTTGGTTGACTTTGGAAATGACCGTACCCGAACAAGACCGTGAAGATTGGAACGGCAAAGTGCCGAGTCAGTTCAAGCGATTCAACTGGAATAACATGACCGAGTGTAGCCTGTAATTTTGGAGAAAATAAGATGGAATTAAGTTTTACAGATCGAATCACTATCCTGTCAGCGTTAAGCCAAAAAGCCGAGACTATCAACTCGTGGCTTAAAGAAGATCCAAACGACGAATTTTGGAATGACAAGTTGGCCGACGTGAAAACCGCTTATAGAAACTTTGCAGATAGAGAATTGGAATTGGAGAAAATAGGATGAGCAAGAAAATGAAAGAATTCAGACTAGAGTTTGAAGAGCTAAGCGGCGGTTATATCGTTGGTAAACAAGCGGCAGGCAAGAATGAACACGGCTATGAGTATAGCGTTGTTCAACACTCTATGTCCTACGGCGGTGATCGTGGACAATATGAGTTTGCCGGATATGACAGTAACGGTGAAATGGATCACAATTCAGTAACCGGATTTCTGTCACTATTAGCGGCTACCGAAATGGCTAAGAATTGGAAAGGTTAATAAGATGATTCCAGATTGGAAAATGAGCGGTAAAGATATACGATTCAATGGAGGTATTGAGTTTGGATGTATAGAAGTAACTGACCTATTCAATGATAAGGTTGTCACGCTATGGGTTGAACAAGAGGGTGACAATATAACCGTTAAGAGTTTGGGCGGCATTGGTAACGGTCGTTTTGATGTTAAGGTTGTACCGATTAATAAGCCGGTTGAACAAGCCGAAGAATGGAAGGGTGGACAAGATGACTAGAAAAGATTTTGAACTGATAGCCGCAGCAGTGGCGAATATTACACAACGAAGTGACCGATGGTTAGTAACGAATCTGCTCGCCAACAGTTTTGAAAAAGACAACCCGCGTTTTGATCGGGACAGGTTCATAGCCGCGTGCCGACCGACCGAGAGCCAGTCAGAATAATCCTGTTTTTTTTGGAAAAATTAAAGATTAGGGGTTGACATGGGGTAAGACGAGGCGCGTTGTTGCCGTTCGCAGTCTCACGGCAACGACGCGGCTCGAAGGCGAACACTGACAACCGAGCGAAAGGGTGAATTATGACATTCCGATTTGACGAAGAGCGTGACAACACCGTGGCCAAGGAATCGCAACTGCGCGAGGCCGACGACCGTGCGGATTTTGATGAGCCGAGCGAATACGAATGGACGGAGGAGGCCATCGCGTGGGAGGAAGGCATGAGATGGGATAATCTATACGATTAAAAGTAGGCGACCTGAAAGGGTGAACGTGGCGACCGCTACCCGAACGCTGGGGATGGCCACCCGCCTATTTTTTTCAAAAAATTAAACTTGACGGCACGGAAAGGCCGATATAAAATAGTAGGAAAGAAAGGGAAAATTATGTTCTACGTATTTCATCAAAACAATTCAGGCGGTTATTTCACTGAGCCAGCTAAAAATATCATCGTCAAGGATGCCGGTGACTCCGAGCAAGCTACCGAGATAGCTCTCAAGGCTGGTATGTACTTCGACGGTATCAAGGCCGGTGTAGATTGTGAGTGCTGTGGGGATCGCTGGTATCCTATGGCAATGGATTTCGATACCGCTGACGATGCTATCGACTACGCTAATCAATTAGATCTTGGACTCGACGCAAATATTCCAAACTATATTATCGTCGATGATCTGGATGTTGAAGATACAGTATTGGAGTAAATCATGAATCATGCTGACGATCATATTTTGTCGTGGCTGTTGACACCGAACGGCCAAGAGATGTCACCGTTGTGGCTGGTTGCGA
>VTLG01002555.1_pt1 | contig 25926 bp, 26 predicted proteins | sample 4694571 | NCBI WGS metagenome assembly VTLG01 (sample SAMN12604809, study PRJNA352737) | marine metagenome | biome: ENVO:00000447; feature: ENVO:00000209|ENVO:00000569|ENVO:01000036; material: ENVO:00002151; isolation source: viral sequences binned using virsorter ...
AGGAATGTATTCTTCATTTATTTTCATAAAAGTTAATAACTCTTTTATCCTTTTTTCATAATATAGACCGTAGCCGTTATCGTATTTATCTTGATTTTTTTTGTTTTCCTTTTTCATAAGTCTTTCGTATTTATCCCGTAGGTTTTGATTAAGAAAAAATTCTCTTGTTATTTGACCATCAATAACCCTAGTTAAATTTAATTTATTTAAATCTGACATAATATTTATAATCCTTATTTATTATTAATTTATCAATAGTTAAATATTACAGGAAACAACAACAATAATAAACAAAAAGCAACCCCTTTTTAAACTATTTTTGAAATAGCTTTGAAATAAATATTTAATAATCCTCCCGCGTGAGTAAAAAAAATAATTAATCAGCTCATACTTAAATAATGCGATTTTCTCCAGGTTGGGTATTTAATGCCCATCATCAATCTTTCCAAGATGTTTAGTACATACGTTCTATTTTTAAGGGTATAATCACCAGTTACGCCGATACACGAAGCGAGGTATATATATATTGGGGTACACCCTTCTTGTGCTGAGTATGATATATTAGTTTAGGTGTTTCAGTAGCGTTTCTTAAGTGTGACAAGTGTTTCACTGAGTATAGAATCTACCGTTTCACCTATTACCCCCCCTTTTAAGGGGGGAATATGAAACGAAACATTAAGTAAGTTAAGTAAGTTAAGTTAAAAAAGAAAATAGATAAAAGAAAAAAGGATATGTTGATATATGGCTTCAAAGAGTGCTGAGTATTACAGGAGTCATCCTGAGGCTAGGGAGAGGAAGTTGTTGTATGACAGGAAGTACCATAGTACTCCTGCGAGGAGGTCTTATAGGAAGAAATTGGCCAGGGTGAGACGAGCTAAAGGTGTTATGGGTAAAGGTGGTAAGGATGTATCTCATACAAAGTCTGGTGGTTTTCGTATGGAATCGGTGAGTAAGAATCGAGCAAGGAATAGGGGGAAATCATAATGGATAAGTTACCAATTCATAGAATGTCTGATGTGCCAAACTGGAATGTCTATAGGGCTAGTGACATTGTGAAGAAAAAACCAGAAACAATAAGTGAAAAAATAGACACAATGCGTGTAGCGGCAAGACAAATACGAGATTCTATAGAACCGGGTTCATCACGGGAAAATTCAGAAAGGCGTAGGTTGGCAGGAAGAATAGAAAGTATTTGTTTTGATATTTATGGCAGTATCAAAAAATTAGAAGAAACAGAGAAAGAGCATAATGGTTGGTAGAGCAAGGAACTATTCTGCTAGGACAGCAGGAGAAGTATTGAGAGACAAGGTTCTTTACTTATATCCTGAGTGGAGAAGTTGGAATAAGTTGTTGAGGAGGATATTTATATTGCTTCCTAGTTACGGAGCTGGTGAAGATGCCATAGAAAATATCTGTGACGATTTTGAATTGAAAATTGATAAGACGATGGATGCCGTAAATAAATCAGCTAGTTTTCAAAAGGCCATGCAGGAATATGTCGATAACAATTATGAATACCGAACCGGTAAAGTTGCTGTTGGATGGCTAAAGTCAAAACCAAGATTCATAACTTTTGCAGTAAAATGGTCACATCTTCAACACGTATATATGATGGAATCCGCAATGCCAGCGTTCATAAAGGCAGAAACCGGAAAGGTATCTGCTCCTGAAACAAAACTTATAGAAAAAGCAGGACTTCTTGGTATAGAATCCATAGTACATCAGCAAAAAGAAGCGAAAACTGAAGAAAATGGTGCTATTACATATAGCGACAGCGAAGAATCGTTATACGAACTAGATAAAACATTTTCCAAGGAGGAGTAAATGGCTTTTCAATATACTGCAAGTCCATGGCAGAAAAAACTCCATGAATCTGATGCACGTATAAAAGTCATATGGGCTGGTCGTAGGGCAGGTAAAGGTAGAGCAGTTTTAACGGAACTGATGAGAGCCATTACCCAAGCATCAAATTCTCCGTTCTTAGCATCAAAAGAAGTTGCCGAAGCTACCGGTGTAAGAATCGGACATAACTTAACCCCTACCCTTGAGCCTCAAATTCATATATGGATAGTCGCTCCTTCATACGCTCAGTCAAGACAGGCATGGAACGAACTAAAACAATTCATGCCGAGTAACCTTGTCGTAAGACGAAAACCCGGACAAGGTGGTGGTAGAGGTTCTGGATGGAACGAAGATGAAAAAACCGTATGGCTCAATTTACAAAAACCTAACCTGGACAGACGAGAAGTGTATCTGGAGATAAAATCCGCTGACGACCCTGAATCCTTACAGACAGCAGGTCCTGATTTCATATGGATTACTGAGTCTCAAGATATAAAAGAAGCCGCATGGAATAAGTTACGACCAATGCTGAACTCAGCAGGTAGACTAGGAAAAGCCTGTGTCGAAGGTATACCACCTTTCTCCAGGTCACACTGGTTTGCAAGATTACATAGATACGCTTCAGAAAATCCTACATCCGAATATCAAGGTTTCCATGCAACAAGTTTTGAAAATGTGTTTCTGACAACCAGACAGAAAAAATCTATTGATGAAGAAAAAAATACCATGCCAGACCAAGTATGGGAACGTATGTACCTGGCGAAACAACCAGACGGTGGGTCAGGATTCTTCCGTGGCACTAAAATTGACGAAGCATCTATCGGAAAAGAAACCTGGAGTCCGGAAAAAAATAGAAGATACGTAGCTGGATTGGACTTGGGTAAAAGCCAAGACTATACAGTATTTATCGTAAAAGATTCACGAACAAGAGAAAGTGTTTATTCTTTGGAAATGTCCGGTACGGATTGGGTAAATCAAATAGAAAGTATAGCAGCAGAGATTGACAGATGGGGAGTTGATGATGTACGAATAGATAGTACAGGGCTTGGAGATGTGGTCTTTGACCATCTAATGTCAGCAGGGTTACCTGTGACACCTTTCAAGTTCAGTATGCAAAGTAAATATCAGCTATTTCAGAATTATTACATTGCTTTAGAGAACGGAGATGTCTCCTTCCCAAGTGAATGGATAACTCTAAAAAAGCAACTAGAAGATATATCTATCCGCCCTACGGGCAACGGTGGTTATACATTTTATACAGAATCACAGCAACATGATGACTGGGTAGATTCGGAACTCTTAGCCTTAATGGCTTGCGACCCTCCCGGCTCAGAAAGCGGTGATTATGGATTTGGAAGACCAATAAGAGGCATGACACCGATTCGACCGACACCAGTAAAAAGACCATCGAACTTTATTCAAAAGGTTCGAGAACGAAAACGCAAGAAATTTTTAGACAACCTTCCTGATGAAGTCAGAGAAGAAATTCTTACAGGATAAATTTAATGGTTACAATACAAGGAAATCCTAACGTAGTAGACGAAGCAATAATTTTTGAATCTTCTAATCCTATTGACGAACCCGAAATGTCTATGCAATGGGTACGAGAGATGAAGGAAAAAGGAGGACATGAATTTAGAGCCTTTAGGAATCAATGTGAAAATGCCGATGAATTTTTCCTAAATAATTTTGAATTTTCCGCACCAGATGGTGGTACTATGATACGTCTGGGTACAGCTCAATCTGTGATAAATACTCTAGTGTCTCACGTAAAACCACAATTCTTAGATATATCAGTACCGCCTCCTGGACCAAGAGGTCAAGCAAGAGCAGAAATGATGGAAAAGTTCCTGACTGGTGCGCATCATATGATAGAACAAAAAAGTCCTGTTCATAGAGAACTGACAAAACACGCAGGTCTATACGGAATTGCATGGGAAAAAGTAGAGTTTATCGCTAATGAATGGTCAGACTTCCCTGAACCACCACCAGAAGATGGTGGTCCTGAATATAGAGAACTTGTAAAAGAAGCATTAGAAAAAAGGTCAGTATCGTGGCCGATAAAAACAGTTGCAGTAAATCCACAAAGTCTTATATGGGATACAAATAATGGAACTGCTCCTAGATGGGTGATAAGTGAATCTGAAGTAGACGCTCAATGGGTACAGGCACATTTTCCAGAGTGGAATAATCACAAACGAGGTTATGTACAATTCTGTGAAATTTGGACTCATAGTCAGGTAGCATATATGGCTGACGATAAATGGTGCATGATGCCAAGAAAACATGGATATAAAAGATTGCCATGGGTTATGTATTGGCCTCAGATGGGATTACAAACAACCGAACTTGCACCAGACGATTTGTATAAAGGTATACTTAACGGGTCGTTTGATATGTTGAAAGCACAAAGCCAATTAGCATCTCATTATATTGATATCGTAGCAAAATCTGCATGGCCTACCCTAGAATTTACAGGTCCTATCGGAATAACTGAAGAGGTTCAATCAAGATGGGATGATACTCCAGGTGCAAAAAATATAAAACCGCCACAGGTTTCCGTACAGGTTTCAGAAACACCAAGACCGCCAAGTGAAATTGGTATAGCAAAAGAATTTTTAGATGAAGCAATAGAAGCTAATACAGTACCAGCAGTTGCCAGAGGACAAAGACCAAGTGGAGCAGCGTCAGGATATCATACCGCTGTACTCGCTGGAATTGCGTCACTGAACTTCGGTGCAGTAAAAGAAGCTATGGAACGAGGATTGCAGGATAAAGGTGAAGTTATATTACAAATAGTAGAAAATGTTATACAAGATAAAGTTACTGTATTTGGAAAAACCGAAGCAGGTACATTAGATGCAACAATTAAACCATCTGATATAAACGGACATTATGTAAATATTGTTAGAATTAATTCAGTCTCTCCAGAAGAACAAGAACGTAGGTTGAATCTTTGGTCGAACCTTTGGAGAGCAGGATATGTCGACTTGGATACCGCACTTAGAAAAGGTGGAGTCGCCAACCCGTTAGAAGTAAGAGCAAAAATATTGGAAGAACAATTCTTATCATCACCAGAAATACAACAGCAGTTGCAATTAGCGGCAGCACAACGTATACCTACAATTCAGAATTTATTAGAAATAGCAGGAGGTGGAACAGCACCTAATGCTGAACAAACAGCTCAAAATATTCTAAATACACAGGGAGCGCAACAATTACCGAATCCCGGAAATTTCTCTAGTGTAAATCAACCACCAAGAACTAACGAAGCGGCAAGAGTCGCTCCAACCACAAGACCGGTAATGCCGGGTTCTATTCAGGAGATGAATCAAACAGGTGCTGCAATAGCTGGACCTCGAACAGGAAATGTACGAGTACCAGCAGCAGATATTTCTCCAGGAGCAAGAGGATAATGCCAAAACCACAACACCCATTAGAAATGGCGTATATAAATTTCGATGAAACGGTAAAAAGACATTTATCGCAAGTAGAAAAGAATTTCAGAAACGTAAAAAATATACCTGAGGTTAAAACCCCAATAAAAAAACAAAGTATCTTTACAAGTCCTTTTAGGAGGCCAATATAATGCCACGAATAGGAGAACAAACAACCCAAAATGGGAGAATATTGGAATGGCAAGGTGATATGTGGATAGATGTCGGAGAAGTAAATATTCCCCCCGGTGTTAGAGTAGGGTCTGTAGCCGACCTTAGACCAGGAATAGATTTTCACGGCTCAGGACCTAATGTACAATGGGAAAAAACTGGTGGGAACATTACTGCTCCAAGAATTAAAAGGCAACACACAGACCCTTATAATCCCGACTTAGGAGCAATGTATTCATCACGTAGACTTAATCCCGATACAATGCAGTATGGACCTTTAACTCAATCTGAAACTCCAATAGGTAGAGGACAATCTTCATTTGCTGACCCAACATCATATGAACAACGAGTGCAAAATCGTAGAGATGCAATGCCAAAAGGCTCTATAGCTGACTTAAGACCAGGGGTAGACTTTCAGGGAGCAGGACCTAACGTGCAATGGGAAAAAACTGGTGGGAACATTACTGCTCCAAGAATTAGAAGGCAACATTTAGACCCTCACAATCCTGATTTAGGATATATGTATTCGTCACGACCACTCAATCCAGATACAGGAACATATGGACCTTTACGTCAATCGGCAGACCCTATCGGTAGAGGTGGAATACCGCATGCTGACCCGAAATCATTTGAACAACGTCAAGCAACACCATTTGAAACAGCAAGAAATACCAAACAAATTGTGGATTCTGTTCGTAGAGATGTTGGTCCTGAATTAGCGGAAGATGGAGGGTATAGAATGGATGACCCAAATATAGCGAATTTATCTTATTTCAATCCAGAAGAAGATATACTAGAAACAGCAAGAATAAAAATACAAAATGTCATAAATAATGCTTTTGGAACTGAAAAAAGAGCAGGACCAGACACTCATGCCGAGTTGTCTAGAACTATAAACCGTATAGCTGATACAGCAGGTTTACCTCAATCAGAAATAATGCAATTTCAAAAATCACTTACAGAAAACTATGCGACAAATTTGAAAGCAACGAAAGAACAAGTAGGTGCAACGGCAATAGATGCGATAGATGAAGATTTTTATATTGCAGGGGATTTCAGTGCTGGAGACCAAACTGCTGATTGGTTAGCGAAATTAAAGGAATGGACACTAGATAAAGAAAACTATATGGAAAAACTTATAGAGGGACAATTTTTAGGTGATAAATCTAAGATTTTAAAAAAAGGTGATGTTCCTGAAGAATTTTATAGTGCTGGAGACCAAGCTGCAATAGATGAGATAGATGAATATTGGAATAAAAAGAAAGAAGATATAGAAAAGATAGTAAAAAAGACTATTATAAAATATGGGGATATATCATTACACCAATTAACAACAATGGCAGAAGATGGGGAATTACCCCCTGTGCCGGAGTCTTTATTTTATGCTTTAGCAAATCCGACTATTAAAGTAGAACGACAAATAGAAAACCCAGATTACGACCCAACCGAATTACACGGTCCACAAAATCCTATATTTATTACAACTATTGATGAAATAGCAAATCCTATTTTAGAACCAATTTTTAATATCTATGCGTCACAACTTGATTCACAGGTAGAGGCTTTTAGATTAAAAAAAGCAGACGATATATCAGCAGCAGAAAATGCAAGTCGAATAAATCAGGCTTTGATATCTGCAACAGGTGGACTCGCAGGTAGAGGAGAAGAAGATTATACACAAGAGGATTTAGCAAAGCAAGAAAAAAGTTTAGCTCGTATAGCAGCTACCGGAGGATTAGACGGATTAGATGCAGATGATTATAAAACATATTTAACTAATAAAGCACTTATAGCAGCAACCGGTGGATTAAGAGGAGGTGACGAAGGGTTATCAGCAAACGAATTAGCCGAGAAACAAAAAGCCCAACAGCAAATATCAGCCACTGGTGGATTATCAGGTTTTACACCGTTTTTAGATGCAGCAATGGCAGACTTTGCAGCACCCATACAAAGTCAATTATTCGGAACACAAGATGGTTCAATAGCTACCACAACATATCAAACTCCCTTCGAGAAACAAAAAGCACAACTATTCGGAACACAAGATGGTTCAATAGCTACCACAAGAAGTCTTACTCCCTTTGAACTTGCTCAATTACAATTAGAACCGGAAAGAATAAGAGCAACTAACGAAGCAGCACAAAGAACTCAACTGGAAGACCAATTTAGTAGAGATTTAGCTTTAAGACAACAGGAAATGGATGCACGATACGGAGGTACTGATGCTATAGGATTAGAACAAGGTCGTCTTAATTTAGAAACAAGAAGGCAACAAGAAGCCGAGTCAGCCAGGATATATGACCAACAGATGAGAACTGGTGAAGCAGATATGGTAAGAGCACAAATAGCTGAAGATAATCGTAGACAGTTAGAAGATGAACAAATGAGGAATCTAAATTATCAAGCTCAATTTGGTGGAATAGGAACTATGGGTCTTGATGTAAGAAGGCAACAAGAAGCAGAAGCAGCGAGACAGTTTGCTCAACAACAGCAGACAGGTCAAAGGACTTTTGCCGAACAGCAGCAAGTTGGAGAAAGAGCATTTGCTGAACAGCAGCAACAATCCGATGCTGTTGAACAACAAAGAAGATTTAATGAAAATTTAGCAATAAATCAAAGAGCTCAAGAACTTTCTGAAAATCAACTAGCACAACAAAGAAGTTTAGAATTAGCAAATTTATATGCAGACCCGAATAGAGTTGGAGCGTTAAGTGCATTATATGGTCCTGATATATTTCAGACACAAAATCCATTTGGAGCACCTACGACATCTTCAACTACACAACCTACAGGAATGTCACAAAATCTAGGATATACTCCTTTCGGTAGTTCAACTCTAACTACAGGCCACTACCAAGATTTAAGTCCATTCGCACAAAGTTCATATTTGACTACACAGGCACGACAACGAGGTAAATCCGTAGAAGAACTTATGGATGAAATGCAATCGGTAACACCTATGGGTACAAATGGAGGAGCTGGAGGATTAGGTGGTAGTTTAGCGTCAACTGGAGAACTATACTAATGGTATATAGAGGACCTGGATATAAAAAATTTAGTGAACCAAGTGGATTAGGACAACGTACTCCATTTAGTGAAATTTTATCTCTACAGAGAAGAAATGCAGAACTAAGAAGATTAAGAGAACAAGCTAGTCAAATACAGGAAGCTCCTAGTACACAACCAATACCAAATCCGGGAACAACAGCTCCTATCGTAAAGCAAGATATGCCATGGTGGGCAGATGCGTTATCTGGGCTACAAACTGCAACTGAATATGGTGGAGGAGCATTAAGAGCTGGTTATCATTCAACTTTTGGAAGGGTATTTACTCCAGAAACTTCTCGTGAGTATACTTCAGGACTTTATAAACAATTAGAACAAGACCGAGAAGAAAGTAAAGTAACAGGTATAAACATAAGTCCGTTTCAATCAGCTAGAGAACAATCTCTTGCTAACGAAGGTTTCTCTATAAATACACCATTTGAAAATGTAGGGTTTGATTTTAAAGGACAACGAGTTAAATTATTACCAAGTAAAATAACAGAAAAAGGTGTGGCAGAAGTAGTAGCCGACCCATTGTTATGGGCTTCATTTGTTCCGTTTGTAGGGATGCCTATACGAGCTGTTGAAATGGCTGCATTAGGTGCAGTAAAGGGAATTGTAGGTTCAGGAGCAAGAACTTTAGCGTCTGTAAGTTCGCAAATAGGAAAAGGTTCAGTAACAGGTGTTGCAAAAGAAACATTGAGAGCTCCTGGTCGTTTAGTAGTAGATACTTTGCAAGAAATTACAGAAGGTGCAGCAAAATCATTCGATATTGAAAGAAGGATTTTAAAAAGGGGAGCAATTGGTTTAGCGAAATTTAGAGGAACATATAAAGATATTCCTGTTACAACTCCAAAAAAATCACCAGGCATAGAATTTGACCCTACGACAGGTTCTCAATACGGTAAAGCTGAAATGTTACCAGAAACATTAGAGAAACAATTAAAAGATGCAACTGAAGGAATATTAGGTAATGCAGTAAAACCATTTGAAAAATTTAGAGCATCACGAGCAGGTGAATATATATTAGGAGCAGATAATAAAACATTTAGAGAAATATTTATGGAAATGAAGGTGGGGAATCTTCTAGGTAGAGCATTTATCGAAAGGTTTCATGGGATAAGAGGATTAGCAAGTTTACAAGGGAATAGACTAACTAATAAAGTTGCAAAAGCTATACATTGGTCTAATTTATCTCTTGGAAGAAAAACATTACAAGCAATAAGAGCGTCAGGATATGTTCGTGGATTAGAACAAGGGTTTAAAGATGTTGGGGGGAAGATAATCGAGACAGGAAAACCATTAATTGATTATGATGAAAATGATTTTATTAGAGGAATATTTCGTGATAGAAGTGGTGAATTAGTAGACCCCGTATCGGTAGGAAGGCAATTTACTGGTAGAAATCACGCATATTCTATTATCGAAAGTATTAATTATGATACTGTTTCAAATAGTTTTATTACAGGTACTAAATCTGTAGAAAAAAGAATTACAAAAGAAGGAAAAATCTTTTCCGAGAATATAAAAACAACTGTAGATGACGCAGGAAATATAAGAATAGACTTTAATGTAACTAAGACAGGTGGGATAAGGAAGAATAAAGATGGTGGATATCATATTACATTATCAAAAGACCAAGCTGATTCTTTTAGACAAACAATGAAATGGGAAGTAGATAATGGATTATACGCATATGATAAAGAAATCAGTTTAATATCAAAAAGTAATGATTTAGTTAAAAAGTATAAGTTACTACATCCAGACGGAAGCTTTAATTCTCATAAGGCATTACTTTTAATTGCACAAGACCCTAAAAATAGAGCAGGAAAATCTATTTTAAAAGAGAAATTTAAGAATCATAGTTTATATTACAAAACATTAAAGCCTGGTAAAGGATTAGCTAAAGGTGCAAACTTTGCTCATAGAGCTACTAAAGATGTTGTAGATGCCAACGAAACAATAAATGAAGGATTACAGAAATTAGTTCATTCACGAACAGGAAAACCGGTAGATACAAAAAAACTAGATATTGATTATGTACAAAATGAAATGGTTGAGGACCTGGTAGGGAGTATTGCTAAAAGAGGTAAATTTATAGGTCGATTATCTGAGATGGTAGAGTCCTACGGTAAACTCGCAATTAAAAAAAGGTCGAGAGATGACTTTGTTGATGCTATGGAATTACTAATAAGAAAATCAAAAGGAAAAAAATCCGGAGTTGAGATTGAAAAAGAATTACATGTTTTATTAGAAGAAGCGGCACAAAAGAATCCATCTAAATACGCTTTACAGTTAGCCAAAAAAAAGAAAAAAGGTGAAGATATATTAGATGTTGTTAATAGAGAGTTAACAAACGTAGATGAAGAAGCGGCAAGATTATTGAGAAGGCACTTCGGGATAGATGCAGGAAAAGCTAAACCTGCTACTTTTACTAAACTATTATATCAAGCAGCCAAACTAGTAAATGAAAGTGTATTTATACCTTTAAGGTTAGTAAAAGCAGGTGTAGATTGGGGTTTCCAAGCAATACAACTTTTACCTTTTGCACACATTATGCCAAAGACTTATGCGAAAACATGGGGGATGATAGGGAAACAAATGGTAAAAGAATTTCAAGGTGGTATTACACGTAAAAAAAAGGGTGAAGGTAATTTACTAAAATATTACATGGAAAATTACGCAGATTTTCGGGAGGCCTCAAATGCAGGTATCGTTTTTGGTTCAATGGGTGCTGATATTTTTGATTCGTTAAATCGACCAGGTTCATCTTTAGGAGTATTTGGTAAAATAGGATACAAAAAAATAAAAGTGGGAAATGCAATGGAAGATGTTGTAAACAAATTGTATACCCCATTTGAACGTAGTTATTATATTTCAACCGATATGGCACGGTTAGAATTATTTAAATCATATCGACCTTTATGGTCAAATATAGATGACCCTATAGAAAGGTTAGCGGTACAAAGACAAATGTCGGATTTTGTAAATTATTCGACTGGTGGGTATAGTACAACAGAAGTTGGATTGACTCCTACTCAAAAAGAAATAGAATCTTCATGGTTATTCTTTTCACCTAGATTTACAAGAGCCTCTTTAGGGTTAATAAGCATGATATTTGATGGGAGTATTGCCGGTGTCGAAGCAAGACGAGCTCTGACAAATTGGTTCACAGCTCAAAATATATTTTATATTCATATTTGTAATGCATTAGGTATAGAACCTCAGTTAGACCCGACAGAAAGTGGATTTATGCAAGTACCTGTAGGAGATGATAATGTAGGAGTAGGTGGAGCTCCATTGCAGATTTATAGATTTATAACATTTGTTTTGGATGATATATCAGAAGGGGGAAAAGCTATGACCCTTAGAAGTGATAGACCTGGTGTTACAATACCAGAACGAGTAGCAGATTTTCCCATATCACGATATATTAGAGGCAAATTACCTTTAGGTACAGGTTTCGCTGTAGATGTAGCATTAGGAACAGATTATTTAGGAAACGAAATAGAAGGAACAACTGATTGGTTAAAGCATGGAGCATCATTAGGAGCACCCTTTTGGGCAGAAGGAGCAATGTTTGCCGACCCATATAGACAGGGAGTAGCTTCAATAGCTCTTGAAGCGTTAGTAGGTGCAAGAACATTTCCTCAAAATGCGTATCAAAGACGAACTTATTTGAGAGAAGAAATAATAGCCAGAGAATTTGCTACAGACCTATATGTCAAACAAGATGTACAAACGTGGGATGACTTAACACAAGCACAGAAAAACTTTATTGAAGGTGGTAGTCCTGAATTACAACAAATGAACGAAGAAATAAAAAGCCAACAAGGCCTAAGAGGTGGAGGTTTTGAAAGTCTATCACAAGGGTATTATGATGAAAAAGATGAAATAGAACAAAGATATCATAATGGTATGGTTGCTGCTATTAATGAAATGAATGGCTCAGCAAATGCTTATTCTTTACCTTATTTGAGAGAAAGAAACAAACAACTTTTGCAAACTAAACGAGCAGAACTTAAAAGTCTGAGGGTGGAAAACCAAGAATTACTAGATTACTGGGAAGAAAAAAGAAGCAGTGGAGAATATATAACTCAAATGCCTGATGTGTTTATGGATGACTATTATGATTTTGTGTACGGAGTTGATACAGAAGATGTTCAAATCAAAGGATGGACACGGGATGATGGTTCTATTGATTATCGTTTAAAAGATAACCTAGAATCTCAATTTTTTGAGCAACATCCAGGAATGAGAGAATATGTTGAAGCTCTTCATATGTCATACAGTCATGGATATAATGATGACACACCGTTACTTTTGAAAGAATATTATAAATTTAATAATCAATATAATGATATGTACCAAAATAGAACAACAGATGCAGTATTTCAAAATTTTCCAGGATTACAAATGTATGAGGAAATGTATAATAAACAATTCAGATATTTACGAGATGATGAGAGACTAAGAATACGTAATAGTAAAAATGTTGAAGAACGATTAGTAATAGATGATAGAGAAGTCATATTTAATGTATCAGCTATAAGAAAAATTGAACAAGAAAAAAATGCGTATCAACGTGAATTACGGAAACTAGACCCAATATTAGATAGGTTTGTGTATAGATGGAGTGTAGAAGGGTCTGATAGAGTATATCATCCAAGTAATGTCGAATTTATGAAGAACGATTCTATTGCTTTCCCAACCTTTAGATTACCAAATTACGATATACGAACAGAACCATTTGTTTCAGTATCAAGATAGAAAGAATTGAAAATTAATATTTATTATAGTATATTGATAAATATAACCTAAGGGTTATTTAACAACAACTCACCTAAGGGCAGAGAAAATAATGGCTGAACAAGAGAACGTACAAGAATCGACTGAGCAAAATGCTGTAAGCCCACAAGCTGAAGCAGTTGCAAAGGAAATTATCGAAGATAATAACGCAAAAGCTGCCGAACCTACGGGGGAACAGCAAGTAGAAACAAAACCAGTCGTACCCGAATATGAATCTATCCTACGGGATTTTGTTGGAAAAGAACAAGGTCGTATAGCAGATACGTTTGGAAGGAAAGCCGATGAGTTGGAACAGCGAGTTATTAGTAGAGTTGATTCTGCGTTAAAACCTTATCAGGAATTAATGCAAAAACAGGAACAGGCTCATATAGAAACTCTTGATGAAACTGAACAAATAGATTATTGGAAGGGAAAGGCGATGAGGACTGAAGAACCTGTACAGGCAGAACAGTCTATGTCACCTGAACAATCAATACTCGCACAAGAAGTTCAGTCGATGGTAAATCAATCAGGAGCAAATATTTCTATAGGAGATACAAGGTTATGGCAAGGTTATAATCAAGGGATGTCGGTAGGTCAATCAATAAGACTTGCTGAACAGAACTTACGAAGATTAACTACACCATCACCTGCAAAACCTGCTCCTACACCATCTTCTCAACCTAATACAGCACCTACAACCCAAGGCGCACCTCAACGAACAGCCAAATCGGTAAATACATTATCCGATGCTGCAACATTGTTTGCTGATGGAAATATAAACTCTGCTCAATACAGAGATATAAAGAAACAGCTCAAGCAAGGCGGCTCGGCAACTTTATAGGAAATTAAGACAATGGCAACAGGATTATCCCTTTCAGACTCATCGAGTTTGGAAGATATGTCAAAAATCATTGTCGCTGAAGCAATAGATAACGTAGAACACGCTGCACCAATGGCAGACCTTGTTTCTCGCTATGACATACCGTCTGGCAGTAAACAAGTGAATGTTCCAATTTGGGGTAGACAATCTGCGGTTGCTTTAACAGAAGGTGTAGATATCGCAGTTCCGCAACAGGTAACAGCAACAGTTGTTAACTTGACTGCATCAGAACACGGTATTTTATCTTTTGTTAGCGACAGATTAAAACATGAGAATAATGAGCAAGTGCTGTCAGCAGTTGGTACAATGCACGGAAGAGCAGTTGGACGACTACTAGATAGCGACCTTATTACACTTCTTGACGGATTCAGCACCACTGTTCCCGGTGCAGGTAATGCTGCATCAGTGCAGACAATAGCCGGTGCTGTAGCTTATCTTCGTACAAATAACAGTGATACTTATGGACCAGCTCCAAGCAAACCTCATGCAGTTTTGCACCCAGAGCAGATACGTAGGTTGACAGAAGATTTAGCAGGATTTGATACTGGAGTACGGGCTAACAACCCTATTCCTGAAGGCCCATCAGCAGATATCATCAGCTCATACTGGAGAGGAAACGACCCGGTATTTGGCGTACCTATCTATGAAGATGGAAACATCTCCAGAGATGGTTCAGGTGATTCCAAGGGTGGAGTTTTCGCAAAGGAAGCACTTGCTCTCGCAATGGAAATAGAAATCCATGCGGAAGAAGAACGTGACGCATCCCTCCGTGGTACTGAAATAGTTACCGTGGGAACATGGGGTGAGTCAGAAATAGTTGACGTATGGGGCGTAGAAATATACTCCGCTACGGACGCATCAACTACATAAGATAACGATTAGGAATTACTTATTATGGTTACTCAGGATACCTCGCAATGGATGGCTAAAAAACAGGGAAAAGTAAAGCGTTTCCTGAGCGGTTCCATCGCAGAGATAAACCTTGAAACTCCGCCTGGTGCAGAGAAGGTGACACTTTATGACCAAAGAGATGGTCTGGAGTTAGTCGTTCCGAGTCACATGACGAGTAAATTACTAGCCGAGCCTTATAAAACATCTACAATGGTAGATGGAACTATTGTGTCTAAAGTAAATGAATCAAAAAAATTATATGATTGGACTCCACCTCCTAATATTGAGAACAATGTAGACAGCGCGGTCGAAACTGTTTCTAAAATTAGTGGGAACAAACGTAAACGAGGAAAGAGAGGTCGTAGAAAATGAGACAACCAGTAGTATCTCCCCCTGAATCTATGCAGAAATATTGGAAAGACGAGGTTATTCGTAACCGCCCTGACCAAGTGACTGCATATTTAAAGAGGCATGGGCTGGATTTGCTGCCCTCACCTACGTACATTACTCCAGATACTGCGATATATTATCGTCAGGAGAAGGGTGAATGGATATCTCTTGAGTATCCGGGACAAACTCACGGACTCGCTACCGCAGTAGAGAAAAATTGGCTCATGGCTCCCCCAGAGGTTGAGACGTTAGAAGCCGATTCTACGGTTGCAACAGGTAAGAGCGATTTGGAGGTGGGGTTAGAACAACTATCAGATAATTTAAAGAAACGTGATACTAGACAACAATCAAAAATTGATAAACCCTTTAAGTGCAGTAAATGTACTAGAAGGTTTAAATCCGAAGCTGGTGTTAAAGTACATATTAACGCTAGACATCGAGAGGACAAATAAAATGACAGCAGGTACAAGACAATATACGTCTAGTGCTGATTCAGCAACACAAGGTGCTGGTGATATAACAATTACCGCAGCAACCGATAAAATTCTTACACTCGACCCCGGTGGGTCAGCAAGAACTATCGACCTTGTATTCGTAGATACTGCTGAGACTGGTGTAACTACATCATTCGCAGAGGTGTTTATTGATAACGTAGCGGATGCAGCAGAAGCGTTTACAGTCACAGATGGTAATAACTCTGATTCTGCACTTTGTCTGATTGAGCAAAATAAAATGGCTCATTTTCAATGGACAGGTGCGAAGTGGGTAACAACCACTGGTGAGACTTAAGTCGATAAACTAGCAATTAGTGTAGGGGGGATTTATTTCCTCCCTACCTTATTTGAGGAAACAATATGGCTAATATAGGATATGAAAAACTAGCAGTAGCAGACTCGTCTATTGGACTTGCGAGTGTTCCTTCTATGGCAACACGGGCATACATTCAATGTGATACAGCAGCAGTTCGTTTCAGATATGATGGAACTGCACCTACAACCGCAGAAGGTACGTTAATAGCAGCAGATGGAAGCGTCACTCTAAAGGGAGAAGATGTTTTAGGTTCTGTTAGATTTATACGAACTACCTCGACAAGTGCATCTTTAAAAGTTGCATACGGTACAGTAGGTTCAGGCGTAGAATCATCAGTGGATGCGATTTAATGCCACATGGTAAGAACCATTTTGTAAATAAGCAAGACGAGACTTGGGCAGAAGTAGATATTGAAGGTAAAGATTTAAAAGTCTTAATACCTGACAACAAGTATGCTTATGGCGATAACGAATCTGTAGCTCAAATGGCTCAGGATGTAGCAGGTAAACACGCTGATAACAGCGATACTGCCGCAACTAAAGCCTATGAACAGGCAAGAGAACAGTTGGAAACGACTGATTTCAAATCTGTTAAAAGACAACACGCTATAGAAAGATTAAACGCTAAAAAGCCCAAGTTTGTGTTATTACCACATGAAGATGACTTTGGTACGATAAAAGGGTATACAGTTTTAACTAAACTTACCTACCCTGATGGTCGACAGGAATTAAAAGACAAATATCTTTCTGTTGAAGAAATATCAAAGCATATGGGGTAATGAGATGGCTACGTTTACAGCAGGTTCAATTACAGTAAGTTCCGCAGGAACTAGAGTACAAGTTACATCAACACCAACACCGATAAGGCGTGTGAGATTCCAAGCACCTCCGGGAAACTCAGGAATCACGTATGTCGGTGCATCTACCGTTTCGGCTTCTGTAGCAGGTATAGAATTTGCCGCAGCAGGTGGGAATGAATCGGTAGATTTTACTGAAGGCAGACCAGGAGACTTATCAGAGTTTTACTGTGATGCTGCAACTAACGGAGATAAAATACATTACATGGCGGTACAAGTATAATGCCAGCAACAATTTCAACAACTTCAACGGTAGATACGATATTACCTGAGTACGCAAGATTTATTGGTGCTTGGGTAGGTTCTTTTTCTACTACAACAAATATTGGTGCAGGAGCAAGTGTAGTTTCTACAGGTTTAACAGATAGAGGTTTTACTACTGACGATACACTTAATGACTTTTATGTCAGATGCACAAGTGGGAATAACGATAATACCATTAGAAGAATTAGTGATTTTACAGGTTCTTCAGGAACTATTACAATAACAGGAACAAATTTATCAGCAGAATCAGGGTCAACAACATTTGAACTTTATAGATATGACCCGAATTTACTAATAGAAACCTTAAATGCTGGTTCTCAGAACTCGTTTCCTGCTCTTTATGTAGAAGTCAATGACAGAAATGTAACATTGGCACAGTCACAACAGTTATATGCAAGACCAACATCTATACCAGCAGGGTATGTAAGACAGTTATCTATTGAACCACGCATGGATGCTAAATCTTATGGTAATAATATAGTAGGGTCATTAAATTGTGATTTTGAGAATAGTACGATAGGTACAGATTGGACAGCCACATATATTACATTAGCAGCAGAAGAAGAAACTACAGGTCCAGATAATTTTATGGTCTATGCAGGAACTCAATCCGGTAAATGTACTGTTACAGCTAGTCAGACAGCTACTTTGCTTATGACTGTACCATCAGGTACAAATTATGTCGGGGAAGAAATAAATGTCGGCATATGGGTATATAGTAGAACTGCAAGTAGAGTAAGTGCTGCAATACAGCTTGATTCTGGTAGCGTTAGTTTAGGTTCTACACATAGTGGTCTTGGTTGGGAAAGGCTAACTCATACATTAGTAGCAGATGGAGTCAGTTCCAGTATCAAGGTAGGTGTCTCCGCAACTAGTGGTACTGCATTTGTATTCTATGTTGATGAGATAGTAACAACCGCAGGTCAATCAGAAATACCGAGAATACCTGTACGAAAATTATTTGCATGGAAAGAAGAAGGTTCTTCTATAAGATTATTAGAAGGGTTTGCAGGAGATAGAAATTTATTGATTACAGGTATGGGAATGATAGATTTTTCACAGGTAGATACTACAGGTTCAAACACCATAGAACTAAACCAGTCTCAGAGACGAATGTTATATAACTATGCGGCTATGCAACTATATCAAGGGGAAATAGATACGCTAGATACTTCTGAGCAACAACAGGCTTTGAATAGGTTTAATCATTACCGAAACCGAGTAAACGAAGGAGCGGGGATGATGCCACCTATGGCGATGGTAAGGAATGTAGCAGTATAAATGGCACAACATACAGATATAGTAATACAACATACAGATGGTTCTTCTAATACTGTAGAACTAACTTTGTGGAAAGACTCCCCTACCCTAACTGGTGGATATCAGACAGGTACATTACCTTTTCTACCACCTAGACAACCAACAGATGATGCCAATTACCAACAGATAGACCCTCAGTTAGCTATGGCCTATGACGTATCATCGTTCCATAGAGGGTTCGGACAGGGTAATGACAAGGAATTTGGTAAGGAAGCGAGATACGGGTATTCTGATGGCGTTTTGGCACAGTTTAAAGACGAACTAACTTTAGGGTATCAAGAAGATGAAGTAGATTTATTTTTAATAGACCCAAGATTTGAAGGTGACTTTACAGGTTCTTGGACAGCTTCTAATATAACTCTAGCGGCAGAAACGTCTACAACAGCAGATATACATTCAGGAAATCAATCTGCAAAACTAACCGCAGGTGCTACAAATGGAACAATCTTACAGGCTGTAGGCACTACAACAAAGAACGCATTACAAGGAGTAAAGGTAACTGTAGTAGCATACGTAAAACGCAAATCAGGTTCTGGGAGTATAAAAATGACAGTAGATGATGGAGTTTCATCTGCTACTGATTCGTCATCAGTAACTTCTACAGATTGGACATTGGTGCAAGTAGATAAAACACTAAGTGGTTCAGCTAGTAAAGTAGAAGTTAAATTTACAGTTGGAACTAACGGAGATGTATTTCATATAGATGACTTATGTATTATTCCATTAGGTGGAATCGACTTCCCATCACAGGCAATAGAATTTCAAGGTTCTTTATATATGCCTTGTGGATATCATATTCTAAAGTGGGATGAGGCTAATATGAAATGGGATAGTGTAGGTCCTAAAGCGAACACTACTGCATATACTGATATAGCGGTATATTCAGGTGATGGAACAAATAGACTTTTTGTAGCTAGAGGTGATACGACTGCATATCAAACGGCTACAGCACCAGACGGTACAACAGCAGCATTTACAGCAGCAGCTTCAGGTACAGCTAATCAGAATTATGCCAAATACTTTGCAAGAGCAAGAAACGCAAACGGAGATTTTGCTTTAGCAAAGACTAGAAGTAATACAGTAGCATTTTCAACCAATCCTGATGACGCAACAAGTTGGGGGTCGGAGATGATAGTTGGTGATAGTGATAAATCCGTAACCAATTTATTTGCAGCAAATGATGTTTTATTAGTAGGTAAAGAAGATGGATTATTTTCATATGACAGAAACTTCAACCAATTCGAGGATATCGCACCAGAAGCTAATTTCTTTTCAGGAAGCAATAACTTTAAAAAGGTTATTTCCAGAGCAGGAAGAATTTATGCTACTTCAGGAGATAGAGCCTTTTGGTCTATTCCATTTCTCATACCAGGCGACCAGTGGGAAGATGTCTCCTATTTGTTTAGAGCCACCAGTTTTATAGGATTTGGTGGTAGAGCATCAGCTATAACACAGGATGTAAACAATATATTCGTAACAGTACCTGATGATTTAAAAGATGACTTTACGTCATTTCCTTATTCGTTTCCTTTTACATTCCCAACAGCAGCAAATAAAAAACAAAAGATTTATTTGATAGCTATGACGAATCAGAGAGATAATCCACAAGCAGCTTCCGAATTAGTGTCTCATACGATTAGTAGTTTTTTGGTAGATGAAATACAAGAGTTAGCTAGATATAAAGATGATACAAATAGTAAATCTAATCTTTTTGCATTTGGTAAATTTGAAAACTCAGATATTAGTACAAGCAGTTCTGATGGAGCGCAATCAAGAGTAGAACCTAGAATAATTAGATTACGATTACCTATAGAAAACCAACATCCTGCATTAAATTCTAGTCGGTTATTACGTAAGAGCGGTGTTTTTTATACATCGTTTATGGATTTCAATTTCCCTGACCAGGATAAAGCAGCAGTAAAACTTACTCTTGAAGGGGAAAATTTAGATTCTAACAGAACAGTTACAGTTTCTTACAAAATAGAAACATCAGGATTGGATGACACAGATTCAAGTACATGGACAACTTTTGGTGACTCAGGAGTTATTAATTCATCAGGTAGTCAAACATTAACAGCGTCACTGACGTCTCCTGTTACATTCAAACGTATAAGGTTCAAGTTTGAGTTCGATTCTAATTCAACAACTGCTATGCCACCAAGAATAAAGAATATGGTGTTTCATGCAGTTTTCAATCCTGTAAACTTCTTAAATTGGAAAGTACAATCAAAATTATTAGATGCTAGAATGACAGCAAAAAGGTTAAGGGGTGCGAGTGACACACAAGTATTATCTAATGTATTATCTAATATAAATACATTAAGGCAACAACCCTTTGTACTTTTTACAGATTTAGATGGTACACAGTATAGAACAAGAATAACCGACAGGACATTAGTACCTGTAGGTAGAAATATAAGAAGGACATCTTCGGCAGCGATAGAAAGGTCATACATATTATCACTAGATTTATCTGAGGTTAAAACAAGCTAATGGCAAATGAATTTAAACACGTTACGGTAGGAACGGAAATAACACAAGCTGAATACGAAGGAACTGCGGGTCACGTATTCAACTCTCAAGCTACCGGGGATATCATGTATGCATCATCCTCAAGTCAACTGACCCGATTAGGAATAGGTTCTACAGGAGCAGTTCTAACTGTAACTGGTGGAGTTCCTGCTTGGGATACCACATGGACACCAACAGGACATTTAATTCCTGCGACAGATGATTCTTACGACCTTGGTTCAGCAAGTGCTGCATGGCAGGATTTATTTTTAGAAGGCGATATTACATTAACTGATGCAGGAACTATTGCAACTTCCGCAGGTGCGTTGACTATTACGTCAGCGGCGGCAGCTACCTGGTCTACCAGTGCGGGGGCGTTGACTGTAACCTCAGGCGCGGCACTTAATCTAAATCCCACTGCCGGGTCTGCTATAGTCCTTGATGGAACTATAAATGTAGACGCTGGAGTTGTAACAGGTGCTACATCCATTACCTCTACCGCATTTGCCGGTGACTTGACAGGTGATGTTACAGGTGCTGCTGACACAGCGACTCTTGCTACCAATATTACCGCGACTGCAAATAATTCAACTGATGAGACTGTTTATCCTACATTCGTGGATGGAGCGACAGGTACACAAGGTATCGAAACTGATACAGGATTAACATACAATCCAAGTACCGGTGTTCTTACATCTACTACATTTACTGGTGCATTAAGTGGAAACGCTACAACCTCTACTGAAGCAACTAATATAACTACAAGTGCCAACAATTCAACTGATGAAACTGTATATCCTACCTTTGTAGATGGTGCAACTGGAACACAGGGAATAGAAACGGATACTGGATTAACGTATAACCCATCTTCCGGTATTCTCACATCAACAAATTTTACAGGTGCTTTAACAGGTACTGCGGATGTAGCGACAGTAGCTACGACTGTAACAATTACTGATAACGAAAGCACTAGCGAAACTAATGCAGTTATTTTTACAGCTGGTGGGGATGTGGATGGAGGAAATCTAGGGCTAGAATCTGATGGTGATTTTACTTATAACCCTAGCAATGGTACTGTAGCCGCAACTACATTCTCAGGTGCTTTGTCAGGTAACGCTACGACAGCTACGGCTCTGGCATCAGGAAGAACTATTGCTATGACAGGAGATGTGGCTTGGACTTCAGCATCTTTCGATGGTTCAGGTAATGTAACAGGAGCAGGAACGATTCAGGCAAATGCCGTTGAAGGTTCTATGCTGAACAACAATACTATTTCCGGTCAGACAGAAATTACTTCCGGCTTGGCAGCAGCAGACGAACTTCTTTACGATGACGGCGGAGTGATAAAGAAGGTTGGGCTTGATACCCTTACGTCTTATCTTGCAGGAGTAAACGCAGGAACAGTAACATCCACGGGACTGTCTGATTCCAGCGGCGTACTCACGGTTGACATTCAGAACATGACAGCATCTTCTACTATTGTAGACGCTGACTTGATTGTCATAGATGATGGAGCTGATGGAACTTTAAGAAAAATGACAAGAGCAAACTTCATTGAAAGTGCTGCTCTAGATGCAATCAACATAGATGGTGGTGCTATTGACGGTGTAACACTAGGAACAAATTCAGCAGTAACTCAAGCAGTTATTGACAATATAAATATTAACGGAACAACCATAGGTCATACTGGGGATACTGATTTACTTACTCTTACAAGTGCAAATCTAGCGGTAGCAGGGGATGTGGAAGTAAGCGGAAGCGTCGAGGTGGCTACTATCGACTACACAGATGGTGACAATGCAATAGAGATTGCTGATGGTGGTGGAGTTACGTTTGCTCAAGACACCACTTTTAGTGGAATCATAGATATCACAGACGCTACGGATTCTTCCGATGCAACTGGAGATACGGGAGCTTTACGAACAGAGGGAGGGGCAAGTATAGCTAAGAAACTATACGTGGGTACAGACCTGGATGTAGATGGTACAGCCGAACTTGATAATATAACTATTGCCGGAGCGCAAGGCTCTGATGGGCAGGTATTAACTTCTACTGGTAGCGGAGTAGGATGGGAAGCAGCAGGGGGTGGTGGCATAACCCATGCTTCCACGTGGCTAATGACAGGGGATTATGACCCAGGTTCAGATGGAACGATAACAGCAAATCTTTCAGAAGTAACAGCGGCAGCTGGAAGATGGGGTCAAATAGGTGCTTCTATGACAGTAAGTAGTGGAATATTTACTTTTCCCACAACAGGTATATGGATGGTTACTTGGGGTATTTCTATATATGGTTCAGGAAACGACACAGTTGCTTTATTTGTTCTACAAACTAGCAATGATGGTTTTAGTAGTGATTCTAATGATACAAGCAGAATACTATTGGCTAAATCTGCGAATGAAGAAGTGTCAGGTTACACTTCAGTCATAATGGATGTCACGAATACCAGTAACGACAAGGTTAGGTTTAACCAACAAAGTGTTGCGGCTAATATAACGATTGCTGGAGCAGCTAATAATAATACATGGTTTGAATTTGTAAGATTAGGAGATACATAGAATGAATCATACGACAGGTAGACCAAATCATATTCAAGATGTCTTGGTCAAAATGCACAAAGGTCAATGGTTTGGATTTCACCCATACGATAATCAGGTTTATGCAAATCTGGTTATACATGATGGTTCAAAAAGCAAACCGACAGAATCTGAACTGACTACAGAGCTTGCAAGTATGCAGGCTACGTTTGATGCGGCTGACTACACACGAAGCAGAGAAGCAGAGTATCCATCTGTCCAGGAGCAACTCGATATGCTTTACCACGACCAAGCAGATTCTACTACAACATTTCAAACAGCAATTAAAACGGTTAAGGATAAATATCCAAAACCATAGGAGAGGTTAATGACACAAGAAAACGCAAAAAACGTAAATATAAAAGTTGAGGACATATTAGTAGTTGCTCATATGTATTTAGCTGAAGATGAAAATTTTAGAAAAGGCGTTATGGTAGCCGCTAAATCAAGAGAAAATGCTACCAAGAACTCATGTACCTGTGGTGCAGGAGAAAAAAAAGGAGAGCAAGATGTCTCTACTAAAAATGGTCAGACCGTTTCTGCCAAGTGACCTTAAGAGTCTAGTGGATTTGATGGTAAGGATATACGAGTCTCTGGATACACCAGAGGAAAGGAAAGCTGCGTTTGATTATGGCGCAGGAATGATGAAAGATGGCAAAGTAAATGTATCTGAATGGGCTACATTTGGGGGAAAACTTGGGATATTAACGGGAAATGGCAGACCTAAAAAATCTAGCCGAGAAATTTACGTAAAGGAAAAAGAACATGCCAAAAGTAGGTAAAAAGCATTATAGTTATACTGCTAAAGGTCGTACTGCTGCAAGGAAACAAGCTAGAAAAACCGGGCAGAAGGTAACCAATAAACGAAAGAAATACTGATGTCTAAGATTCGCCCACAAATATTTATAGCATTATTAATACTAGGTACTGTAGCCATAATTGGAATGTTCCTATCTCTGAATGAGGTGGCAGTTGGTTGTGTGGCAGGAATAATTGCTCTTGCTAAGGATGTTCTTCAGTCGGATAGTAACTAAGATGAAGAATAGGGAAAGATATAGAAATGCTAAGGTGTCTTGGCAAAAAGCTAAGGATAAAGTGATGGAATTGACATTTATAATTCCCAACAAAGTATTTTCTATGTGGGGGGAAGAAGAACAAATAAACGCACTTAAGTTATTTCGACAATGGGAGCAACTAAGTTATGAGATAAGTGCCAAACAGATGGAACTTACAGCAGTAGATTCAATGCTTAGAAATAAGTTCTTTGTAGTTCCTGAATCAACAAAAAACTACTCCGTAACTGAATGGGAAGATACATTAAGAAAAAGACAAAATATGGATAACTGGCATCTTCAGAAGTATAGAGGAGTAGATACAGGATATGAATTTAAATGAAAATGAGGGTTTTTTACGATTGATGAAATCGTATGTAAATACTGCAAAAGATAAAAAGAAAGCAATAGAAACATTGAAAAATATTTTGGATAAATGGGATGCGTGATTATTGGAGATGGACTGCCTTAATTACTTACCTCGTAATTTGTATATACGACTTCATGGTAGTTCCAATTTATTATGGGATTGCAAGAATGGGGTTAGATTTAACTGATTACATGGGTCATTTACAATCAATTGATGACCCTCTAGTACAAATGGAATACCTAAAGAAACTGGTAAGTCAGCATGAACCATTCACTCTCAAGGGTGGAGGATTATTTCATCTTTCTTTTGGAGCTTTATTAACTTCCTCATCGCTAGGAAATAGAAGTAAGAAATAATGACAACTGAAACAAAAAAAGTGAGTACAAAATGAATAAATTCAAGACTGCGTTAAGAATTTTACTAACCTCTATTTTGTGGACACCAAAAAAGATTGGTTGGGTTCTCAGAAAGATAATACATGGTATTGTAATTGGTCCTAGTTATGTGTGGAATAAAATTGTAAAGTCTCCTAAACAAGCATATGTTAAATTTATACGTTTTAGAGATTGGTTGTTGGGTAAGATAGATTATCTAGAAACCGAATCTGCGAAATGGAAACGTACTTTTCAGGTTATAAAGTCTCCATATTCTCTTATGTTGAAGTTGGGGTTTAGTCCTCAGATGGCGATTGGTTTGCTGGCGGTAGGGACAACGACGGTC
>VTLG01006038.1_pt1 | contig 25924 bp, 27 predicted proteins | sample 4694571 | NCBI WGS metagenome assembly VTLG01 (sample SAMN12604809, study PRJNA352737) | marine metagenome | biome: ENVO:00000447; feature: ENVO:00000209|ENVO:00000569|ENVO:01000036; material: ENVO:00002151; isolation source: viral sequences binned using virsorter ...
CGCTCTTATGTGGTGCCATGTAGTTAATGGCGTTTAAATATCCGTATTTATTAGCTTTGATAGCTTTTGCGCTATCCGTACTAAAAAACCGTTGGAATTGTATTGCTTGTCCCATTGTTGGAATCCCCTTCTATTTGGTATGGATTAAGCCGCAATTATTGCGGGATTTGGCTGGTTGAATTGGCAAACAGCATTGGCGAATCCCCTAGGAGTCGCGCTTCGAATAGTTTTTGTTTTCGCTGATTTCCCGCCAAGTTTTTTATAAGCTTGGGACTTGCCAAACGATTCGCATTCAACGGGCTTACGCTTGGGCATTTTGAATCCGCCGCCAGTCCATAAGCATGTTTTTTTCGAATAGGAATCGCGGGGCGGAATGTAATCTGGAAAGCTTGGGTGTTCGCTTTCACTTGTCGGGATGTAACCGCCGTATTCGAACGGTTGATAGGTATGGTCCGGTTTGCGCCATATAGTTGATAGTACTGATACGGGATTTTCAATGTAATATGGGCAATTAAGATTGTCCCCTAATATGCCGCAGAATATTGCATGAATTGCTGCCGTCTCTTGAAAATTAGGATTTGCTTTGCGCTTTGATTCAAAATGTCTGGCACCGGATACCGCCAAGTCTGTGCAAACTGGAAATGCTGACATGAAAGCGGCTTGTCCCTTGTGTCGCCGCTCAATAGCTCGCAACGTTGCGGGATCGTGTAAGTCGGCATGAATATAGAAAATGATTCCGCCATTAGGGAACGCTTCGAAATCTGCCGGCTCTAATGTTTGTCCTATGACAGCGAGCGGCGATTGCTTGTGAGCTATGTCATAGCAAAAACATTTATATCCTAGTTTTGCCCAAGGCTTCACAGATTCCCCCGTGAAATCATATAAGCTTATAACATGATGCATGGTTTTGACTCCTAGTTGGTATGATTTATTGCGGATAAATAACGGGCGGGTGCCCAAGTTTCGCGGACGATGTCGCGGGCTGTTTTGACTACGTCCCGCCCAGATAATGAACATTCCGCAATGAAATCTTTATCGTTTGAAATCATCCCGATTGCGGTCGATTCATGCATCCGGTTTGCCTTGTATTCGCGTTGGGCGGTTAGGTAATCGCCGTTGCACAGCTTAGGATTCACGCTTCGAATATTCATTATTGGACTCCATTGCTTGTGTTGTCGAAAACCGGACGCTGGCCCGCTGGTGTTTTTGGCGGCTGGTCAATTGTGATAGTTGATTCGTCTATAACGTCTCGGAATAACCAAGCATGGATATTGACGCGATTAGGTGAAACGTACGCTGTATATGATGACATCTTGTAGACTCCTTTTGTTGGTATGAGTTAGTTCGAAACGAATTCCCATGAATGGTATTGATCACCATTAAAAGAGACGCTTGGGTTTCGAATTGTGGGCTTGCTTGGGTGGACGACATCCGCGACGAATTTAGCTATGAATTGCTCCGCCGCTTGCTTATGGTTTTCATCAATGTTTACCGCATAGTCCCAAGCGACGTATATCTTGCGGGGATTGCCGAATGGATTCCCGCCATCCGTCACGCTTATGCGAGCGCCTGTCGTATTTGTTGGGCCATGATACCGCGTGCGGATTGATGCTCTTACGTTATGCATTATTTTGACTCCTTGTCAGATAGAACGCTTTGCATGATAGTTTTAAGCGTGTCGCGTGATTCTTGTGGTAAACAATCGACAAGCTCGCGCAAGGCATCGTCACTCTCAGGATTGCGTAGAACGGCGTCAATTTTCTTATCTAGTTGCTTGTTGTTCACGGTATTAAATCCCCTTGTTAGTTAAACAGAATGAAAAGCAAAGCTTTCCAATTCGGATGAAAGTTAAACCGCCGACTTTGCGGCATGATATATTCAGTAAACGTTCGTTATGCATTTTTATTCTCCCTAATTCCAGATTTTGTTGCCCTTGGCGATATAATTTGCATAACAGGCGTTTAAATCATCTTGGCGACGCTGTGATAATATTGCTGACTGAATACGATGGAATTCTTGCTCTTGTTTATGGTGTTGGTAAATGAGAACGCCAAGCGTAAAAACGATAGGACCAATTAAAAGTGCGCCCCATTGAATGGCGGTAATGATTGCTTGTGTGTCGATTTCCATTTGTCTGACTCCGTGTTGTTCAACTGGGCTTCATTATATACCAACTGGAATCTACTTCAATAGAAAAAATAACGGTAATTAAAAAAAAACACCGGAAGGAAAACGGAAGCGCAATCGCGACAATTCCGAATTCGACCAGCGCAACCGCGTGTATATTTATAAGGAGTCGACCGAAACGGATATGCAAACCGTTACAATTGGCGGAATTGTGGGATTTCTGGCGGTCCATGGTGCAAAATGATAGTTAGGGTGGCCCCACTTGCTTAAATCGAAGCCCCCGGCATTTTTTTGAGATCGGCACGGGGGAACCTGGCTTTGAAGGTTAACTTTATTACCGATTCAGATTTTTGTACCAAATTTCATTCAATGTCATATGGTATGCTAAAGAGACAAATGGATACGGTATTAGGAAATAAGTAAGAAGAAGATGACCAAGTAGACTAACACTAATCTTTATCGCACTCACAATCCTCACAGTTACATCCCTCATCATGCATCTCTGATTTGCTTGGCTTCTTAGAACTCTGTGAGTCGTCTCTTGAGACACGGGATGCCTCATATGCTTCGCTCTCTAAAGAGCCAGGAAATGACCAAGGATTAGGACTAGAGTGTATTTCCCAATTAAACTTGTACTGAATCATTGTATGTGTCTCTTCTATGTCCATTACTGAAACTAAAGTCCCTCTCTGTGACACCGGAGGGGGACAAGCAGTGTAGCCACAGAGAGGGACAAGAGACCTCTATCTCTCAACCTTTAACTGTCTCAAGGGAGTCCATAAGAGGTCTTTAACTTGGTCTATTTATTGTCTCTTAAAGGAGTCTTTAGAATCTATAGAATCTATAGAATCTCTTAATAGTAGGTATATTCACCCTTCTATTAAGGGCATGAATTAATTTACCCATAAAAGTGGTCTTTTATGCATAGATGCTTTTCTATTTATAACAGGGTTTCTCACAGCATCCATGAAGTCATCTAGCTCTGCCTGTAGAGCTTTAGAACGCTCATCAGCTATTCCTAGAGCCTCATCTCTGGACATCTGTTCTACCCAGTACCCTATAGCCATTGCTAGGGCGTCTAATCTATCGTCATGTCGTAAAGCGCCTCTCTCATAGGTCACTCTAGTCATCTGGTAGATCAATTGCTTACTTAGCCTAGCTGATTGGTCGTACTTCTGGGCTGTCTTGTAGTCGTCTTCGATAACCTGGGGATCAATAACAAGTTTATGTCTAGCCATCACAGGCTCTATGGTGTCTATGATCCGTTTTTCTTTTTGCTGACTGTGTTTGACCTCTTCAATCATCACAGGGTGTATCTTATTCAAGACAGGCGTCAGCAGTTTGGTGTACATGCCGTCACCAAAGTTACTTTCGACAATCACAGCGTTGACCTTGTGGGTCTTAGCTAGGGTAGCCAGGGATTGTAGTGTCTGATCGTCATAGCCGCCTTTAAAGCCGCCACAGGCTGTCACAAAGAGATACCCATTGAGCATCTTAACGATTGCATAGCCTGTCTCGTCTTGTCCTCTACCGGACGGGTCAATAGACATCACAGAGCCTGTGTATTCAGTCACATTGTCCCTGTCGATATGCATAGGTGCGTACATATAGTCGCCGTTCATGCCGACATTAGGTAGCCTGTCCATTCTCCTGTCTTCGTCTGGACCCCATGCTATCTGCATAGGTGCCATAGCCTTGTCACAGGACATCACAAGCAAGTCCCTGACCTTCAGCGGATACCGCTCAACGTCAGATAGCTGTGTATTGAGCATGAATTGCAGGGAGAACCCTGCTTTACCGTAAGATGCCTTACGCTCCAGTAGGTCTTCAGTGTCAAACCTGTCAGGGTCTGTAGGTTCCCCTGCGTCTGTCTCTAGATTGCAGATGAATTGGGCCAGACTAGCTCCATATTGTAGCTCTTCCTGCTTGCTTGGCTTCAAAGCGGGCCACACTCGTAGGTCATACCCACGATCTGCAAGTGTCTGGTAGACGCTGTCTTCTGTCTGTGGGGTGCCTAAGTAGATTATGCGTCCCCCTGGAGACAACACAGCGTCGAACTCTTTGACTTGCTCTGATAGCTTGTCCCTCATTTGCTGTGTGGCGCTGTTGTTAGGCACCTCAACGTCATCAGCAATAATCAGGTCGCCACGGGAGCCTGTTAGCTGCCCGGTGATACCAACAGACTTAACAGATGGCGCGTGTGCAGCTTTGGCAGGACCGACATCAAAAGCAATCTTAGAGGACCGCTGTTCTTCTTTAGGCTTGAGGTGTCTTAAAAACGCAACTTCCGAAATAAGCCTAAGAGTAAACGTCGAGAACGCATCCGCACGCTCCTTAGATGCACTGACAACGAGTATTTTCGCATCTGGGTTCCTGTATAACTGCCACAACGTAAATGCGGAGGTAATCCATGATTTGCCGACGCCGCGAAACGCCTGTACGCAAGATCGCTTTGGACCATGCTGTAAATAAGTTGCAATATCGTACTGTACCGGAGTTGGAGGTGGTAAATTGAGATGCTTCCAGATTAAGAACAAAAAACTTCTGAAATCCTCTGAAACGACCTCCTCAGAGCGTCTCTGAGTAGCCTTTGACGATGCCTTGGCTATGGTAGCCCCGGAAACACCCTTATTCTTCTGTGTGGGCTTCCTAGAGGCTTTACGGGGCATTTAGCTATTTCTCCCATAAAATTGAGTAGGATTGTGGTTGTTTTGGTCGAACAAGTACCAACAGCAGTTGTCTTTGCCTGTATGAGGGCTGTCAGGGAACCATTTGACCCTGCCTATAGAGACAACTTTTTTACATTTTGTGATTAGGGCGTGACTCTGTTTTGTGTGCATCCAATCGGCGTCAAACAAAAGCCAAGTAGGGCCAATGCTGGACAGGTTTTCTATAATCGGATGCAGTAAAGAACGATCCCACGGTGGGTTTGTTATAAAACATTCGCCGTGTAATTTTGTGAGTGTTCTGGCGTCTTGTTTTGTATGCCAATCAGTGATGTCGCTAGACGCCACGCAAACATGCCCTGCACTAGACAAGTGTTGTATAAGATCACCTTCGCCAGCGCACGGTTCGTCGTAGGCTGTCAAAGGGGGCAAATGTGGAAGAAGTGGTTCTACAGCTTTGTAGGGTGTTGGGTAAAAGTCTCGTTCGATCCGTTTAAAGTTAGATCGTTTTCCCATTATGATTACACATAGTCATATAGCTAATACCGTTTTACATCATAGTCGCACAGTAGAAGACAATTTGGCTGTAGCTTTGCCTTGTCCTCTAACGCTTTTATCCGTTTTTCCAGTTTGTGTCGTTCTGACAGACCGTACACTCCCCCGACAATAGCCATAGCTCCGGTTGTTGCGGGGCCGCATCCTGTTAAAAAAAGGAGACAGGCTACCAGAAACATCGATAGCTTAGTGATGTAATGTGTCCTCATCGAATACAGGAATACTGTCGATAAGTGCAGCAAGCGGACTACCATCAACTGGCTGTGCTTCAATATTGTTGTCTTTAAGAAACTTTACAGCGACAGATAATTCCTGGCTGGACGCTTCTCCACTTTGTACTCGCCTTAATAAATCTTTTGCAACTTCACTATGTAAGTCCGCTAGTAAATCTTCTGGAGATTTCATATTCCCAATTTACTCCTAAATGTGTCAATTTCTTGTGCAGTCATTTTAAAACGTTCTCTAAGTCCCCCGTAGGCTTTAGGGATATTAGAGTACCCATCGTACAAATTTGATTTGTCTGAGTATGTCACAAGAAAATCATTCCAACTGTGATGACGCATATATTCTCTAAGCATTCTCAACTCTCTTTTATTGAGAGTTATAAAATCCTCGCTCACCTAGTTCCTCGTAAATTTTCCCTTGCAACGCCCTTGGTTTTTTCGAATGAACGGGCGGCTCCTAGTCCCAATAATGCCATGATTAATCCGGTTAATTCTTCAGTCTCAAGCATTGGCAGCGTAATCGTAGGATACCAAATAATTAACGCCCAAGATGACATTGGCGCTAAGATATATTGCCATGCTAATGCAAAACAACATACCCACATGATGGCGGGTCTTGCTCCCGCAACGAACAAAGAAGGATGCTTCGCCTGTTCTATATTTGCCTGTGCTTGAAGGGCATCTAGGTTTATAAGTTGTGCCTTTAGTTCAGCATCTAGCTTAGTTCTAAGGTCTTTATCTTCAACAAACTTATCAATAACCTTGCCAGCTACGCCGACAACAGAATCTACAATACCAAGCATTTTTTATACCGAGGGTGCAGTTTTAAAAATTAACGGAAAACATTTACCGTCATAATCTACAAATTCACCTTTTTCTCTTCTTATATTCATTGTCATTTGTATCATCTCTACCGGAGGGCATCCACCATCTGTGAGTGTCTTTTCATAAGTAAATGTCCCGTCTGCATGATATAAAACGAGTATCATTAAAAATTTTTGAATAACTGGCATCAGTCTTTCGTTGTAATAGTTGGGTGGGAGCCATTATGCATGGCAAGGATTTTATCCAAATCTTTACGATCTTGTTTTAATTGTGTCTCCATACGCTCTAAAGAACGATGAAGTTTTTCACGATTTTCTGGAGAAAGTATTTGAGAAATTACAGCAACTCTGTTTTCTGCAACTTCAGTTGAAATGTTGTTCTTCTCTAAGCTGTCGTACAACTCCGTAATGTTCTTTTGCATTTGTTTGGAATCTTCTTCTAACTCTAGGCACTTTTGGCGGGTCACCACAAAGGATGTAATTACACTAATTAACATCCCGCCCAGTGTTATTAAAAGCCGAGCATCGAGTTCCATAGCCCCATCACTTCTCAACAAAACGTAACAGTTTATCCCCGTAACGCTCTTTGATTAGACCGAGGTCTGTGCTTGTGTCTCCAGCCCTGATAATTGTGTTGTTGCTGTCGATACCAAGTGGCGCACCCCAGCGGACCCGCAACGATCCAACTTTCAACTTTTGATCTCGGTAGTCATCGTGACCGGCAAAATTGTAAATGTAATCTTTAGCGGTCCACTTGTAGGACTGAATAGTGTTCTTGATCTTGAGGTCGTCGTTTGCAATTGACCATCGTTGGAAATCGTCTGTATCAAAGAAGTGCCGCACGTTTGCGAAGTCGGTACTGTCTTGTACCGCCGTCAAGCTGCGCCATCGAACTTCACTCCACTTCAGAGCAAAATTCCACCACCACATCATCGTCGTAACAGCGGTGACCGGGATAGGACACGCGGCATTAAGAGTGTTAATCTCGTCACGAAAGCTCGAAAATTTATCCTCACTCAAATATGCATCGAGCGTCCTGGCAATTTTGTTAGGATCATTCGCAAATCCCGCTGACCCAAAGCACTGATCACCAAGTTCTCCTGTGACAACTAGCGTGGTTTTCAAAGCCTTCGCTATTTCTTGTGTTGCTGTTGAGGCAAAAACATCTTCTGCCGAGTACCGATCAGTAGGCTTGACGACTGACGGAATAGTCGAAACAGCCACTTTGTCTTTTATATGGTCAGAGTAAAATTCTGGATACTCCGCAATTGAAGCGGCATTGCAATGAACTTTTAGGTCGCTGAGACGACCATCAGGTACCGTCCGCAACAAACCAACGAGCGCAACGGTACTGTCAATTCCACCGCTCCAGAATAACGACAGCTTTTTGTTTTCAGCCCACAGAGCTGCGCCCCTACCGTCAGCGACATTGTCAAAGGTTTCATCAAAGCTGCCAACTTCTGGTATAGCCGGTCCCACAATTTTTAGCGGAGAGGCAAGTGTTTTGCTTCGATCTACCGGCACCCATAAATTATGAATTTCATGCGATATCTTTTCGATGGGAGTTGGTAAATGCTCTTCAACGCCAGCAATATCAATCATGTCTGGCCGCGCAAGTTTAAGCGTTGGACCTAACACACCTGTATACTCTGTTTCGCTTGTCGCTGTTTCTTGCCCCAGCGTTGATACCAATTTGCGGAGGGCGTCCGTTCCACAGTTTGCACCAAGTCTGTCAAAAACTCTCCGAACATTCGCTCCAGTCGGTAATTCAGCTAGAAATGCTTGGCACTCTGGGCATTCCGATTCATCGGAGGCACTGTTTAGATAGCTTATTTCATCATTGGCTATTTCAAGCATCTTCACCGCGTCGGATTCAGCGTTGATGGCGTCAATCATCTCGTCACGTTTACGATTAAGTGCCGCCCGCATCTCTGGCTTTTTTAATTCCCTAAAGGCAGAAATAACCTTTTCTTCGACAGTGTCTCCATCGATCATTTCTGCGTCTTCGATCAACCGTGTGCCTTTGACGAACTCCTTGCATTCAGCCTCGATAATGCTGACAGGATAGTGCCATTCTTTCGACGCATCACACATGTCGTTGAGCCGTTGTAACGCGACATCGCGTACTTCTTCGATAGGCTTAAACTGCTCGACAAATCGATCACCGGCAGCGTTCAAAACCATTACCATTGTGTCGATATCAGAAGGCGATTGATTGCTACCGGGAATCATTATGGACCTCCATCATTACTCTGACTCGTTCTTGCTCCATTCTAAAGGCACCACAAAACGCCAGAGCTATCAGTGCGTAATAAAAAACCTTACGCATCACGATGTCGCCCCGCTAATCGTGCCACTGTTGTTCAGTGTCTGGCTTACACCTGAGACATGCCTGATTGCTTTACCCGCTGCGCCACCTGCGCCACCACCATAATTGACGACTTTACAACCGCTACCACTACCATCAGTTCCGGCAGCACCGGACAGGCCGTAATTACCGCCTATTCCTCCATGTCCTCCATGAGAGTTTGGGCGAGAATGAGATTGGGCTGGGCCATCAGTTCCCTGACCTCTGCCCCCATCACCTGCACCGAAGTTTGTGCCACCGGTACAATCGCCTTCAGAATCGACGGCAGAACCAACGGCTTGTGAGCCTCCGCCGCCGCCTCCGCCGCCGCCTCCGCCACCAATCAACGCGAGAGCGGCGTTGTTAACCGTTACCGTTAAATCTTGAAAAGACACTGCGTGACCACCGGCTTGCCCAGATTGCCCGCCAGAGGTACCGCCCCCGCCAGTGCCTCCAGAGCCACCTTTTCCTATGATTTGCCCGTTGTTGTTAAGCGTCAGGACTGTCCCAGACGCCATATGTGCTTTGAAAGCTACCGTTGTTACGGCACTGGCAGATATGGTCACTCCAGAGTTAATCGTGACGGTTACGTCGATAGCGTCACTGCCGTTCCATCCGAAGTTGTTGGTAAGGTGGGCCTGGAGGTCAAAGTCTTGCGTGTTTGACGAAATTGTAATTTGAGTAGTAAGCAGTTGATGCCCTCCTTGGGCAACTGGCATCAACATTACGATAGCTTTTTAACTGTTAAGTGAGAAAATGAGCCGACAACTGTCACATAAAAGAAGAAGTCGTCTCCGTCCCCAGTCGAAATGGCGTCTCCGTCAGTTTTCGTAAACCCGGACGTTGTAACAGCCCCCGCACTCGCGTTGTTTGTGACCTGTAGGACGATGGTGCAAGAGTTTGATGGCGGGGCTAAAGTGAAAGCTCCCCCATTAACGCACTTCTGCAAGTTGCCGTTGGCTTCGTCTAAGGTTGTGGTTCCACTGGAAATCGTAGAGAGATCGTGAACGGTTGAAGCAAAACCGGCAGTCAATACATCCGCAGTGTCTGCCTTTAAGATGTCTGAGTCGGCAGCTTCAAAATCTGTAGATGCAGACGTAGCCGCTGTTCCAAGACCCAGTGCCGTTCTAGCCGCAGAAGCTGTGGTACTTCCAGTGCCGCCATTTGCAATAGCAAGCGCACCACCCCCAAAAGTTGGAGTACCTACTAGGTTAACGCCGGTTGTCGAGAACGTAGCTCTAGTAGTGCCACCAGTGGTTACATCAAGCGTGTCCGTTCCAGACCTAAAGATACCTGTGTTAGTGTCTGCCGAGAAACTTATCGAGGGTGCGGAAGCGGAGCCGTCAGCGGCACCTGATAGCGAACCAGCGGCACCTGTGTCTCCTCGCGGAATAGCGAAATCGAAAGTAGCCGCCCCGCTGGAACCGGAGTTAGTAACCGTCGCGCTAGAGCCAGCGGCTCCAGTCGTCACTGTTCCAACTGCAATTGTTGCGGCGGCTCCTGTGGGTCCAGTTGGGCCTGTGGCCCCTACGTCCCCACGTGGGATCGTGAAATCAAATGTCGCTGCACTGCTTGAACCGGAGTTCGCCACAGATGCACTAGTGCCGGGTGATCCCGTGGTGGTTGATCCGACTGCTATGGTCGCAGCGGTGCCAACATTTCCCTGTGGTCCGGTCGCCCCTGTGGTTCCTAGATCACCACTCCTACTAAAGGTCAATCTAAGACTTGCAGCATCCGCAAATGTAGTACCGCTTGAAAAGTTACTGTCTACATGACTGACAGCGAGTTGAATGAAACCGCTGCTATCAGTAAGTCCCGTTACATTATAAACAGCATAGTTTGCTGGTGTCCCTGCTTGGACAATTCGAATAGTACCTTTGATTGTAGAGGTGCTATCGTCAAAACTCTTCAGCCAATCCTCTACGTTTGGATTTCCCGTGTCCGCTGTTTGATCGTCTATAATTACATTCGTAGCGGTAGATGCATCGGCGCTCGCTATACGAAGAATACCTACGCCTGGGTCTAAAGCGTCAGTGACGTTACTAAACGTATATTTTGGAGCGACAGCCGAAGATTCATTAGCAGATGTAACGGCAGATGCCGCCGCATTGGTTTCTGAAGTGGACGCATTAGTGGCCGAGGTGGCAGCATTAGTTGCTGAAGTAGCAGCATTGGTGGCCGAGGTGGCAGCAGCGGAAGCGTTGGTAGTAGTAGATGCTACTTGAGCATCTGTATATGCTTTGGTGCTTGCATCTTGATTGTCTACTGGGTCAGCGACATTTTTAATGCGGCGAGATTGAGCATCGTAGTTAGTGGTAGAATCTGTTACGATGGAGTTTGCAGAATCATCTGCTGCCTCTTGCACAGCAAAAAGTAATTGATCGGTGTTCGTATTGAGGTCAGAGGCTTTGAGTGTTGAGCTATTACTAAACACAACTGACGCCGTCGTTATAGGCGTGTTGCGTTCAATCTTAATAACCTTGCCAGCAGCGGGAGTAGAGTTATCGGAAGTTAATTTAATTTCAACTTGAGTGCCGCCTGTTTGTACAGTTGCAGTATAAAGAGACGAGCCAGAGGATGTATCTACGCCATCTACATAAAATTTAAGATGGCTAGAGTTTATGTAGCTAAAGGGTATTGTGAAAAGTTTATTTTCACTTCCCGTAGCTGTAATAGTCGTTGATGCGTTAGCCATCTATTGGTTTCCTGTAAGCATATGGTGTAGACTTTTTGGAGTATATTCTTTCCATTCTTTAAATTTATCTGTCTTCTTTATACCAAACTCATCGTAGAATTTTCTTATGCCAGTGCCTTCTTTTGCATTCTTACCTTCTTGCAGCATGGTATTTTTTGCCGCATCTCTGTAGTCCTTTACGATACTGCTTAAAATTTTATTCCTTGGAGAGTCTGGGTTGTCTCTAGTACCTGTAGGCGCTTTTTGATAACTGGGACTGTTAATTACTTGCTCTAAGGCATCTCGCAAAGTGGGACCGCCTTCATAAGGCGCTATAGTTCCCGACAATTCTAAAAATCTATCTAAGACTGACTGTCCATCTTTATATTCAACTTTTGAAAAATCTTCGAAAGTTCCCATAAGTCTATTATCAGATGCATTGTGGGGTCTGCTAGAAACATACCCTTGATTAGCAAGTTCCATTAAAACTGAATCATCAGTGTCTTGTACGGAGTAATCGAATGGTTGCCACTTGTCTGTTTGTCTAAGAACAATTTCACCAACAGCATTTCTTTTTGGGGATGCGTATATACCAGTACCTAAATCTGTTTCTAATCTAGATTTGATTTGGTCTAGCATACCGCGTGTTTCACGCAGTGCTTCATCGCCATTTGTTTGCGCTATAACGTTAGGAACAAAACTAGCCGCTGCTGAAGCTATAGTACGTTCAAATTTGTTAGGCTCTGGGTTTGCAAATGCCGACAAAGTGTCGGATAAACCCTTCATGTATGTCTTGTTAACAGAGTTCTCTACAATTGCTGTAAACAACCCACTGACGATATAACTCTCTGCTTTTGGGTTACGGCCTTCTAGTTCGGCCTCATTCAAAACTTCGACAGCATCTGCTGCGATACCTAGCAAGTTACCAAACGGCTCTAGTCGTTGATAATTCACATAAGCAACGTCGCCGTTTTCTAAGCGCACTCGCACACTGTAGGGACGCCATCCAGTTGCCATCCACGCAGCTTTTGTTTTCGGATTAGATGGGCCAGACCCCGTAATTGTCCCCGTTGCCGCCAGCATTGTTGCTGTAATTGAGAGGGCAGACCCTGTCATCATTTTACCCATTGCAGCAGCGCGTACATTTGGGTCTTTGCTGAAAAATTGCTGTCTGTATTTTTTACGAAACAAGTTAACTCCAGGCATTCTGTCTACTGTGGCCAGTAAAAGATTTGTAGGAGTTTTGATAAACGGCAGTATGAAACGAATAGCAGGGTAATGTACTGCCATAGCTTGTATCTTTGCGAACAAACCTTCTAGCTCTGTCGTAAATGTGGCTTCTCTAGAAAACGCTAGGCCCGCTTGGGCTGCTTGTGCAGCATCATCAGTGCCGCCAACAGCAGCAGCCCCTGTGTCGTCCATAGCCTTCTTAAAGTTTTCAGCTATAAAATTGTTTAGGTCTTTGCCCGATAAGCCTTTCTCTTTACCTTTAATATACAGGTCTGCTTGAACCTTGCCTCTAAACGCAGTCTGTTTGAAAAATTCATCAGACGTAAGCAATAGACGAGACGGCGTAGTAACCAATAGGTTTGCCGCTCCTCTTAGGTTTTTCCCTTTTTTAAATTCTGTCTCAACATAATTTTTTAGTTCTTGATCTTTAAAACCTTGAGCAATGCCTTCTTGTCTTATTGTCTTTTTACTTTTGAAATGAAGCTTGTCACCGCCAAAGACATTCATTGTCTCCCCGTCCATTTCTATCTTGCCGCCCATGCTGTCTAGAAATGCACGATCATACCTAGCAGCCTTTAAAGACATATCTACAGCGGCTTTGAATGAAGCGAGGGTATAGTAGAGTTGGTGCGCTCCCCGCATAAATTCCTGTCTGCCTTCAGCGGTTAGCCCTCTCGCTGCGCCACCTAGCATTTGCTCACTTATCAGTGTCATCTGCTGGATGATGTTAGAGTTGAAGTTAATCGCCTGTGTATTAGGACCGGACAGCATCATGTTAATGCGGAAGCTATTCAAGCGGTCCCAGAAGCTTCCAATCGTGTCGGCTGTAGGTATTTTAGTGCCGTTCACTTGCGCTGCTTTGCGTTTTTTGATGTACGCTAAGATTGCGCTACGACTTGTTCCAATCTCTGCCATTTCCGCTGGAGTAGGAGCGCGACCAGCCTTATTGACCTTTGCCATAATCCGCAACGCTCGTCCCATTGCGGCTTGCTGTCCTAGAAACAAACCTTCAACGTTCGCCAAAATTTCAACTTGCATCCGTAATGCGTTTTGAAATTCTTGAAATGTCCCAAACCCGTATTTGGCAAGCTCTTCGTTTCCTGCTGCATCGTCAGACACTCTGAGAGCAAGATCGCCCATCAGGTCAATCTGCTGATTGATCCTGTTGAGCATCATCGCTCTTGCTAAGACCTCTGCGTCCATAACACGGTAGTCTTTAGACCCCGGTGTCGTTGCAAATTGCTCTAGAAATTCGGCGGCATCTTCGCCTTTGTACAGTTTGTGTAAGGCTACAAATGATCCGTTTGCTTGCTGCTGTGCTTGCGCCCAAGACTTTTTGACGCCGCCGCGCATACTCACAAATTCTTTTGTTAAGCTGCCGTCTTGGAATTTGGCAGCAAGTGACTTTATGACGTATGCAATTTTTTCTGGGTCATCGATCTTAGATAAATTACGGTTGAATATCGTTTTGGGGTTAACGCTATCGACTGTCTCGCTAGGCACACCAATCAGGTCATCCGCTGCCGATTCATCTATAGCTTTCTCTGTTGCTTCGCGCTGGCGCGGAATGCCGTGGATGATGTCATCTACAATTTCATCGGTAACTCTAAAGAATGTGTTCTTTTCATCGCCCAATGTGTCTTCGTATTTAGCGCCTATTTCTGTCTCTAGCCTTGCCCTTTCAGTAGCTTGTTCTGCTGTCTCTTCGTATAGCTCGTACTGGTCATCGACAACTCTAGGCGCAACAGCTTCAGCTTCATCTACAGATTCTTTCATTGCTGCTTCAGCAGATTCAGAACCTTCATCTAGAAGTTTTGCAGCTTCCTCGTTGTCTCCGCGTCTCGCCTTCACAAGACCTTTTACGATTGAGATTAAACCGTCTACAGCGCCACCGATAACAACGCCCTCTAAGGCATTTTTAAGTCTTTTTTCGTTTTCAGTGTCGTCAGGGTCTTTAAGCAATCCCTCATAGACGAGGCTGTCTACGCCCATAGCATGGAGGAATTCGGTGACGTTCCCCTCGTCACCTTTAAATGCCATAAAATCTGATGCAAAGCCTTTGGCCGCACCAATAGCCATTTGGCCCTTCAGCGTAGCAGATGTAATTTTAGCAGCCTGGATAAGTCTACCACCTGTCCAGAAGCCCACAGCAAATTGCGAAATGCCTTCTGCGCCTTTGCCGACAACAGACTTAGCTTGATCGACACCTAAGTTTTCATTTAAAGGCGCAAACGTATCGCCGTACTTTCCTTCGTCTTGTAACTTTGTGATTTCAGAAGGCGTGTAGTACCGCCAATTAGACCAGTCTAGATCGCCGTTGGCATCCCTTGGGATATTGATGTCGCCAGTGAACCGCGACAGATAATCCCCTGTAGCATCGACTGCTTTCATTGCACCGACTACAGGAGATTTAACAACTTCCCAAGTGTCCCAGATGTCAGATTCTTCAGCAGTAGCTGGTGCGGTAGATGGTTCGGCTGTTTGTGTGTTCAGCCCAAGGACTTTTTCACCAGCCCCTGCGCCATAAACTGCATTGTATTTGTCGAGAATGTCTGGGTTCGCTAAAAGCCCTTGTCGGTGGTATTCCTCCTGGGACATCTGTTCGCCAGACATTCGTTAGTCAACTCCCTCGTCACTTATATTTACATTTTGTATCTGTCTTGCAGCTTCCTCTGCACTATTTATTTCTAACAAGCGGATAACTTGCTCTGCCGCTTCATCTGCCCAAAGTGGATTTATCCCTGTAACTGGCATTTCAACATCAAAGTAATCTGAAATAAATTCTTCTATGGAATTTATACTGGGATTTAGCGGCATAGCGCCCTCACGCTGTAGCTGTCTTACGGCTTCAACTATAGTGGTTGCATGTTCGGGCTTTAGCTCTTTAATAAAACTGTCCCCTCTTCTCACGCTCGTAGTTAAGTCTGCACCGCTTACACTTCGCTCTTCTACTGGGATAGATTGTATAAATTGTGCAGTACGATCCGCGCCGATTGCGTTATTTAATTCGGCTGTCGCAGCAGGGTCTGCATTAGCGCCAGTTCCAGAGCCAGTTCCAGAGCCAGTTCCATCGCCTACAGATGATTGGTCTGATACGTCTCCGAGATCAGGTTGTGCGAGCAATTCTTTTAAATCTTGAGGAGTAGACGCACTTATTTGGTACGTTGATTTTAATAACTTATGTAGGTATTCCGGCGCTCCCGTTTTTTTCCCGTAAGGGGCAGAACGCCATTCCGAAACCGCTTTTTTAAAATTTTCTTCATTCGGATATTTTGCTCTTGTCGGTACACCTTTTTTAAGCACTTCGAAATAAGTATCGTTCGGCCATATATCTTCAAATGTTTTGGAAAATGCATACTTATGAATTCTTATGGCTGTCCCTGCAACAGTAAAATCTAATGCGTTTTCTTCTCCAGGTATTTTATTTCCATTTTCTTCTATCGCAGCGATTATACTATTATACCGGGCAGCAAAAGCGTTAGATTCAGCAGTAGGATTTTTACCCCATTCATCTGCTCCGAATAGTGACCCTATTCGAGATTCGCTTGCTACTCCTCTAACCGCTGTAAAAACGCTTTTGGCTTCTTGATTTAATTGAGTGTTTACCTGTGTAAATATTTTTTCCGCTTGCGCTGTGGGAAGTTTAAATTGCTGTACAATATCGTTTGTAATCTGACCCGCATTTCTCGATTTATAATTCGGCTCATCAAACCTTTTTTGCCTTTCCTGCCTCACTTTTTTTTCCGCTGCAATTCTTGCTTTTACCAAATGTTCGGCTTGAGCTTCTTGAGTCGGAAACATTGCAGCATATCGAGCTTTACTATTTTCTATAGTAGCTGTGTTTGCTTCTTTGCGGTATTTAGTAAAATCTGGTGTAATTCCTTTTCCTATAAAATCTTCTGATTTAAGAAGCTCGTTCGCAATTTGAACAATTTTTCCAGGTGGTAGTGTTTTATTTTTGAGTATATATTCAGTGTATATTTTATTGCTTAAAGCTGTTTCAAAATCATCAGTAGCTTCTTGTTGTATCTTACGCTCTCTGTCCCTGTTGCTATAAAACTCCTCAACAAGCTTGTCTTTGGCGTCTTTTAGCTTCTCTTGTTCTGCGTCAGTTAAACGCAACGGCTGTCCATCTGCGCGGCGAAGTGTTTTATTTTCACTAGCTCTTAAAAGAGCATCGATGTACGCACCTCCTTGTACATGATCACCATTGTTTTCGGCTGCTTGTATTGTTAGTTCTACTAACTGTGTCCTCGCTGTAGCCCCATCTGACAGCCCAGTAGCAACCAATGTCTGAGTCTTTGCGTGTACTTCGCTTACTTTTTGACCAGCATCTTCTTGTCTCGTTAAACTGCCATCACGGGCGCGTCCGAATATATCTGAAGCATTGATAGCGACTTCGTCCGTCATTTTCTTAGTTCGGACGGCTGTAATTTTGCTTGCTAATTCTTTTGGAAAATTCTGATCGGCTTCTCTAAATTTAGAGGTTAACCCTCCTGTAAAGAATGCGTTACCTTGCGCTGACTGAAACAGTTCTCCCCTTTTAACCTTGTAGGCGTCTCGCATTGCCTCTAGTGCGTCAAGATCACCAGACGCTGCCGCTTGTAGCATTTGCTGGTTAAGCTGGGCAATTTCTTTACTGGCAGTGTTTTCCCCTTGCAGGGTAGAGTAAGTTGTTTTCCACATGTACGATTGTGCATTAAATCGTTCAGCGGCATCTTTGTGTGCTTGCTCTTCACTTACAAATGCATCTAATTTACCATCTTCCGATTCACTTGCATCAAGCACTTTTGCATTGGCGATATTCATCTGATCAATAAAAAATTGACCTTCTGCGTTTCGCTTATCAATGTTATCTTGTTTAGCGTCTAAGTCTCTTTCAAATGAACTAAGCTGAGATTGAAATCCTGCTAATGCTTTTTGTAGACTAGCGGCTTTTTCGGCACCCTGTAAATTAAGTTTCGGGACATTTGTTATAGGTGCAAACGTAGCGACAGTGCGTAGACTTGAGCCGCGACTGTTCCGTACTGTTACGGGTTCGATGCGTTTTCTAGCCATTTAAATTATCCACATAATGCATTACGGGTGGTACTCTATTTCCGGGCCACCACCAAACCATCCCTTTTTGGCACCTCGTTTAGCAATAGTCCCACCTATCTCCAGACCCGCGCTTATGAAATCACCGGCACCAACGCCAGAGACGTTCATGTCAGGGCGATTTGACTGAATAGCAGCAAACCGTCTGTTTTCTATTTCTTGGAATTGGAACCCTAACTGCGTTTGTGCATCATCGATATTTTGCGCTGTGTTAAGTTCCTGTCTGCTGGCGTAGGCGTTAAGATCGTCCACAACTTCAAAGACACTAAGCCCTTGGACACCGCCAGATTCAGCGGCATTTATAACTTCTGCTTCCCTTTGTCGGCCAATCAACGCATCTTCAAATCCAGCATCTAACTCGTCTTCGACTTCTGCTTGAAACTGCGCTTGGGTTTGTTCAATTTGCTGGTTAGCAGCTTGGTTTGCTCTTGCTGTGTTTTCAGCTTTTATACGGTTAGCATAATCTATCTGTGCGTTTTTCTCGTCCGCTGCAACTTGTGCTTGATACAGCCCTGCACCCGCACTAGCCACACTAAGTGCGATTGCAACTGCTGATACTGGATCACACATAGTTATTTACCCTTGCAAACTCGTAGAAATCTTTATCAAGCACACCATGCTTAATCTTTCTTATAATCGTAAACCCTAGCCATCGTAGCCATCGATGATGAACCGTGTTTCTAGCATCTACAAAATTGTAGAGAAGTTTGTAGTCATGCTGCATTTCATCAGCATACTTTTGGCTTTCCCTAGCAAACTTAAACGAAACATCTAGCAATTCATCAGTTGCCACCATCCAGGCTAAAGCAGTGTTCGGTATTTCTAATACTGGCACTGTACCAAAAACACATACTGGGGTGTCGTTTACACACCCAACTTTTAAATAGTCTGAATGTGTATACCCATGTAACAACGCATGAAGTGGAAATTTACCGCTCGCTGCGTAGAGTTCGTCTTTGTCTTCTTGTCTTATATTATCTGCTATATGTTTTATATGCTCTAGCGTACAAGGTAAGACGCTATACTCTTTTTGTTTTTGGATAATAGAACGCTTCCCACTCTGTTGAACTAAACGCACTGGTGAATGGGGCTTCATTTTTAATCACAATATCTACTTGATCATTTTTTGAAAACACAGGAAATCTAAATTCGCCTGTGTCAAATCCCGTAGAATCAAGAGTATTTGAACTAGACCCCAATACGCGCCCAGTAAACGTGTATATTTTTTTATCTTTATTTACAGGCGAAACCTCGACTGTGAAATGCGCCGAGTTCATAAATAAAATGGAAAAGTATCGAATTTCTAAGCGTCCATCTTGTATAGCTACCTCTGCGCCTTTTTCGCCTTCTCTTAAAAACTGCGTAGAAAAATGATATTCAAATGTATATGGGACACCTACATGAAATGTCGCAGAAGATAAGTCTTGTTCTATTTGTATAGTAGTTGCCGTCTGTGTGACAATTGCCGGGATGCTTCCATCTGAAAGAACGACTTGCTTTGTGGCGGCTTCACTATAAGGGACAGTAATGGTCGAAATGCCTGTATCTGAATTATGAGAAACAGTACAATCGCTATTGGTCACTTTTCTGTCTAATAGAATATCATTAGGTGTGCCATCTACACCTTCCCCTTCATCGATAATTATCTTATCAATGTGCAGTCCACTATTGCTTTTATAGATGACGAATAAGTTTTCTTGCAGAAATTCAATTGTAAGAATCTGATACCCAGACGGGAATGTCCATTTTCCCCAAGAACTTTGTAGTTTATCTGTTCCGCTAAAAAACCATTTATAGATATATAAGGTGTTTCTATCTCCAGAACTTAAAACAGCCATCATGTCTTCTGTAGTAGAGGAAGCCATTTTGACAATGTTTGATGGTATGTAGCGCGGTATCTGTACGGTTATTTCGGAGCTATCTTTGTTGTCTGTTTGTGAGGTAACAAATAGCTCTCTGATATTAGCAAAGGACGCACCGTCAACGGCAAAGTAAACGTTAGGTCCAACCGCTGTAGGCTGTGCGTTTATGCTGGCATCAAAGTTTGTTACGACATCCAGTGATATCGTGGCTGGAGCAAGCGCACCGTCAGCGTCATCTACTTCGAACTGCACCCTGTCGCTAAACAGCATAACTGTTTTGTTATAAGGAATAGCGTGATTGAGAGTACTAATGCGTGATGTCGTAGATGCTACGTCGATGCGCTCTGTGTCTAGCAACTGAACTGTCGTAGTCCGGTAGAAGTTTTCAAATTCAGCAGTCTCTGAAAATATTACATTCTCACCCGATAGCAGTCCCATGCGCCCTTGGTGCAGAAATATGTCGTTAAGTTTGTTGCCTATGAAACTGGGGTCTTTGTTTGTATTATCGTCCCCTGCAATTCTTTCTTTCCAGACATCTTTGCCAAAAGTGAACGTGCCATCGGCATTCCTGACCAATGTATGTGGCATTGTTGTATCAGTAAACTGGCGACCAGCATTATAACCAACTGTTTCTGTCCAGACGTTATTCCCGTAGAATACCCAGAAATCATCCCCTGCTTCTTCGACATCCCCCTTTACCTTTACCAATCGCCCTTCAACGTCTTGCGGGGGCAAGTCGGAAAACTTTTGTATTTCATCTTTAAACACACGCATTGATCGTCCACCGAAACCTTCTGTGACTTCGACAGTGTCGGTGGTAGCTAACCCGCTAATACAGACAGCAGAGTTTTCCGTAGTAGCGGTAAACCCAGCAGTTACTAAAGCATTTTTAAGATTAGTCGCAATTTCATCTGTACCTTCTAACGCTGTGGAAGCAGATGTATTTGTCTGTGTGGTGTGGGATGCGCGAAGCGTGTTGTTAATGTAAATTGCGTAAGTCTTATTTGCGACAGCTTGGAATATGTAAATAGTCGCTTGCGTCTGTGGGTCAGTGCGAGTTTCTGTCGTCGCTGCTGCTGCCGTAGCCACAGATTTGTTTACAATCCAGGTCTGATCAGCAACAGATAAAAACCTTAAATCTTTATTAGGAGTGGTTGTAGATAAGTAAGTTTTACCATCGGGAAATGAGATTGTTTTTTTATTGCCGTCTAGATCATAAACTTCTAAATCGCCGTTTACGCATATGATTGCGTATTTTTCTGTAGCATCGCGCTCGACAAGATGTATCGCAGCATCATCAGGAACCGTAAGTGAAGTAGCCAGTGTCGCTACATATTCAGTGCCAATACGTTTTTGAAGTCCTGTAATAATGCTAGGATAAGCGTTAATCATTTCCTTACATGACGTAGACAGCCTGATGGGATCGGGCTGCTGGCTAACGCCATTGGTCATGTTAGGTAGAGACGATGAAACCAGAGGCATTATGAGATTCCTCTAGAAAACCCAAACCTTGTTACAATTGATCTTGGAGTGGCGCTGCCGGTAATCATGTTGGCGTCCGATTGCCACACCTCATCATTACGCATTGCTGCTAATGCTCTCGCTTCATCGACAGCGTTAAATTGCGATAGCTCCGTAGCGCCTAAGTGGCGTTCTTGAAATATTCTTGCAGCTCGCATAGTGACATATCGTCGCGCAGTCTCTGGGAGGTCTTCAAAATCAAGCAAGACGACAATATCAACACTTACAGAATCTGTATCAATGTTGTAGGTGTGATTTTTTCTGTCGTATAAAAACTTACCGCGTTGTGTTACGTCGAAGTCCGTGCCACTGGTGGTCGTTGCTGTATCGACTGTATCAATACGCGCAGTGTTTGCTGGTAATGGAAACTTATTATCTGAATCTTTTGTTATTGTGTAGCCAACGTCTGTATTAAAATGCCACCCTAAAGACTGCACCTCTCTTGAAATACTTTTTAGAATTGTCTGTGCAATAGTCGCATCAACAACGTTGTCGTCGTCTAATGTATTTACAGGGCTTTCTCCGATATTAGACAGCATTATATTAACTGCTTCTAATTCAGTCGTTGGTTCAACAATCATAGGCTTTCCCTGTAAAAACGAAAAAAAGGGACACCTTAGAATTAACTAAGGCATCCCTTTTGTAGACAATTAGAACGTACTACGAGGTAGCGTTCTTAATAGCAACCATGCATTCTGGGCGCAGAGTTCCATGCCCGACTGCCATCTTCGACACCATTAAAGTGCCTTGACGGCGAATGTCATACTCACTTTCAGACGCAATACTAAGAAGTTCTACAGTACCTAGAGCCTGTTTCTGCATAACAACTGCAAGATAATCAGACGCATTGACACCATACTTGTTAGCACTCGTATCGGTAGTAACACTTGGATGGTTAAGCGCAAGGTTGTTAGTCATAACAACTTGCATACCCGCAACGTTAATTACCGTACCGTCGCTATAGACCCCATTGTTCCCGCCAAAATCGCGGTTAACAATTTTGTCATTCTGAACGATACCGTAGTATGCCGCTGGCGTTAGAAATACATAACGATCTTCACGCGGAACGTTTTTCTCGTCCAGCTTTTGAGCCGCTGTGTAAATCTGCCCGACAAACGTCGTTACGTCAGCAGCGGTTCCCATGTTAAGAGCGCCAGATTGTAGAATTTCTTCCGACGTACCTTGATCAGCAATTGCTGTTGGCGGAGTTGCACAGTCTTTGATTGCCATCGACAACAAGTTACGGTCGTAGGTCTGGGCAAGAGCCTGTCCTAGTTGCGTACTGTACTCACTTCGAACATCATAATGGTTCTTAGCATCATCAATGTTGGCAATAAAAGCATGTGAAATAAGAAGATCATCAATCGTGATCACTTTTTCGTTGTGCTTAATTGCCGTGCCTACGATTTCAGCCCCAGGGCTGTGATAAGACGCCGAGCTTTTACCCACAGCGGGAAATTGGGCCGACTTACCGGAACTAATGTTTCGAGTACGCACTCGTTCCTTCATAACGGTGTTCGCGTTAAACGAGGCCATGACCTCACCCGAAAACACCTTGAGGAAGAGGGCGTCAAAGCCTGTGCCAGTCGCTTCGACTAGACCTAGGCGTGATGGAGTAGCATTTGCCACCGCTCATATCCTTTCTGTTGGAGATAAAAAGTTAACTGTCTCAACAGCTTCCAGCAGAAAGATTATCCCTCGTAAGGGGTCATTCATCGAAGTCTTTAGAGACTCTTGCAGACCGTCATCTGCAACGCCCTCCTAAAGAGGAGCAACGTTATTTGAGTGATCTGTTTTTAGACTTAGACATTATCGAAAGGTTGTTGCTGGAATTATTATTAGGATTTCCATCTCTATGATGGACATCTTTTCCAGCAACTTTAGCACCCTTTTTTATCATAAGTCTGCGAGCCTTATTACGGTTTGAGCGTCTCTTTCTTTGCGCTGGTTTACCGTGGTAATCACGATATTCCTTCCCGTAATCTCGCGCCATTTTAATTACGCCTAGATTCTAAAATGTCAGATTGTTCTAATTTCTTAGCTACGTCCGCTCTAAATGCGGAGTCTTCTTTATATTGTTTTGATTGCATGTCAGTCATTAATTCAGCAAGCGAACGATAGACACCGCCAGAGTTACTTGAGACACCGCCAGTAACTATACGGTTTGGTTCCATACCTTCCTCTGACGCATACCGTGCTTTGAGTCCATTCACCGCTAACTCGACAGCGGCAAAGTCGCGATTGTTTACTGCTTGATTATAAGCTTCGATTTCAGAGTCAGATAGATTGTCTCCTGCCCAATCAATCATGGCCTTGTAGGCGTCTTCACCGCCGACAGATTCATAAACTCTGGACTGTGCTTGTTGCACAATCTGCTGCTGTCCTTCGATGTAGCTGTCTACCAAAGCGCGGGGGATGCCAGCCTTTTCAAGTTTGTCGTAGCTCTCTGCTGCCAGTTCGCCATTTTGCGCCCATTCGGAACTTAGCTCATCAAAATCTACACCAGCAGATTCAACAGTTTCCCTAGCCGCGTTTGCTGTATCCTGCTGTGGCTGTGCCTGTTGGGGTTGCTGGCTCTGTCGCCTTTCAAGCTCTGAATAGGCTCTTGCCAAATCTTCTGCCGACTTGAATTTTTCCGGTAGCCAGTCCGGGCGTTGATCATCTCCACCGCTCTTATCAGGGCTATCGACATCTATGCCCATCTCCTTTGCCGTTTGCTCTAAAGAAGGACCAGTAGTCTCCTCTGTTGCTGGCGCTGTAACTTGTTCCACCATCTATTGTGTTTGTCCCATTGCTGATTGAATTTGTTCTACAATTTGTTGTGCTTGTTCTGGATCGCCCATCTGTGCAACGTCACTAGCAGCAGACACCATCGGCCCTGTGCCAGATGAAATTGCGCGTCCTGCCATGTCCATCATGCCCTGCTGCTGCATTTGTTGTTGCTGCATCTGCTGGGCTTGCATTTGCTCCTGCTGTAGTTGTTCAGCAGATTTCACTAAGCCATCCATATCGATGCCTAGTGACGTTCCCCGGCGCTTGATGTAATCGGATACGTTAAGGTGATTTGCCAATACTTCTGGCGGCAAAGCCTGTAAACCTTGCAAGAACATATCTAGCCTTTCTAGATCATGTCCGCGTCCAAGGGCTTCTAATCCTGTGACAATAGCTGGCTTGACAACACCTTTTGGCAATGACGGCAACTTACGCTGTTTCGTCATCCTATCGATAATTCTATTTACGAGCGGTAGCTGAAACTCTTCTGACATAAGCGAGAAAGTTCCGCCTAACGCATCGTCTAGCTCCTGGGACATGCGCCTGATTTCTGTCGCCGTGACCCTTTCGCCGTCCCTCTGTACTGCTGTGTTCATAAGGAATACAAACGACAGACGTTGAGTGATATCATTCATCGCCTCGCGAGCAACTCGCAAGTCGTTGTACTTTTCCATTTGCAAAGTTGTTACTTCATTAGCATTTCCGCTAACAATGGCACCATTTGGCGCTTCTGCGATATCTCTGGCTCGCGTAGAACCATTTGGATTAACAAGAAAAACAACTTTAGCAGCCGCAGCAGTGGCTTCTAATATGGCCTTTGACAAACCTTCAAGGCTAATTAGGTCGCCTTTATACTCTTCAATGTAGCCTCTTCCATAGTCTTCAGAGTCAATGGCTGTCCATCTTAACGCCAACATTGGCGACTTATCGATAGGCCAAGACCCTTCTGATCTTGGAACGACAACCCCATTAATTTCCTGATATAATTTCCAACGATTACCCTCACGATACATAATAGTGTAAACGTCTACAGATCGTTCAAAGATATCTTTTTGATCTGATGGGCTTTCCGTTTGTGCTATAAGTTGCTGTATATCGTCATCTAAAACCATTGGAGAAATGGTTTCTTTTGTGATGATCCTAAGAGGGTTGCCTTGTGGATCACGCTTTACGACATAACGGCGCAGATCAAAAACTCTAGCGCCTTCTTTTTTAGGGAAATAAATTAAAACATTGCCAGCTACGATAAGCTGTTTAAGTGCTTCAAAAATTGGAGATCGTAAATTTGTAGTCTCTAATTCTGACTGAACTGATCTTTCGATTTTATTTAAGGCTTCATCTACTTGCGCCCTAGCGCCTTCCTGTTGAGCTAACTCTTGAGCGGTAAAGTCATCGATGACAAACCGAAAGAATGGTGTGTTGGGGGGCAACAAACTTAGCAACAATTTAGAAGCAAGATTGTTAACCCCCCTAGCACCGATACCCTGATAAGGTGTTAGAAGCGTAGTTGTAGAGGAATGTCCGCTGTCAGGTACGAGCGCAGGAATTGTAAGCTTTGCACATTCTCTCGCCCTATTGAGATATGTTTCTCGCTCTGTTGCCAGCTTCTCATACTGGCTCGCGCAAGTTCCTGTGCCGTACATGTTTTTTCCTTACGCTATGTTTAGAGGTGATGTTTTCTTTTCATCACTCGTCGTAGCAGTTGTGCTTGCGGTTGTTGTTTTCACAGGCGCAGAAGGGTCTTTCGACTCACGCTTAACAGGCACTTTGTCCAAGTAAGCGTAAGTCGTATCCTGGCGTTGCTGTTCTTGCGGATAATATGTGGTTCCGCCACCACCACCGAAACACATTAGGTTGGTGTGTTGACGCCGCCGCCATCAGACGTTGCGCCACCTTTATTAATCGACAAAGCAGTCTGATACTTCTTCGTACCCACAGCTTTCTTTTTCTGCTTTTTCGCCACCGTTTGATCCTCTGCACGTTCCGGTACGATTTGCTCAAGAACAGGAGGCGGTGCGGGAGGAG
>VTLG01007068.1_pt1 | contig 25923 bp, 27 predicted proteins | sample 4694571 | NCBI WGS metagenome assembly VTLG01 (sample SAMN12604809, study PRJNA352737) | marine metagenome | biome: ENVO:00000447; feature: ENVO:00000209|ENVO:00000569|ENVO:01000036; material: ENVO:00002151; isolation source: viral sequences binned using virsorter ...
TTATTACGACTTACACTAATAACATTCATGACTGTTACTAGATGCGCGACGGTCCATGCGAGGATCGAACTCGCATTACTAGCGTGACAAGCTAGCGTACTAACCATTATACGAATGGACCAGGAAAGGACTTACGTCCTTGTTAAGCTATAACAGCATAGAGTTCATCGTCTTCAAGTGCGTCAACACCATCAACGATACTCATAGCTACAAGCTCAATGAAAGTCCAGACTACATCATTGCGATACCCTGTATAGTTGCAAGTGTTGCGAGTCCATAAGTCCTCGTTAGTCTCACCACCTAAAGTATCAGCGATGTACTCTATCATTTCATCTTCATACTTTTCAAAGAAAGATAGAGTGTCCTTGTAATAGATGTGGTCGTGAGCCATACCTGATACGCAGCCATGCTCTACTATTTCCTTGCATGTTTCATAATCGTAAGTGTCCTTGATTACATCATAGGCACTTGATAATCCGATGTTTAATTGCATGATGATAATTAATGAGTGAACATTTACCCGATTGGGTAAGAGCTAGGTAGGGACTTGAACCCTACTGTAGTCCTTGACTACTAGCTTATTTGTTTATACAAATGATGGTAACTGCACCTCGTTAGAGAAGTCATAAGGTTGTGAACCATAGCCCACTAGCTCAGTCCTTGTAGCTTTCAAGCAGTTATTATTAACCCAGAAACCTAAAGAGATATCAGGGTTTGTTATGATTTGAAAGATGCTACGTGCACTTACATTCTCATACTCATACTCATATCCATTAGCGAATGTAACTAATGCTTTCCTTGCAAGCAAGTCAACCTTTAGTGATTCGATTGCATCTGATGTACGAGTTGGAACTGTGATAAACATAATGAATGAATGTTAAGTGAATAATTCAGGGTAAGTCCCTGATGTCTGGGTAGGGAATCGAACCCTACCTACACCATCAGACTAATAACCAACCGTATGGCATTGGATACTCATAGACACTGCCATCACCATTGTTTACTCTCTTAACTATCCACTCAAAGTTCTTCTGATAAATACCAGATAGTCCTCCTTGTACGAATGAGATAAGAGCGTTCAATCGTGACTTAGTTGTTACTGTTTTCCAACCGCAATGATTGATATATAGAGTGCCGTCCTTGTAACTAGCGATGTTGTTTCCATGTAGGAAGACACGCATCTCATTGTTACCACTGGGATGTGCCTCCACTTCAGTGTTAGCTTTCTTCCAGTTGCGACCGTCAATGATTGCTTGAATCATTTCTCTTTCAATCTTTCGCATGTTAGTAATGAACGATGTAATTAAATGGGAATGATATCCCAATACCTGACTGAGGAGTTGAACCTCAGTTAATACCCATCAGGTTAGGCTCCGTTAGTGTAGGAACCCATGAGGCAAGCACCAAACTTAACCTCGGCATAGCCGTGAACTTCAGACAAGTAAAGACATAAACCCCAGCAATCATCTAGTGATTTGAAGGATGTATTCTCATAAGGTGCTGAAGGCACGGAGACTTCATACTTAAACATGATAATAATAGTGAACAATGAAAGAGTGAGGCTTCGAACCTCAGCATCACGCTACAAGCTGTACTCTTCCCAGTATTCCTGAAGCTCGTCAGGATCTGTAATAGTCTCGGAGTCTACAGAGTAGTGAGCACCGAGTCCAGATGAACTTGGCCATCCTTGATCCTGTAAGGATTGAAGGGCAGCTAATACAGCTGGATCTTTGGAAGCCTTGTCATTGACAAGAGCTGAACCATTGAACATTGGAAACAATGAAGTTTGCATAATAAATAAAGTAAACAAAACCTAGTCAAGGACTCGAACCTTGATGAACGCCGATGCATTCTAGGTTGTTCGTTCATTCATGTTTAGCCTACACCCTACTTGGCATCTCCTGGAGGCTTCGTTAGTCAGCTACTCAACCAGGGTGATCGTCGGCAAGTTATTCAGTTTTCGAGGTTCAGAGCTTTCTTAGTTGATTCTGATTGAATCTTGAGAACTCTCTCACCCTCTAACGAGAGTTCGAAAGATCTCAATCTTCAAGAATCAATCTACATGAGCCAGTTCACAAAGTCAAGCGTCATTCGGTGTGGATTTGCTGACATTACCTCACTATTCCTCCAAACAACAGTGATAGCAGTGGATATTAGCATAACTTATCAATCAGCTGGTCAATCATTAGCGAAGCTATGGGTCGCATACAGATCGCACAACACACACAACGCAGAGATACCAACTACCGCGCGCAGGTCACACGCTCCCGCGAAGATAGAACCACGCGTGTATCTTGCATAACTGCCTTTTACACAGTTACGCAGCCTAGTCATATCAATGGATCTGGCCAGGTAAAAAACAATTTGGACACGGTTTGGACAAGAAAACAACGTGCGAGTGTTCCAACTAACGCCCGTGCGCCTACCCGCATGGGGGGTTTGCGTCCTTGCCCCACCGCTTATTAGACTTCAGAAATTTATGTCAAATTTTCAGGGAAGATAAAGATAAAATAGTATATAAGCAATATTACCATGCAGATACCAGGGATAACCCAACTCATCCTTTAAAATCACGGTTAAACTGCTCTAATCCCTTATCTGTTAGGACGTGAGAAGCCATATTATCGAATACTTTAGGAGGAATAGTACATATATCAGCACCAACTCCAAATGCTACTCCAACTGACTGAACATCTCTAACGGATGCAGCTAATACCTTAGTCTTTACCCCATTAGAGGCATATATATTAGATATATCATTGATTAACTTAATACCATCAAGACTATTATCATCCATACGTCCAATAAAGGGTGAAACATAGGATGCACCTGCCAAACTACACAATATTGCTTGAGATACTGTAAATACGAGAGTCATATTAACTCTAAGACCAATATTAGATAGATATTTGCAAGCTTTTAAGCCTTCTACCGTACAAGGAAGCTTAATTGTAGCTACGTTACCGTAGTTCTTGTTAACAGCTACTGCATTCGCTATTAATTCCTTAGAAGTATCTCCATTAACTTCAATACTAAGATCTTCTACACCTAATTCTATTATATCTGTATATACTGTCCACGGATCTCTACCACTCTTTCTAATAAGTGTAGGATTAGTTGTAATACCTGCTATAAGACCAGTATCTAGTCTATCTTCTATATCAGATACAATAGCTGTATCAAGGAATAACTTCATTACGTTAGTTAGGGTGTTAGGTGAAGGTGTTATAAGTATCTCGGAACCTCTGTCGAGATATGTATAAGAGGAAGAGTTGTCTACGAAGTAGGCAATGTCTTCCTCTTGAGGGGCGAGTCCACCCTTCTCTCCCCTGTATAGGTGACGACTTGCGTTAAACCCAGGTAGGGACTGATGTCTTATTGTTGTCTATGCGGTTAGCTGCATCACGTTGTTCTTTATTCATACCTAAGACCAAATGATCAGCTGAAGCTTGAGGATTGTCTAGGAAGTCTTGAAGCATAGACTGCCATTCTTCTGCTTTTCTAGACTTAACAGCTTCATGAGCAGAGATAGAAAGAGCATCTGTAAAGTACTTAACGCCTTGAGCGAGACAATCTAATCTGTCGTCATGTTTAATAGCTCCTTTTTCTCTACACATTCTTCCCATTTGATAGAAGAGCATGTACATGAGTCTCTTTTCAGGAGCTTCGTCTTTGTTAGAGGCGTAGTCCCACTCTATTACTTTTTTGTCAACTACAAGCCTGTGTTGGTTCATGACAGGCTCTAAGGAGTCAATTATTCTGTCTTCCTTTCTAACGTTGGCTCTAACTTCTTCTATGTCTATGTGTTGACCTGTCATCTGTAGGTGTTTCTTAAATAGTTCACCTACGATTCCGTCACCGAAGTTAGTTTCAATTACAAGTTTGGTAACGTTATACTTTCGACATCCTCTGAGTATATTGAGCAAGGTAGTATCAGAGTACCCGTCTCTGTACGCACGCATCTCATGCAAGAATAGGTAGCCGTTTTTTTGAGATATGAATGCAGCGGCTGTTTCATCCGTTCCTCTACCCGACGGATCAACCGAACATATGGTTTCGGAATATGGTGTCCATTCTCCTTGGAGCTGCATTGGAGAGTAAAAATAATCTCCTGGTAGACCGACTGTGGGTAAATCTTTGATGATGTTTTGGGGGTCTGAGCACCAGATAATTTGATCAGGACCAGACTTAGGATTAACACTGGTGACGATAAGGTCAGCCATTTTAAGAGGGAACTTCTCAGCATCACTTAAACTTGTATCTAATTGGAACTGCAACATGAAGTTGCTACGACCCATGGCAGCTTCTCTTTCGAGTAAGTCGTCGTTAGCGAATCTGTCAGGGTCTGTTACTTCCCATTCCTCAGCACCATTGTCTAAGTCTTCCTGTATTTGAGGTGCTAGTAATCCTTCGTACTTAGTAAGTTTGTCTTTTCTTGGGTATCTGCTTGGCCAAACGAACGGACGGTAGTTGCGCTCTGCCAGCTTACGATAAACAGTAAAAACAGTCTGAGGAGTCCCGAGATAGCAAATACGGCTATCGCTTTTGGGGGTAAGGATACTTTCGGCTTCCGTACAGAGTTGAAGAAGTTTTTCACGCATCAACTCCGTCATACTGTTTCCTGGGACTTCTATGTCGTCTAGGACCATGAGGTCTGCACGAGAACCAGTAAGTTGCCCAGTAATACCAACGCTTTTTACGCTTGGAGCCTGATGAGGCGAGCATTGTACGTCGAAGGAGATACGACTCCACCTTGCCTCGTCGCTTTTTGGTTGTAGGTGTTGTAACCATGGCGTTTCAATAATTAGTTTCTGTAGGAAGATAGACATGTTATCTGCACGTTCTTTAGATGCAGATATAATCATTATCTTTCTTTCTGGGTCTTTAAATAGTGTCCATAAGACAAAAGCTCCTGTAATCCATGATTTACCGACTCCTCGGAAAGCTTGGATCTGTAGACGCTTTGGTCCATGTTGTAGGTAGTCTGCGATAGCAAACTGTGCTCTTGTAGGAGGAGGGAGGTCAAGCTGTTCCCATAATGCGGTCAGAAACAGCTTGAAATCGTCCTGTAAAGCCTCTAAAGGGTTGGTCATGTGTGTTTGGTCATTTCATAACTTTAAGCTTGTTCACAGCCTTTAAACGCTCTTCTGGTGATAAGTCTTTATTTTTCTTAGATCTTAGAGCTGCATTTATATAAGGACCAATCATAAATGGTGTTTGATCTGCTAATTCCAATCCACTTCCTATTGTATTACGAATATTTTTACCAGTAGGATCTTTAACAGCTGTGTGAAGATCAGATCCAAACTGAGCTGCATCTACTCCTGTACCTAAGAAAGGAATTGTACCTAATGCTGCACCTCCTATTTGTAATGCTCGTTTCGGTATTTTATTAGCAGCTACTTTTAATTTATCTCCAATACCACCTAATCTTTTACCAAGTTCAATATCATCAACTTGTGAAAGCTTTTTAGCATTTTTAGCTTCTATTACTCTTTCTTTATCATTAAGCCATGCTAATTGATTTCTAACTTCAGCTTCGCTTGGTGGGTTATACTTAGCTTGTTGATCCCATTTAATACGAGACAACTTTCTTTCAATAGGCTCTTGTACATTAGTAAAGAAGTGTTGAAGAGCAGCTTTTCTAGACTCAAAAGTATTGCCTAAATCTGGTATGCCTTCAACTTTAGGTAAACCTTTCCTAACCTGATAACCTTTGTCAATCATAAACTTATGGATTTGCTGATGAAAATCTTCATCCAATATAGCTATGTTGGCTTTAGCATCTCCAAGTGGAAACTTAGTTTTCTGAGCAAAATCAGCTAATGCTGCTTTATCTTTAGGATCTAAACCTTCAAAGAATGGTCTATACATCTGTAGCATTCTTACATGATGACCATGCAGTTTGCTAGTTGGTTTTATTTTTAATCCTTTTCCAAACTCATCAACCATATGTTCCCTGACTTTAGCAGAGTAAGGCTCTGACCTTATTGATAGTTGATCTCTAGCACTACCCACTCTAGCAGCTGTGCTAACTTTTTTAGCATCTGTATCTCTAAAGGTAATATAAGGTACTTCTCCTTTTTGGTATTTATCTAATGCTCCAATTCTATGTTTATTTCCACCTATTAAAATACCTTTGACTTCATCTTTCTTACCTTTGTCAACTAATTCAGATATAGCTATTTTCATATCCTTTCTATTAGCGGGTGTGTCTTCTAATAATTCCCATACACCACGCCTAACTCTCCAAGGTTTCTTAGCCATACCCTACCTCATCGTTTTAAACTGTTCTCCTCTCTCTTCAAAATATGCTTCCTTAGCTTCCCTCATCTTTTTGTACTCCTTTTCATCAGCTTTGTCTTTTTTAGACTCATAGGTTGCTGTACCTGTAAATTCTTTTTTCTTTGCCATTAGCTGATATGATTTAGTATAAGTTGCTCTCTGGAATGGTTACGTCCATATGTTTGACGCATCCATCGGAGCCAATGACTGCTACCTTTGCCCTGATTACACGCTCTGCAGGCGGGTACCAAATTACTTGTAAGGCTTTCGCCACCATTTGTTTTAGCTTTGACATGATCAAGTGTAAGTTCTGTAATTTCATAGTTGTTTCCACAATAAACACATGTACAATTGAAGTGCTCTTTTATAGCTCTTCTCCAGAGCTTTCTGGCTTCTGAATTTGTCATGGTTATTAGGTTGTATAAGTAGTGATCAGGGGTTGGTAGAAGTGGGGTCATTTACGAATTTTAAGTCTGCTTTTACGATTAGTAGATGGAGACTGAAGTCTTCCTTTAGTAGTACTCCCTTTATAGTGAGCTGCATCTTTGCCATCACCATTACCGTAAGTACCTAGTTTTCTATTAAGCTTGTTAGCGTTCTTTTTAATCGCACTACCCTTTGCTGTTTTTTGATATGCGCTTTGTTGTTTAAGCCTTTTTTTACGAGCTTCAGGATTCTTCCTGTAATACTCAGCTGTGCTTTCTGCCATAAAGTCTGCTCTGTACTAGTTCGGGGTCTACCTTTGGCATAACGGCTGCAAGCTTGGCGAGTGGACTACCTTCCATTGCTACACCGCTAATATCATTTGTTTTAAGCCAATCACAGGCTGCCTTGAGATCTTGAGTAGAAGCTTCGCCACTTTTGACTCGCTTTAGAAACTCAGTTGTAACAAGGTTATGTAGTTCGTTAAATTGGTCTTCAGTGGCTCTTTTCTTCATTCGTCTTTCATTCCTGGGAATAGATTACGTTTGACGATCTCTACTGCTTTATCGTCGATGGTGTTATCAGTGGATTTTGCATATGCCTCTAGCAGTTGGACAATTAAGTTCTTCACTGCATTAGTGGAGAGGAATGTCATTAGGATGGGTTTAATGATGATCATTGCTTTAGTGGGATTTGTAGAGTTGGTGATTTTGTATAGCCCTCAATAAGTTGTTTTCTTTCTTGAAGTGTTTCTATTAGTTGACCAGATGGTGAGTTTCTAAATTCGTTTATCTTATGGATACCGAATGAAGCACCTGCGATCACTAAGACAAATATTGCGATTCTAACTTTCATCTGCCTTTATGAATTTACCGTTTTCGTCTCTTTTCTTAGATGACTTTTTCTTCTTTGCTTTAGCCTGATCAGCTTCCATCTTTGCGATGGCATCGCTTAATGTACTCATTCTTGTTTAGTGGTAATTGGACATTCGTACTCCTGTTTATTCCAAGGGAATTTCTTTTCTTTAGGAGTACACTCTTCTTTTAGATACTGTTTAACAGCAGCCTTTTTATTCTTTTCGTATTGGACTATTGGTACTACGTCATTACACATGTCATAGACACGTGAATCCTCAGACAGCATGAATCCCTTTCGTTGGAGGTCAGAACATTTCAGTACACGTACAAGCTCATAATCAAGCCTCATCTTTTCTTCCTGCCGTTTAGCTATACGTCTACATTGTTCTAAACCTCTACGATCTAAAGGGAACATGAAGTTGATTTGACCTCCCCAATTCTCAGCTATCGTGTAGCTTCTTTGACTCATTACATCATCATAGGGAACCGTATGATTCCCCATGTAGAAGGGACTGAATGTCATTGTTGCTCCATTGCAACTGACACCAGATCCATAGTGTTGTCTACTCGGTGCTCCATTATTCTGAAATTGGACAGCTTGATTCGTCACATTTCCAGTCGCTGCAGCAACAGGATTAGAAGTGTTATTAACCTCTGGATCTGATGCCTTAGCTGGTGCTATTGAGAGAAGACTGATAAGGAGACAGTAGTAGATTCCTGTTCGATAGTTCGATCTATCTCTGTCTTTTCTATGATCTGACTGGCTGCTCTTGACACTACTTCTAAGGAGAAGTCGCTTCCAGCTGTATGTATCGTGAAGATTGAATCTTCGTCTACTAAGCCTCCAGAGCTTGCCGATGTATGAGTTATATTGTCTCCCGACCATTTCTGTAACGCTGCTCCATAGGTGGTTGTTACGATCTCTTCTTCTATATCGACTGTTGTAGTTGTTGTACTGTTCATTGAACCCTGGGTGAAGTTGGGTTGAACTAATTCAGCTTTTACTACCGTGGGTGATGCCAGTAGGAAAAGTAAAAGCCATTTGTTCATTCTTCTTTCTTTTTAGCCATAGGACAATCTACGGTTTGAGGTTTGCCATTGTTTTTATTACCAGTGGTCAAGCCAAAAGTCGCCAGTGCTCCCGTAAACACGCTGGCAACGAACGTGATATCTGAGTTACCTGATTTCTTAACCATTGGTAACTCCACGTAATTCATTGTGATGATGAACCCAGACCAGACGACTACTCCGAGTCGAACAAATGTTCCAAGTACTTCTATTTGATGTTCTTTATCCTCTACAGCATCTTTCAGCTTTCCAAGGACTCCTTTTTTTTCTGGCGGTTTTCCTTCCATTTATCAACTTTTTTCTGTAAGAACTTTTGGATTTGTTTCTTTAATTTGTCAAATAAAGGAGTAGCTAAGGTGGTAGTGGCTACAGCTGCAACAGCTGCATAGGTAGCAGTAGCTACGACTTCTGCACTAGGTAAGGGTAGATCTATTTTTATAACTGGTACACGTAGGGTAGGTTGTTCTGTTGTAGCTGTTTCTGCATCTTCTGTTTCCTCTGGTACTTCCTCTAGTTCAACTCCCTTGGGGGCTTTTATATTGCTAGGAGGTATAACTACAGGAGGAAAGACTGGCATCTCTGCTGTTGGTTGCTTTAGAGGGATGCTAGGCATGTCTAGAGCATCTGGTAACTTACCTCTACCTAAATTGATGGATGGTATTTCCATTTAGGCGTGTGCGTAGTAGACGTAATCATTTCCGTCCGAGTTGATTGCAACCCAAGCACCAGTTTTAACTGTAAAGCCTGTTGATGATAGGTCTATGTGAGTTTCTTCCGTTTGTGCATTAGTATCATTTGTATACAGTAAGTAATCACCTCCTGATCCAGAACTATTTATCCCTCTTCGCGTATCATAGACAGCCCAGTGAGAAGCTGCGTTAGTCCTTTTAATAATAATAAATCTAGGTTGGAAACCTGTTGTTACTGTCACATCACTACTAGATCCTGCATAAGTACCACATTTGCTGATTTTATCAACTGAGCTAAATAACATTGCTATGAAATCATCACCATTATTATTAGCTTCGGGACTCTGACCTATTGTAAAGTGAGTTGCAGTCGGAGTAGTGTTATTCCAAGTATTAATTGTAGTCGCAGCAGCTACATTTTGACTTACACGAAGATATTTTGTATTCCCTGCTCCTACATGATAAACAATCCAATCTGTATAAGTACTTGAATTTCGTTTCTTGACCCATATCATCTCAGGCACAGAGTTGCAACTATGAGGTATGTCTCTTCCAGTTGTAACTCCGTCGCCTTTATAAGTCACCACATCCATCCCAGCGTGGCGTTTCCACATCCATGAAATATAATTACTTGGATAATTTTTAGACCATCCAGTATTTGAATCAAATACCCAATCAGTAACACCTGTTTGTTCAGAGCTATTGTCATGTGTCGCAAGCCAGCTCTGACCTGTTAGACGTGCTCCTGTGTAATTACCAGCACTAGTTGGGTTTGTAGTTCCTGATGAATATAGCTCTCTATTAATTGCAAAGTCAACAGGGAATCCACCAATGAAAGCTGGGTTTGCTGATCCACCACTACCAAACTCTATATCGAAGACATCCGTACCTGCATCGGCTGGCTTGCCAACGTATCCATCTGATCTTCTAATACAGGTATAGACATAATTGCCTCCACTTTGGTTAATATCCCCATCATTACTTACTATTTTAAATCCATTAGCTATTAATGACATTCTTTGAATACCAGTAATATCATCATAATCACGATTTATTTTAAATTGTATATCATCATCACCCGTTGTTATTCCACGCATTGAATCATATAACGTCCAATCTTCATTAGCATCAGTACGTTTTATCAATACCCACTGCGGCTCCCAACCTAAATAAATCTCTGGTCCTGTAGACGATCCATTTCCAACGTACGATCCCGTCTTGATTACGTTTTGATCCTTATTCTCTCCAAAGACAAAACCAGCAGGGTCATCGAAGGGGCTATCTATGCTTGCTGTTGATGTATTTGGATCAGTAATCGTTGTAGGACTTACAGTTGAACCAGTAGTCGTTGACTGGTTACAACATAAAAGTTTGGTATTCGTTATGTTTGTTAATGGCTCAGTTGGTGGTTTAAATGATGTCGTATAAACTGCTGTTCCTTTAACAATACGGAAATTAGAAATGTTACCAGTTAAATGATCTTGATTCTGATTACCATTTCCTCCTATATAAGAGTTACTTGATGGTGCAGTTAAATCCTCGCCACTACTTGTCCATTCATGTTCTTTAATACCATTTATAAAGAATCTAGCTGTTGTACCTGAACGAGTAACTGCAACATGAGTCCAGGCACCTTCCGGTATCGCCTTTGAATCTTTTTGCTGGTTATTTACTTGTGATCTTACTGTATAATCACTATTAATATAAATAGTAACTCTGTTAACACCTAAATTATCTCGACCATCATAAATCATCTGAGTACCAGAGCCAGTTGGTTTAACCCAACACTCAATAGTAAAATCTCCAGTTCCAAATGCTAGATCAGCATGTGTAGGAATAGTAAGTCTATCATTACTTCCATTAAAGTGAACACCTCTTGCAGTAGCAGCAGTACTTTCACCTCCTGCAAATAGGTAAGCTATATATTCATAACTATTTGTATTAATACTTTCATGGTCACTAACTGTGAAATATGTTGATGTTGGTTCAAGATCATAAAATCTATCGCTATTACCTTTAGAGTAATTCTGGTTTAGTGCAAGCCAATAATTACCAGCATTTGATGTGTCTGCATTACCTCGATGATATACTTGCCAATCTTCTGTACCTGCATCAATTCTCTTCACCCATATGCACCCAGGAACACTACCTAAATTATGCGAGATCTGCCTACCATTACTTCCGTTGCCTGTGTATTTAATGACGTCAAAAAATCCACTAGCACGTCTAAATGAATATGAAGAGTAGTTGTGACTACTGCTGTTTACATGACCACCACTACCAGTAGAGAAACCTGTGTTATAAAAGTATTTAATTCCGTTCGTATCTGAACTCTGAGCAGAATTAGTATCAGTTGATATATATTTTTGACCAGTAAGAGATGGATCATCCCTTTCTGTATCTGCAAGAATTGAAGAATGATCAGCAGTTCTTCTCTTCACCCATACCATTCCTCCTTCTTTCTTTAAATCGATATTATTAGTTATTGTTCTATCTTGGTTATTTCCTTTCCAAAGATAGTTGCTAAAAATATCCTCCATATACGTCTTCTTCTTAGCACCTACGCCAAGCATTAATTGTTGTATAGCCATATTAGCTCAACCCCGCACCTGAGATGTAGGCAGCATCAGCAGCAGTAAAATACATAGTAGCCATTCCTCTTCCAGCTAAAGTTCTGTTACCTGTTGATGCATCTGCTGTGTTAAATAGATTAAAACCACTACCTTGAGTAATTGTTTGATCTGATCCACTTTGATTTATAATGCTAACTGCATCTCCTTGTGAAAATACTGAATTGTTAATAGTCACACCGCCTGTAGTTATGGTAATCATTTTACCTGCATCACTAGCTACTGCTACATAAGCAGCTGTTCTGTGATTTCTAGGTATACTTCTTAACTCACCCTTATCATCTGTTACCGTTCCAGTTACCGTAACGCCAGCCGCTGTGGTTTCAAATTTCTTAACGTTGTCGTAATAGAGTAAGACTCCTCCATTTGTTACAAAGTTAGCAGAATTCTCATTACCACTATTGAGTGCAATACCTACATCTCCGTTATGACCTTCGATCCAATTTTTTGTACCATTATGAAAGATCTGGAGATCTGATCCAGTACCAAGTATTACCTTCTTACTATCTCCTAAATGTATATGCTCACTAGATGTCCACGCATCAGTAGAATCTACCCAGTTAAACGTCTTATCTGAAGCACCCTTAAGTGTAATACCACCACCATCAGCAGTTGTGTCTGTTGGTGTTGAGACCTTACCTAGTTCTAAGTTCTTATCAGCTACCTCAATAGTAGTAGATGAGATTGTTGTAGTTGTACCTTGAACTGTTAAGTTCGCAGACATAACAACATTACCTGTGAAGGTAGCTCCAGCTAGAGCTGCATAGTCTCCAAGTTCTGTTTGTACATAAGCTGTTGAAGCAGCTTTAGTTGTGTTGTCGTTAGCAGCTGGAGTAGGTATTGTAACCGTACCAGTAAATGTCGGGTTAGCAGCATCAACTTTACTACCAAGTGAAGCAATAGTAACTTCAGTATCTGAGCCACTATTATCGTAGACGAGTGTATCCGCTTTTAATTTTCCGTAAGCCATAATTAATTAACTAAGTATAGAGAGTTTGCAGGGATAGTCAGTGTTTTATTTGCACCAACAGCGACTGGACCAACAGAAAATGCGTTGTTATTTGTACCAATCGTATAGTTTTCGTCAATCGTATGTAGATTCTCTACGATTAACTTTTTGCGATACCGTATCTCAGGATCATTCGCATAATATTCTTGCCACTCCCATACCTTCGGAGAAGCTGTGGTGTTTGATTTGAGCTTAACTGTTAATCCACTATGACCTGTGAAGCCAGCTGGTTCACCAGTTATTGAACTGAAGTTATTCTCTATATTAGTTGTATCATTAACCTGATAGAACTTCCCATTATCTACACTATTAAGTGCAGGTAATGCAGCATAGTTAGCTACAACCTGATAGATAGCTGAGTTAGCAACAGTTGCAGCTGAGGTGTCAGCTGTGCTCTTTGCAGTGTTTGCAATAGATATAGCTGTGTTAAAACCACCTGATCCATCTGATTCTCGTGAGTTAGTTAATGCAGTATTAGCTATAGAGATAGCGGATGTATAACCACCTGAACCGTCTGATTCTCTACTGTTATTTAAAGCTGCAGTAGCATTTGTATTCGCTGTACCAGCTGTTGTATTAGCTTGACCAGCTGTAGTGTTTGCTGATGCAGCAGTTGTATTAGCTGATTCAGCTGTAGTTACAGCATATCCAACACCTTTAGGATCGGTACTAGCATTAGTATTATTACCTGTAAGAGTCCAAGTTGCTCCGTTATTAGAAGTAGTAGCAACAAGCCTATCGGTAGCTAATTTAGCATTATCAGCTATAGTGTCTGCAGCATTAGCTGTGTTTACAGCAGTAGTAGCATTACTACTCGCTGTATCAGCTGTAGTCTTAGCTGTATTAGCAATAGAGATAGCTGAGTTATAACCACCTGAGCCATCTGACTCTCTAGAGTTATTTAAAGCAGCTGTAGCATTCGTATTAGCTGTTCCAGCTGTTGTATTAGCTGACTCAGAAGTAGTTACAGCGTAACCAACACCCTTTGGATCAGTTGAAGCATTGGTATTATTACCAGCTAATGTCCAAGTTGCTCCGTTGTTTGCTGTTGTTGCTACAAGTCTATCTGTAGCTAGTTTTGCGTTATCAGCTATAGCATCGGCTGCATTCGCTGTAGTAACAGCAGCATCAGCTTTTGCTATCGCAGTAGTGTAAGTACCATCTCCATCATGTTCTCTAGAGTTAGATAGGGCTAATGCTGAGTCATCCCTAACTTCCTGTGTTACATATAGGTTTTGGGTGAAGTTATCATTTAGATCTTGTGACTTAATTGCTGACCCTGCATAGAAGGTAGCAGCTAAGTTTGTATCTGCTGTTTCACGGTATATCCGTATAGCAGCTCCATTGGCAGGTGCAGTATTAAATTTGACGGTAGTAGCATTATGGAACTGCCACTGAGCAGAGCCAGTCCCTTGTGTTTTTGCTACTCCAGCGACAGTTGCTTTAATGTCGCTCTCTTTTAGATATGGGAATGTAAATGAGTAATTGGTTTGTGAACCATTACCCGTAGTTGTGTATTCAGTTGACATGCCATTTTATGGTTGTGTTTACTTAACTCCGTATTTTAAGAATTCTCTTTCCTTATAATTTGATCTTGATTGAGTAGCAGCCTCTTGTATCTTGTTCTGACTCATTAGACGTTTAGTCCTCTGCTTACCAAGACCTAAGATATCTATATGTTCGTATCTTGGATCATCAGCTATTCTTTCTTCTGCTCTCTTCTTAGCATCATTCACTAGGTTTCTAAGCTTCTTATAGATAGTTAGTTGATTTCTAAACTCACCTACTTCAGCTTCTGATTTACCTGATCTTATGAACTTTCTTAGTTCATTTAAATCTTCGTTATAGACTTCATTCTTAGACCATTTCTCTACAGTCTTCCATAACTTCTCCTCACCCATAAACTTACCAATAAGTTCACGTGCCTCTGGAGAATAGTCATTACCATAACGATCTTTTTTAATTTCAGCTAAGTCATTAAATCCACTATTAAGTAGCCATAATCTCCATGGTTCATTACCACCATGTACCTTTACTGGATTAATAGCATTTATAGCTCTAAGAATAGGGTTATCTATTTCATCAATCTCTTCACCTGTCCAGTGGTCAATCTTGGAATAACTCATGTCTTTAAAGACGGTATTATTCCTGACATATCCCCAGAAATCGTTATAGATTTCCTTTTGTGCATTGGTAATAGCCTTAGCTATAACACCATGAGCACCTGATTGGAATGAAGCAGCTCTGACGTTTTGTGCAAGGTAGCGTTTAAATGCACCTTCATCACCCCTAGTCATAGCAAGAATTGGTTCAATACCTGCTAGTGGAGTTTGGTTTAGATAGGTAGCTGTTAATGTCCACATAGCTTTATCCAACGCATTTTGAGTCATGTTTGCACCCAAAGCTGAGTTGTAATAAGCCATATCACCCATCAAGTTAAAGAACTGTTCAACAATAGGAACGCCTTTATAGCTAACCCAGTTATTGCCAATCTTTACAGTGTTAGGTTTCCAACCTCTCTTCTTAAGTTTAATTAGTTCATTATGATCTGCAGGTCCATTACCTCTAATACCACCAGACATTGCATACATCCAAGCGATACCAGTAGTACCAGCACCCATCATTAGACGACCTTCATACTCATCTCGTAAGTTCTTATAGATAGCCATTGCATTAGGAGTTTCATCAAAGTTCTTAACTCCGTGATCTAATAATACTTTCTTGATTTTATTAATATCGTCACCAGCTGACATGATGTCTCCATATTTACCAAGACCAGGTATCCTCGCTAATGGTGTATAGGACATAGCCAATTTGATTTGGTTCATGCTTGTTCGTGGGAACATCATGAGCGTTTTCAAAGGTGGTACTTTGTTTAATGCTGGGTTAATAAACTTACTGAATCCATCATCTAAGTTCAAAGCAATCTCTCCTGATGCACGTTTAGCAGCACCATCAGTCAACATGCCTTGCTTATCAAACATCTTGCTATAGTTGAGTTCTTCAGCTTCTTTTAGTTTTGCAGCAAAGAATTCTGGATCTACTTGTTTACCATATCTAGTAAATACTTCATCATAAGCATTTAATCTAGATTGGAATGTAGCCATAAAGGTATCCGTATACGCATCTACACCAGACATACCTGTAATACCAGTTCTAAACCATGGCTGACGAGCTATCTTCCGCTGGAACTTAGCCCATCCATACATAAAGTTATGACCATAATCACCTTCCTTATGCCAGCTATCATGGACATCATCTAAGATTTCCCAAGTATTACTATCCTCCATTACGAAGTCTTTACGAGCTGCTCTCTGCATGAAGTCAGGATCTTTATGAACCTTTTTCATACGTTGTACAGCATCATCCATAGCTCTACTTGCAGTTTCAAACATGCTTCCATACATATAGACAACACGTTCTAGAGGTTCCATATCTTTAGTAAGAACCGATCTTAAAGTTGCACGACTTAAGGCTGCAATAGGTTTACCGATGATCATTACACCATTACCTACAGCTGCTCTCGTTGCTGATAAACCTGATAACACATTGTTATAGGTAACAGCCCAAGCACCTTTAGCAAACTGGTTCATCTGCCAACCACTAATACCTAGATCAGCAGCTTCTTTGTTATATAGAAGACCAAGTGGACTTAGGTGATACTTAGTAAATCTGTTGAGTTTATCAAGGGTATTTACGTTTCCATTAGTTGCGTCATACGCTTTCATTAAGGTACGTCTTAACTTTGGATTCTTACTACCTGCTACTTCTAGCTGTTTCTGGAAAGCAGCCCAATCATTAGTTAACTGTTTTGACTTAGATCCAAACTCTTCCAGAGTCATCTGAGCTACAGTTGCTGGGTCTTCTGATCCCCAAAGTTGTTTCAACCATTTAAGGTTGTTTTTCTTTTCATTCTGTTGCCAACCAGAGACATATTTAGCAATTCCATATTCATGCTCCAAGACACCCATCTTATCAATGATGTTTTTAAAGACCTGATCTTCATCTAGTAGGTTTTGAAACTGAACAGGTGCTCCAGCTTTAGCTGATATCTCAGCTCCAAGAGTATGCATAACTCTGGCTGAAGATTCTGTTACTTCTCTACCTAAATATAGATTCATCAAATCATTAAGTGCTGTGACGGCTGCTCTTGCAGCTCCAGCATCATCTAGATAAGTACCTTTCTTAAGGTGAACCTTACCAAACTGATCTATTAGATTCTTAGAATCACGATACTTTGTTTGAGTAAGCAGTTCTCTTAGCTCATCACCTGTACCAGCCCTCATGATCTTGTTATAGATCTCGTAGACTCGTTGGCTTATTTGACCACTATCAGTTCTGAATAAACCTTGTACAGCTGCATAAGCGTCTGATGCTTTAACATCCTCAGCTATCTCACGTACAACATGTCTTGACTTACCCAACATCATGGCTTTTGCCTGTGCTGGTGTATATGGATATGTTGGTACTCCTAATCTACTAATACCACCAGCTATTTGTGCATCAACGTCTACTGCATTAAGTACAGAGAAGCCTGGAGGTGTGTTATTTATACCAGCTAAGTTCTTTTCACTAGCTAGTTTCTGAGCAATATCTGGATCAAATTGCTGGATCATAGGATCTCTAGCTATCTTCTCTAGTGCTCTCTTATCTCTATAGATTTGCCTTTGCTTCTGTCTGGTTTTGATCCATGTCTCACCAGGAACTTGAGAAGCTTGAGATGTACCAGTTGCAGCAGATTGATTTAATAAATTAGCTTTTTGAGTCTGAATTGCTTTTATCTGGTTTTCATCAGTTGTGTTTTTAAGAGCAGTATCTAGATCAATAATTGCATTTCTAGTATCTGTATCTAAATTCTCAATCTGTTTAGCAGCTTTCCAAGCTTTTGATTTCTTAGATAAAGGTCTTATGTTTCTAAGAATTGGTTTACCAGCATTAATTGCATAACCAAGTAAATCACCAAAACCTTGTAGAACACCTTCATCTATACCTGCTAACAATCTATTCATGTATGGATGAGTAGCATCAGCATCAGCTAAATCAGCTACTGTTGGAAACCAACCTTGTGGACCAAACATCCAAGGCATAGCCTCTGATAAACGTCTAAAGTTATCAGGGTGAGTTATAAGTCTATTAGTTGGATCTTCACCATAATCACTTACAGCTCCTATAGCTCCATTGATAACCATCTGACCGCCTACCCATTGAGCTGCACCACTAAGACCTTTTAGATTTCTAGCAGCATGGTATTTAGCATAAGCACCACCTGAGACAATACTAGGAATTATGACACTTGCAGCTGCTCTAAATTGTTTAGCACCTTCATTCTTAAAACCAGTGACTGAATCCCAAGTATCATCAATACCTCCTAATCCTGGTATTGCACCAATAACATCAAAAGGTACGTCTAATGCACCCCAAGCTGAGGCATAAGCCCATTTAGCAGGGTTAAGATCCATCTCCATTTCATGATGGAATTCATTAATCTGATCTCCCAACTTATCTACCCCTTTCTCAAAGGTAGTCATAGAGTCAGGATCACTAAATTGCTTAAATTTATTGAGATAGGCTGTTATCTCTTCTGATGCTTGGCTAGGTTGGGAAAAAGTATCAGCTCCAGCTTGAAGGTCTGTCCGTAAAGTATCACCTCTAGGATTTTCAGTTTCAGTATTACCTTCAACCATCTGTTCTGAGGTTAAAGGTTGATTGACATCTAGTATAAGGTCATCCTTATTTTCTAGATCTTCGTTTTTATTCATAGTTGTTATCTGATATTGAATTTGTACCAACCTTCACCTGGCCAATACTTGTAACCGTTCTCTTCACCTTTTAGTTTGAAGTATTCAGTAGTATTGCCGTTTGTCCTTATAAAGTTTCCGTCATACAGTATTTCATCTTTATTTACAGCACCTTTAGAAACAGCAATCATTTTATTGATCTCACTAGCTATACCTGGATTAAATTGATATTCAGGAGCATTAGGATCAACTAAGAAAGCAGGGTCTACTGGTTGTGCAGTTATTTGTTCAGCAACAGTCTCAGACATGAACTGAGGTTCTTTTTTTGCTGTAGGTCTCCATGCAAGAGTTATACCTTTTCTAGCATCATCTAAGGTAGACAAGTTAGTAATGAACTTACGAGCATTAGGATCATCTGTTTGCCTATGCCAAGCTTTCATAAAGGTATGCATATTTAAAGCACCCCTTGTCTGATCACCAGTTTCCTTATCAAATTTCTTATCTAATACCCCCATACGTTTAGCTACTTCAACTTGACTTTTAAATACGTCATATTGACTACCAAAGTATTCAGGATTTAAATCAGCAATTCTTTTTAGGATTCTTGGATACCTAAATGGATGACCATTAGCAATAGCATTATGTATTTCTTCTAGTTGCTTAGGCTTAAGGTAAAGCCTGTTATGGATCATATGGTTCTCAGCTTCAACCTGATTTACAGCTTCATCAGCCTCTTCACCATTAAGTGTAGTAAAATCATTAATAGCTAATTTTGATGGACCTGATGCAGTAGCTGAAAACTTTTCAAAGAAAGAACCTGCTCTTCTGTTTTTACCTTTACCGTAATAACCAACTGTAAAGTCACCTGTCTTGGTTTCTATCTCAGCTGTTATAGCTTTAGCACAGGACTCAGCATCACCACCTGGACCTATAACACATTGTCTAAACCTTGTCTCAGCATGGTAAGCAGCACCTTCAAAGCTTTCATCTATCTTTCCACCTCTTTTCATATCATCTTCAACTAAAGCATTAGTTAAAGCATTCTCAATTCCTGTTTTCCATCTATCGTCGTAGTTAGCTTGAGATATTATTTTATCTCGTCTAGCTACCTCTTGACGAAATTCAACACTTTTAAATTCTGTTGGTAAATCCTCAGCATTAAAATCATCATAAGTAAATCTAGCATTGTCATACTTATCGTTGTAATGACCAGTAGCCCAATCTCCATCAAGTCTTCCAGCTGGAGTCCAATCTAAATATTTACCATACTTATCTTGTATATCTTGAATACGACTAGGATATCGTTTTACTAGATAATCAATGGTATTCTGAGCAGCTTCTTTACTACCGTTAAAACCAGTTCCATTCTTTATATCTTCTGCAGTTGGATTGAAGAATTTATCAACTTTAGCCGCATCAGCGTCGAATCTAGCATCTTCAGCAGCAGCTTTAGTTTCCTCTGCTTTTTTTCTAGCTGCAGCTCTCTTCTGCCTAAGAAGAGGTATAGCATTAGTGTAGAAATTATCTTTACCTTGAGCAGCTCTTAATGCAATTTCTACATGCTCATCATTAGGAAATTTATTTATGTCCTCAAGGTCAGCAATTACAGCATCCCTAGCTTGTGCAGGTGTCATAACATCACCAGTTTCTCTATCCCATCTTCTTAAATGAGACTGATATAAGTTATTGATTGATTCACCTGCAAGTTTGTAGTCAATAACCTTTGCATTCAGATTATTCTGAACAAGCAACAAATCACCTTCTGCTCTTTTGTCAGCTGCGTTATATGCTTCTATATTTTCAGTTCTATTAAAAAGTATTCTCTTCTGCTCTGCTACATGCTCTAGACCCTCAGACATGAAATCTGCACTAAGTGCCTTTCTCTTTTCAGGATCATATAAGTTATGAGCTTTAAGATATTGAATCTCAAAATCCCTCATAAATGCCTTCTGTGCAGCAGCTGAGGTTATCCCCCTCTTGATCATCTCCTGCTTAGCAGTAGGTACAAGATCTTTTAAAGCTAGGTTTGAATATGCTTTTAAACGTCCATAGTCAACTGCCTTATTCTTTAATCTAACCCACTGAACTTCTTTAGGCTGGTAGCCATCAGCTTGCATATTATCGGCAATAATATCAAAGCCTTTACCTTCTTCCCAGTTGGCATCTTCAAGAAGCTCTAACCTTATCTTTTGATCTTCTGAAAGACCATGCGTCATATGGTAGTTATAAGAACCCTCCATAGTCGCTTCCCAGTCTTTATCTAATTTCGTCTTAGTAGCTGCAAGGTAGGTAGGTGAGTGCTCAAGCACCTCTTGAAGACCAGTTTTAGCAAGTATACCTGCTTTCTCAGCTTGGAAGTTCTGAACCGCTTGGTTCATATTCTTCTGCATAGCACCCATCTTTACAGAGTGAATACTATCTTCCATATTTATTTGCTTGAGATTAGCCTCTTGATTTCTATCTAATTCAAGTTGCTTAGCCTCGGCTTTTGAATCTCTAGCTTTGATATCTTGTAGATGTTGTTCTTCCTCACGCTCTCTTTTTTCCAACTTCTTTTCAAGTTGAGCAATCATGTATTGAGCATTAGGAATGTTGCTAAAACCCTTCCCCCTTGGAGGAGGGGTAAATTTTACTCTTCCCATTGTTAGTTATTAGGATCGTATGTCCAAGTTGTTGTACCTGTTGGATAGTTTATTGAAGTTGTCCCACCATAATTATTGTTTCCGTACCCACCTGTGTCTGTACCTGAGTAGTTATTAGCCATTACTGTTGCACCTTTAGCAGCTGCACCTGCAATAGTTCCAAGCATACTTGGGACTTGTGTTTGTGCTACTCCAGGTATAGGTTGTGGACCAAAGTCAAACTCCTCTAAAGCTCTAGGTAATTCATATTCAGATATTGGTGTGGCTAGTGGTTTTAATGGTGCAATACCTCTTGACGGCTCTAACATCCGACCTGCCTCTTGTTGTATCAGGAAGTCATTTAGTCGAGCACGACCATCTTTTCTAGCATTAATAATGTTCTCAGTCATTATTGCCATCTGTCTTCCTTCATCAGCAATCATGGATTGCATGGCTTTTACAGCACTTCTACCAGATTGAGATTTAACAGCTGCCTCACCTTTAGCAATTATACCTGCAACGATATTTTCTTCATTTTCAAATGCATACTGTTGGTGTGTTTGAAACTCTTCCTGTTGCTGTTGTGCTATTCCAGATTCAATAGCCTTATCAGTAAAGAAGTCAGACCTGCGTTTAAGCATGACATCGTTCTCATACTTCATCTCTCTTATCTTGAGAGAGTGTTGATAATTTCTTAAATTATTAGCATCTTGAAAAGCAGCTCGTTTCTTTTCATTCCTTTGTGCAAGTTCGATACTCCTTATAATCTCATCTCTTTGAGCTACAAGTTTATCCTTATTCATCTCCCACATAGGAAGATCGTACTCTTCGTACTTCCTTTGTAGGAATTCTTCTTCAGCGTTACGAGCTTTCTTAGCTTGATTTCTAGATGAAATACCACTTACTAACTGAAGACCAAAGGCAGCGGCAGCCCATCCCCATTGCATCTCTGTACCAGAGGTAGCCATCATTTGCTCATGAGGCTTAATAGCCCCAGGAGCTTGCATTGACATTTCAGCGTCACTCATTGGGACACCGAAATCATTCATCATCATATCTTAAGTCCTCCTATAAAATCTCGGTGAGTAGTTTCCTTCCCACATCATCGAGTTCAAGGACACTGGGAATGGTGAGTCATTAAAGACTCGTAAGGTGAAGTTCTTACTTCTTTGGTGTATTGGTAATGTAAATATGGTTGATTCATTTAGAGCTACGTCATCAGCTAGGTATGTGTTAGCTGAGGTGACAGGTTGTAGTTGATACCACTCGTCTAGGTAGATAAGTATTTTATCTCCTGTAGCTGGTGCTGAACTAAACCTTATCTCAGTATCACTCTGGAAAGTATAATCAGTAGTTAATGTTTTAAGTACATTATTTATTTTTACTTTGACTTGATCTCTATCAACATAGTCCAAGTCTCCTACATTCCAATTGAAGTCAGTAGTTGATCCATCACCAGTATATTCTCGTTTACCTGCAAACCTACCAGTAGCATTTAGCTTGAAACCTAATACACCTGATAAACCTACATCAAACTTAAGTCTAGATATTGTTAAACTAGCTGTGAAGTCACGTGTTCTACCATCCTGATCGAGCTGATAATAGACCTGTGGCAGGGTCATATCAAAGTTATAGGCATAACCTACATAGACGTTACTTGCATTGCTTGTGAGGTTCTGTCCAGGGACTTTAAAGTATGTTCCTGTACCATCTGTACCTGTCTCTGGAGTGATAGTAAAACCTGAGTTATTGAACGTACCAGCTGCTGTTGTACCAGCAACAATAAGTACATTCTTTTCATCAGTCAGATTGGCATATGGTAAATAACATTTAGAGAAGTCATTAGGTTCGTCATAAGCAACAGAACTAGCCTGTGCATATAAGTCCATACATGGGTTAATCTTCTGACCCAATGCGTTAGTTATGATCGCTACCTCTGGACTTTGAGTTAAGTTTGCATTAGCTAATGTGTATTGATTACCTTGCTTGGTAACTAAGAACATATCATCCTGATCTAGAGCCATACTCTGAACAGTCCCAGGAAGAGTCCATTTAAACCAAGACTCCATCAACATTTCCTTACCGTCTGAGTAAGTCCTATAGAAATAGATTTCATTACTATCCTGTGCAGACATAGCAATGAACTCATTCTGAATACTGGCAACTAAGGTATCTACATCTATCGTTATCCACTCATTAACTACACGACCTATGTCTAATATGTCAGGATTCTCCCCTAAACCTCTAGGTTGCATAGCAAAGACTCTTACAAAGTTAGGAGTCTTACTGATGAAGTTAAAATGAGTACCAATATCTATTGGATCAACTGTATCGCTCATCTCCATATTGGAGACTGGTCTAATCTTTGTAGACTGTGGTGTTAAAGGTCCATCATCTGCATAGATAACAAACTGTTGACTCTTACTAAATAGAAGTAAACCTTGTCTAGCTGGTTTAACAGCATGGAGTTTAGTAGGTCTAGTTGATGCACAGTTAACATCTATAGGATCACCAGCTGTATGTGTTCTAGCTGATACTGCATATAACTCATAAGGTTCTTTAGCTCTACTGAGTATGACATTATCTTCAGATAAGAAACCAAGTCTATCGTCATGGAAGAATGTCTTCTTAATAGTCTTACCGACAAAGCTAGGATGATTATTTGTAAGATCATCTCCAACCTTTCTATCTCCCCATGTAATAGCTTCTAAAGTAAAGGTATTAGTAGCTGTATTTAATAACCTATGAGGCATGGTAGAGGCTGTTAAACCTGGAGATTGATCTAGACCTAATCCTTCTTTCCAATAACCAGAACCAGCAGTTTCATTATCTGCTACAAACTTAGCGTAGTAATTATCCTCATCATATAGACGAGAGTTAACAACAGTTACTGTATGGTTATGGAATGAGTTAGGAGGTAGCCAAGATTCGTTAGAAGCCCAGTCTTGGAAAACAGTAATCCTTTCGTTATCAGCTCCACCTTTAGCCTCAAGGGTAAATGGGGTTCTAGTGTTGCTAACTACATAATCTATTTGTAAAGATGTGCCGTATTTATCAACATTTAAACCTGTTATATTCTTCGCTACTATTGCAGCTTTAAGACCGTCTAATACAGCATCGTAGTCATCACTTGCACCTGATGTATAGGTACATGTTTGTACAGAACTTTTCTCTGCAAGGATAGCTGTACCACCTAGCTTGATCTCAAAGGTAGTACTTTGAATAGAAGCTTCTAATTGTCCCAGTAAACTAAGTAATACTGTTCCTCTACTTTGAGCTACAAAGTCTGTAGGTGCTGCTTGTGTAGTTATTATTTTTGTATCATTACAAATAATAGTTGTATCCTGAACAGTTGTTATATCGTAGTTAGTCTTAATACCATCTAGATATGCTGCTGCAGATTCAGTAGTTGTGTAATCCCATTTAGCTGTGTTATCTGCTATAGCTGAACCAGTACCTGTTGGACCTCCTGACCCTGCAGATGTACCAGCTGTGCTACATGTATAGATTTTACCACTGTCATTCTTAACTTTATTACCTACAACATAAGCTGTACTAGCAGCCCAGTTAGGAGCATCAAGAGTGATCGTACATGCAGCTCCTGTATCTGCATTCCATACATATAAACTTCCATTAGTACCACCTACTTTAGGTGTAATACATCCTATATATCTGGTACTTGTATCTCTATTAATGTAGAACCATTTAGCATTATCTAGCTGAGTTCCACTAAAGTCAGTACCACTTGTATTCTTTAATTTAGATATAAACTTAAACCCAGGTCTCTTAGTCATACCTAATGTCACATCAGGTAATCCATTAATACATTCTTTGACCTGACCTGGAAGTTTCTTACTATCTGCCTGTTTTGATACCCCACTAAGATAGTTAGGTATCCTTTGTGTTACTGCAGCCATTATCTCATAAGTGCTTTGTAAGGTTCATAGCTGACATATGGTGCAGAGCCATCTGGCTTACCAAAGAATGAATAATCACCTTGATTACATTCATACTCTAGTGCCATAGCTCTCATATATGCCTCTTTTTGTTGGAGCATTTGGTATTGTGTGTCATCACCAATGATCCGACTAGAGGTAATGGTGGATGCTCTAGCTGTTATGTAGTCCTGTATAGGACGTGGTAGATCTACCCAGTCAAATAGCCATGTGATGTCGCAATCTACAGCTCCATCTGTCCATTGATCTGTGTGGTGTTCTTTGTCGTATAGTTTTCCATTCTTCTGTATTACGTTCTTATCAGCTGCATCCGCTGCTGTAAGGTCTATCTGTAATACATTGTTTGGTATAAGTATTTCATTATTACTATCGGGTGTCATTTCATAATGTGGCTCTTTGTTGAAAGTCCAGCCTTCACTTTGTACCTCTCTAGATACCTCTAGTAGAGTTTGATATGCAATCGCAACGTCTGGGTTGGTTTCATCTAAAGTGGTGACTGGTGCCTGACCACAAGCCATCAGTATTTGATTTATAGCGGGTAATTCTTGAGCAGCATTAGTGGTAGGAAAAGCCATAGGTATAAATATTTATGAATAAAAAAAAGGGAGCCATATAGACTCCCCTTAAAACTTAGAATGCAGAAGGAG
>VTLG01011327.1_pt1 | contig 25915 bp, 27 predicted proteins | sample 4694571 | NCBI WGS metagenome assembly VTLG01 (sample SAMN12604809, study PRJNA352737) | marine metagenome | biome: ENVO:00000447; feature: ENVO:00000209|ENVO:00000569|ENVO:01000036; material: ENVO:00002151; isolation source: viral sequences binned using virsorter ...
AGCCGCGAGAAACACGAGGACGCTCAGAAAGCCCTCGGAATGATTATGGAGGGGAAGCCTGTCGCGGGTAGTCGCGGGGGTTCTGGGGGTGAAGGAGAGGGCGAGGGAGACGGCGAAGGAGAGGGAGACGGCAAAAAGGGGCAAGGAGAAGGAAATGGAACTGGCGGTGGCAGCTTGAGTAATAGCCCTGAAATTATATTTCACGAATTGCCGCCATCTAAACTACCGGAGAAAAGATAATGAAGAAGAAGGCTGTTATTTTTGGAATAACGGGACAAGATGGTTCATATCTAGCAGAACTGCTACTAGAGAAAAACTACGACGTGGTAGGCGTAACGCGAAGAGTAAGTACCGGAAATACCGGTAGGATCTCTCATATTATGGATTGCCCATACTTGCGTTTAGTAGAGGGCGACTTAACAGACTATAGTAGCATACTTCGTATTATCGAGGAGTATCAGCCGCAGGAGGTGTATAATCTTGCAGCGATGAGCCACGTTGGAACTTCTTTTGACCAGCCTTTGCTTTCATTTGATGTCACTGGAAAGGGCTGCCTAAACATCCTAGAAGTGCTAAGGGAACACAGCCCATATACAAGGTTTTACCAAGCGTCTTCCAGTGAAATGTTTGGAGATGCGTTCACTGAACAGGGTGGTGATAAATTTCAAGATGAAAATACCTTATTTAGACCGCAATCTCCTTATGCAATAGCGAAGCTTGCTGCTCATCACGCGACAAGATTATATAGAAATTCATACAGCCTACACGCGAGTTGTGGCATTCTCTTTAATCACGAAAGCGAGAGAAGGGGTGGAAGGTTTGTCACCAAAAAAATTACAAAGTGGGTTGCCCAATTTGCAAACTGGATAGAGTCGAAAGAGAGAACCGTAAACGATCTACATACAGAAGACGACGAAATATTTTTTAATAATCAGTTTTTAGACGAGATAGCCACCCCAAGCTTTTCGAAGCTAAGATTAGGCAACCTAGACGCCCAGAGAGACTGGGGTCATGCAGAAGACTATGTTCGGGCAATGTGGATGCTTCTGCAAGAGGACAAACCAGATGACTATGTTATTGCGACCGGTAAAACACATTCCGTCAGAGACTTCTTAAAAGCTGCATTTAACAAAATCGGAATAGAAAATTATATGGACTTTGTCGTCCAAGATCCTAGATTTATGAGACCGTCCGAAGTTCCCTACCTAAAAGGAAGTGCTTACAAGGCAAAGGTAGTGTTGGGATGGGAGCCAAAAGTGGATTTTGAGGAACTAGTTTCTAGGATGGTGGAATACGATATCCAACAAGCCAAGGAAAAGGAAATGATAGGATGAGTAAAAAGACTACGTTTTTAGCCGTAGTGGCTACGCTCACATTAGCAGTGTTGGTTTATCATACCTCTCTGCTTCGTAGTGAGATTCTCTCTTTGAGAGAGGAAACTAATGGACACGCCGAGGATATTTATTTTCTTATGAAGAGTGACAGCGCAAGGCTGTACACGATTATGGATACGGAGGTTAGGATCTTACATTACGCCAAACCTCACAAGCACGATATGTGGGCTTGCCCAGAGTGTGCTGAACAAAAAGAACGTGAAAAACTCGATGAAAAAATACAAAATAAAAGTGGACATAACCACGGCGTTACCGGAGTTGAAAAAACTGGGAATAACTGAAGCCAAAAAGATTTTTTGGGTTTATGTTGAAGCTGTTGACCCAGACGATGCGTGCGCCGAGGCTTATAGTAGGGTTTATAAAACTATAACCACTAAGAATAAATCCAAAAAGTTTAAAACCGCTGCGGATATTGTCAAACACAAATTGAGAATTCTAAAAATAGAGATAGACAAATGAAACGAGACTTTGACGATCCTCTTTACAAGGACTGGAGATACAGGGTTGTCTCCAGAGACAAGTATAAATGTCAAATGCCGGGATGCCATAGGAGTGGCAAGAGGATTCAAGCACATCATATAAAACGGTGGGCAGACTATCCCACGTTAAGATACGAGGAAGCAAACGGTATAACCTTGTGTTACTTTTGTCATTCTTTAGTTAGTAAAAACGAGGTTTACTACGAACCACTATTTACACAGATGATAAATAATATATATGGTAATAATTCAGGACACTAGAGAAAAGCATCCGTTTAATTTTGTATTTTATGGTTACGAAACCTCTGTGGCAACTCTCAAGACTGGTGACTACACCCTTGAGGGCTACGAGGATATTGTGTGTATAGAGAGAAAGAAGACTCCATCAGAGCTTGCCAATAACCTTGGCAGACACAAGCGACGCTTTGATAACGAGATGGAGCGCATGTCTGAGTTTGACTGCAAGTATATTGTGTGCGAGTTTCCAGAAGAAGCCCTTCTTCAATTCCCAAAGAACTCTGGCATGCCAAAAAGGGTTATGAAATACGTTCGTATGAACGGTAAATATATGCGGAAGTGTCTATACTCGTATGAAGAAGAATATGGTATTGAAACTATTTTTTGTCAGGACAGAGCGGAGGCAGAGGATAAGATCATATCTATATTTTTAGAAGTGGTGTCTGAAGATGAATAAAGATTCTTTAATAGAGGACGCTTGGCTTAATCTAGATGCAGATATAGATGATGGAGCATTATTCAACCCCTTGGGCTTTTTATCTTCCGAAGAGCCTGAAGATTTTTATATTAGGCTGGCTTGGCTTCTTAGAAACCCTCAATATTTTTCTTTTTTGTGTAAGCAGATTTTTAATATAGACATACTGCCAACACAGGGTTTAATTCTTCAAGAAATGTGGACTCGAAAATTTCCGATGCTTATCGCTTCTCGTGGTTTCGGAAAAAGTTTCATGCTCTCTCTTTACGCCATGATGAGGGCGCTGCTTCTTCCTCCGAGAAAGATCGTGGTTGTGGGTGCTGCTTTCAGACAGTCAAAAGTTCTATTTGAGTATATGGAAACTATTTACAAAAACGCCCCACTGTTAAGAGATATAGTTAATTGCGCGCCTCGTAGAGATGTAGATCGTTGCCAGATGACGATAGGTGAAAGCACGATAGTGTGCCTACCTCTGGGTGATGGTAGCAAGATCCGTGGCCAGCGCGCTAACGATATTATTGCTGATGAATTTGCCTCTATCCCCAGAGAGATCTTTGAAAATGTTGTTGCGGGTTTTGCAGCAGTCACCGCATCTCCGATTGAAAACGTAAAACGCATAGCTTCTCAAAAAAGAGCTATGGAGTTAGGGGAGTATGAGGAAGAGAAACAGGCTGACATTTCTGTTAACTCAAACCAGATTATATTATCTGGAACTGCTTATTATGAATTTAATCACTTTGCTGAGTACTGGAAGAAGTGGAAATCAATAATACAGAGCCGGGGCAAGAAGAAGCGACTGGAAGAGATTTTTGGCGGTGAAATTCCAGACGGTTTTGATTGGACACAGTACAGCATAATCAGAATTCCGTTTGAGCTTGTCCCGAAAGGGTTTATGGATGACGCTCAGGTTGCCAGATCTAAAGCTACCGTTCATGCTGGAATATATGAGATGGAGTTTGGTGCTTGTTTTAGTAGTGATAGTCAGGGTTTCTTTAAGAGATCTTTGATTGAGTCTTGTGTGGCTAGCAACGAAAACACCATATCTCTACCAAGCGGAGAAGTGTCCTTTCAGGCCATGTTAAGGGGCAACCCAAGTCAAACTTATATTTACGGGGTTGATCCGGCATCCGAGGTTGATAACTTTAGTATAGTTGTGATAGAGGCTCATTCAGACCACAGGCGGATTGTTCATTGTTGGACAACCAACAGAGAGCGACACAAAGAACAAGTTAAGATGGGTATCGCAACAGAGATGGATTTTTATTCCTACTGTGCTAGAAAAATTAGAGACCTGATGAAGACATTTCCATGCGAGCGTGTAGCCATGGATGCCCAAGGAGGTGGCATAGCTGTAATGGAGGCTTTGCATGATCCAGACAAGTTTCAGGATGGTGAATTGCCAATCTGGGAAATTATAGACGAGAAGAAAGAAAAGGACACAGATGGTAATCCGGGGCTTCACATACTAGAGATGTGCCAGTTTGCAAAAGCCGATTGGCTTGGAGAAGCCAACCACGGTATGAGAAAGGATTTTGAAGACAAGGTTCTTTTATTCCCATTCTTTGATGCAATAACTCTAGGATTAGCTGAAGCTCAAGATAAAATGAAAGACCGTGGCTATGACTCGCTAGAAGACGCAGTCATGGAGATAGAGGAGCTAAAGGATGAATTGTCTATGATTATTATATCTCAAACCGCCGCAGGTAGAGACAAGTGGGACACTCCAGAAGTCAAGCTTCCCGGCGGTAGAAAAAATAGACTCAGAAAAGACCGTTATAGTGCTTTGTTGATGGCGAATATGGCCGCAAGAACTATACACAGAACGCCAGTTCAAGCTCCTTATCAAAGTGTTGGAGACTTTGCTGGTGCGTCTAAAAAATTAAAAGGTCCAGATTTTATTGGGCCAGCTTGGTTTACAGAAGGCATGAAAGATGTTTACTAAGGATTTGGTGTATAATACAATAGTTTTGTAATCAAAATACAATGCAATTAGAGGCCCACCATGGCAAGCTCCATACCAGACCACCAGCCAGACCCCGCTTTTGTAACTTGGGGAACCGACAAAGAAAAGTCGGAAGCATTTTTATCCATTGCGGATAACGTAGAGGCATATGATGGTTTTCATAGCTCAAAGGCTTCCCATAGATCTTTTCTAGATGTAGACGGTGATGTTTCTGTAAGGACAGGCTATCAGAGGCAAGATTATAACAGGTTTCGCTCCAGAGAGTCTGTTCCGCGCAAGCAAAAGCGCGTTATTAGAATGTGTATGGATGCTTATGACAAGATCGGCATCATCAGAAACGTCATAGATCTTATGGGTGATTTTGCTACGCAAGGCATCACCCTCGTGCATCCCAACAAGAGGATTGAAAGGTTCTACAGAAGGTGGTTTGAGAAAGTTAGTGGTGGTGAGAGATCGGAGAGGTTTTTAAATATTCTATATAGATGTGGAAATGTTGTTGTTAGACGAAGAACAGCCAAACTAACAAAGAAGCTCGAAAGAGATCTACAAAAGTCTTCTGGCGCCGATCTAGATCCAGAAATTATAAAGTATGCAAAAAGAGAAGTTCCTTGGAGATATGACTTTCTTAACCCTCTTACAGTAGAGGTAATAGGTGGCGATTTAGCTGTGTTTGCTGGAAGTCCTGAGTTTGGCCTAAATATTTCTACCAAGATTAAAAATCTTATCCAAAAGAGCAAGGGAGAGTATTCAGCTATTATTGATAAGCTACCGGCAGATTTGGTAGCCGCCGTAAGAAAGGGCGAGAGCATAATCCCGCTAGACCCAGAAAAAACCTTTGCGTATTACTACAAGAAGGATGACTGGCAGATGTGGTCTAACCCGATGATCTTGTCGGTACTAGATGACATCATGATGCTTGAAAAAATGAAGCTTGCGGATATGTCTGCTCTGGATGGGGCAATCTCTAATATTCGCCTGTGGAAACTTGGAGATCTAGACAACAAGATCCTACCCACCAAGACATCCATCAATAAGCTAAGAAATATTCTAGCTAGTAATGTTGGTGGCGGTACTATGGATTTGGTTTGGGGTCCAGAGTTGGACTTCAAAGAGTCTGCCACAGAGGTGCATAAATTTTTAGGCGCCGAAAAATATCAACCAGTGTTGAATAGTATTTATGCTGGCCTAGGCATTCCTCCCACTCTTACGGGAGCTTCCAACTCTTCGGGTGGCGGTTTTACAAACAACTTTGTTTCCCTTAAGACGATGATTGAAAGACTTGAATATGGAAGAGAAATTCTAACCAGCTTTTGGAACCAAGAAATTCTCAAGGTTCAAAAAGCCATGGGCTTTAGATTTCCAGCCGAAATTCATTTTGAGAAGATGATCCTGTCTGACGAATCTTCAGAAAAGAATCTTCTGATTCAGTTGGCCGACAGAGATCTTATTAGTGTTGAAACTTTGCAAGAACGATTTGGTGAGATTCCAGAAATCGAAAAGATCAGAATTAATCGCGAAATTAGAGATAGGGAAAAAGAAAAAATGCCACAGAAAGCTAGCCCCTATCATAATCCGCAGCATAGGAATGATCTTGAGAAGATCGCTCTTGGTAAGGACATGCTAGAAGTTCAAGATTTAGGTCTAGTTCCGTCCGAAGAGACAGGTAATCATCCGTTCACTACTCCTAGTGACAGGCGAAATACCAATTTGATTGACGAGGCGAGGGAAGAGAAGAAGGACAAACAGGATGAACGAGAAATGAAAAAGATGGAAGTAAAGCAGAATTCTCAACCGCCAAAAGAAAAAGAGTTCGATCCGAAGGGTAGGCCAGAAGATGGCAGACCTAAAAATTCAAAGGATCAAACCAAGCGCAAGCAGAAAAGGGTTGCTCCTAGAACCGGCGGTGGCGATTTTACTAATCTGCTTTTGTGGGCCAACGAGTCTCAGAAGAAAATTGCAGAAATAGTTAACCCTGCTCTTCTGTCTCACTATCAAAAGAAGAATGTCAGAAGCTTAAGCAAGGCTCAAATGGATGAGCTAGAATATATTAAGCTTTGTGTTTTGTGTAACACAGACCCAATGTCAGATATTAATGTTAACGAAGTTGTAAACCTCTTGGACACCCAGATGCCGGTTAGTGAAATTGTCCTTTCATGCCAGAAAGACCTCGTTTACAGGTTTGTAAAAGCTAACGATAGACAGCCCACTATTGAAGAAATGAGACAAATTCAATCCTCGGCATATGCATTAAGTGTTGGTTAGCAACCTGACGCTGAGACAAAACTTTGATTTCAACAGTTTTATGGTGTATAATTCTGTAGAGGTAAATTATGAATATGCGAATCTTCAAAGACGAAATAGAAGCTGGTCTAGAGGATCAGATTAGGTCCAATGCAACCATTGCTTATACTTCTTTAGCCAACCCGCAAGAAATTACAGAGCTAGAGAAAGAAAAGTTCATTGCCTTGTCTGAATCTAACGCGACAAGCAACCCGGATCAGATTGATTTATATTATCTGAATTCTGTTCTGGTTTCCACCGGCTGGAATAAAAATGACGATGTATTCGACATTAGAGAAACTTGGGCTGCTAGATCCACGCCGGAAGACAAGCAGTTTAATTTTATGCACAACGAAGAAGACATTATCGGACATATTACCGGTAACTGTGTTGTGTGTTCTGATGGCTCGGTTATTGCCGACATCACCCCAACAGAAAATATTCCAGACAAATTTGATATTATAACCAGTGCGGTTATCTACAAAAGCTGGTCTGACATGGAGAAGCGTGAAAGAATCCATCAGATAATCGCTGAGATTGAAGAAGGCAAATGGTTTGTTTCTATGGAGTGTTTATTTAACGGATTTGATTATGCCGTTATTGGTCCAGATGGGAATCACAACACTATAACAAGAGATGAAAGCTCTGCTTTTCTAACTAAGCACTTAAGAGCATACGGAGGTGAAGGAGATTACGAAGGACATCAAATAGGCAGGTTGCTCAGAAATATATCTTTTTCTGGCAAGGGTCTTGTAAATAATCCTGCCAACCCTAATAGTATTATTCTAAGAGGATCAGACCCCTTCAAGTCAACCCAAGCATGTATTATCGAAGAATCTAGTATAAGGGAGATTAGTCATATGTCTAACGACGCTATGTTGCAACAGCAGCTAGACGCTCTCAAGGCTGAACTGGACACATCCAAGCAGCGCGAAGAGGCTCTAGAAGCAAAGCTCAGAGAGCTAGACGAGAAGGCTATTACTGAGAAAATCGAGGCTCTTAGTTCAGAGCTTCAAACCAAGGATGAAGAGATTGCTGAGATGCTAGAAGCTCAGAAGTCAGCTTTGGCTGAAAAGTCTGAGCTTACTGAAGCTTTGGAGAAGGTAAACGAAGAATTTGGTGCTATTCAAGCTGAGCTAGAGACCATCAAGGCCGAAGCTCATAAGGCTAAGAGACTTGCTGCTCTTATCGCTGCTGGCCTCGATGAAGAAGCCGCCGCAGAAAAGCTTGAAAAATTCGCTGGTGCTGACGACGAACTCTTTGATGAAATCGTCGCTCTAATTTCTGTTCCAAGCGAAGAGACTGTTGAAGAAGAAGTAGAAGCCGAAGCTGATGCCGACGTGGAAGCCGAAGAAGTAGCAGAAGCTGATGAAGATATTGCATCAGACGAAGCCGCTGATGAAGCCGACGCCGAGACTTTGGAAGAGGCAGAAGAAGAAGTAGAAGCCAGCCTTACCGATGCCGGTGAGACCGAAGAGGTCGAAGAGGCTCGCACATCCGCAAGCGATTGGCTGAGAAAGAATATTTTGAAGTCAACAGCTAGTATCGAAAAGTAATCAATATTTTATAGGAGTATATACTATGGCACTTAAAGCTGATCGTCATGAACTGCAAACCGACATCTCTTTCTTCATGAATGAAGTAGCGTCTAGAGGTGGTGTTGCATGTTTTTCAACCGCCGGTTCAGGTGCGGCAATGGATAGCAACAAGGCTCTCGTAACCTATGCTGCTACTCCTTCAGGCTCGGTTCCTGCTGGACTACTTCTGAACGATATGGTCAACATTGACCAGACTCGCCAGCATATTAACTGGCATAAAGATGAAGTCCAAAAGGGTGGCAAGGTAACTCTCCTTACGGCGGGTTGGGTTGTCACTGACAGAGTTTACCCCGGTCACACTCCCGCAGTCGGGAATGTCGCTTATGTACACCACAGTGGTTACATCGGCAACGCTGTTGTCGGCGGTCACTCAACTACTAATTTGGCTGTTGGCCGATTCATCTCTAAGAAGGATGAAGATGGTTATGCCAAGGTTTCCATTAGTCTACCAAACGCCTAATAATAGGAGATAATTAAATATGTCTACGCTTCACAGACCTGATGAGCAGTTCATTGAATTGCTTAAGCAGTCTGGCTCTGCCGATAGGACTGAAGCTCTTACGGCGCAGCACGAGATTGCAAAGGCTTTAGAAGAGCCTCTTCGTCAGGGTGTCCTCATTGGCGACATCCTTGGTAACATTTTTGAGAGAATGGTTATGGAACCCGGCACTACTTCCGAGTTCCCGCTAGACCTACTCGCTCCCGGTGAGGAAGACGAGTTTGTCGCTTACACCAACCCCGGTCATGGGCGTATCCCAGAGCGGACGGTTGAGGGCGACTACGTAATGGTCCCCACCTACAGCATCTCCGCTTCAATCGACTGGCTCCTTCGCTATGCTCGTGAAGCCAGATGGGATGTTGTTGGTAGAGCCATGCAGGTTCTAGAAGCTTCATTCGTCAAGAAGATGAACGATGATGGTTGGCACACTGTTCTCGCCGCTGGCGTGGACCGTAACATCATGGTTTATGATGCTGATGCAACTGCTGGTCAGTTCACCAAGCGTCTAGTTTCCTTGATGAAGACTGTTATGCGCCGCAACGGTGGTGGCAACACAGGTTCTTTGGTTCGTGGTAAGTTGACTGATATGTACCTCAGTCCAGAAGCTCTGGAAGATATTCGTAACTGGCAGGTGGATCAGATTGATGAGATCACCCGCCGCGAGATCTTTACGGCTGCGGATGGCGGAATCACCCGTCTATTCCAAGTCAACCTTCACGATATTGATGAGCTTGGCGAAAGTCAAGAATATCAGAACTTCCTTACCAGCCAGCTTAGTGGCTCCCTTCAGGGTAGCGACGTTGAGCTAGTTGTTGGTCTTGATCTAGGAAACCGCGATTCCTTTATCATGCCCGTCAAGCAGGAAGTTCAGATCTTCGAAGACGACGCTCTTCATCGTCATCAGAAGGCTGGCCTTTACGGCTGGGCAGAACTAGGCTTTGCTGTACTCGACAACCGTAGAGTACTACTAGGCTCGTTCTAAGCAACAATTTGTTGTAAAGCTACAACCGTCTCGTATCCCGTATGGGGTGCGGGGCGGTTTTTTTATAGGGATATGGTGTATAATATTACGGAGACTTTGTATTTGGAGGTTCGCCATGGGTATGTCAGACTGGTTAGAATCTGGTGTATTAAACTTCTTATTCAGAAGTAATACTAACAGTTTTAGCTCTCCCGGCAATATATCTATAGCTCTATGTTCAGGTGTTCCACAAGACCACCACACTGGCGCTAATTTACCTGAAATTGTTAGCGGTGTTAACGGCGTATCTAATGGTTACACAAGGTATAATCTTGGTTCTCCGTTAAATGCTACATGGAACGAGGTTAATAGCAGTGGGTTTATTCACAATCTAAGTGATGTCTCATTTCCAGCTTGTGCAAATAACGCTTGGGGGGTTGTTTCAGGCGTAGCTATTGTTAATCACTCTGGCTTCTTAAAAGGGCAGGTTTTATTTCACGGCACTCTTGCCGAAGCCCGAAGTATAGGAACCGGCGATGTATTTAAAATTAATACGGGCGATCTAGACATTAATCTCTTTTAGGTAATCGGCAAATGGCCCTTCAGATAAAAGACAGAGTGCAAGAAACTAGCACAACCACCGGCACAGGCACTTTAAACTTGGCTGGTGCTGTTGATAGTTTTCAAACCTTTGTAGCTGGTGTTGGTGATGGCAATACGACCTATTATGCAATCACAGATGGCAATGGTACTGCGTGGGAAGTTGGTATAGGTACAGTTACTGATGCTTCTCCAGATACATTATCTAGAACGACTGTTCTTGCCAGTAGCACTGGTAGTAAAATTAGTCTTAGTAGCGGTACACACAAAGTATTTGTTACGTACCCTGCTGACAAAGCTGTGTTCAAAGATGCCAACGGTTTTGTTGGTATAGGCACGGACTCACCGACCTATGAGCTTGATGTTGTTGGTGATGTTGGCGTGGATGAATATATTTATCATAATGGAGATACAAACACCTACATCAGACTTCGAGGCGACCAATTCGACTTTGTGGCTGGTGGCAGAACAATGCTCACGCTGGATGAGGCTAGTTCGGACATCGTTACAGTCAATGATGGCGCTAACGATGTTGATTTTCAGGTTAAGGGCGATAGTGATACCAATCTTATAAGAACAGATGCTGCAAACGATCTGGTGGGTATTGGCACGGCGTCACCTTCTTATAAGTTAGACGTGTTTGGTCATGACGCTTGGGTTCAGTCTAGTGGAGTTCGGATTGGAGCTTCTGGGCTTTATCTAAGTGGAACAAAGATAACAGCCACAGCCGCCGAATTAAACTACATTGATGGTGTTACTTCTGCTGTGCAAACACAGCTAGACGCCAAGCAAGCCTCTTTAACCTTTGGGATATCTAATACTAACGCTGTAAAGGTAGATTCTGCTAGTGCTGCTGATGATGAATATGCTAGGTTTACCGCAAATGGGTTAGAAAGCAGAAGCACCTCAGAGGTTCTTTCTGACATAGGCGCACAAGCTTCAATAGGTGGGGCAGCAAGCACCGTCACAAGCTCTGATTTAACAGCAAGTAGAGCTTTGGTTTCAAATAGTTCTGGGAAAATTGCTGTTAGCAGCACAACCTCCACAGAGCTAGGCTACCTTGACATATCCACTTTAGGTACTGCCGAAGCCTCAAAAGCCCTCACCCTAGATAGCGGTAAAAAGTTTACTGGTGTAAAAGATGGCACATTCAACCAGTACGACTCTTGGGTCTATGCTAGTGGTGTTAAAATTGGCGCCTCTGGTATATCTATGGATGGCTCCGTCATAAAAACAGTACAAACTTCAGCGGAATCTTTTGCTGATAACAATAGCAGCTTAATGACATCCGCCGCCATTGCTGACAAAATCGAAGCTTATAGCTACATTACCGCAACACTAACTGAAGAGCAGGTAGACGATTTTGTTGGCGGTATGGTTGCTGGAAATACCGAAACTGGAATTTCTGTTACCTACGAAGATAGTGATGGTACGCTAGACTTCGTTGTGTCTGATACAACGGTTGCTGGAGACAGTGGGTCTACAGGCATTACTCCCGGCGACACTCTCACTATTGCGGGTGGAACAAACGCTACCAGCGCCATGGTTGGCGACACCCTTACAGTTAATGTAGCTGACGCATTTCTTAAAAATGATGACGATGACACCACCACTGGTATCATAACAGCTAAAGGTCTAGTAGCCAACCAGTATGGATCTTTTGTAAAAGCAAGCGGCATCATCATAGGCGCCTCCGGTATCTCCATGGGAGCCGGAAGACCTGTAGTTAAAACAATACAAAACTCAAATATGTCTTTTACTGATGATAACACTAGCATAATGACATCTGCCGCCGTAGCAGATAAAATCGAATCTTATAGCTATATTACCGCCACGCTAACACAAGAACAGGTGGAAGACTACGTAGGTGGCATGGTAGCTGGCAATACAGAAACCGGTATTACCGTCGCATATCAAGATGCCGATGGGACTATAGACTTTGCTGTTGCCGACACTACAGTCGCCGGTGATAGCGGTTCCACCGGGATGACACCCGGAGACACTCTTACTATAGCCGGTGGAACAAACGCCACTAGTGCTATGTCTGGTGATACCCTTACAGTTAATGTTGATGACGCATTTTTAGTAAACAACGCCGACGACACCACTACTGGTATTATAACAGCCAAAGGCTTGGTCGTGAACCATTTTGATTCTTGGGTTCACGCAAGCGGCACGCACGTTGGTGCGTCTGGTGTTAGGTTTAGTGATGGCACTGTGCAAAAAACGGCTTCCGCAGGTGGCACTGTCTCTGGAGATACTTTTGCTACAGACCTTAAGATAGGTAGAGATGCTCATAACTTAATAGATTTCACCACAGACGACGCCGTAACATTCAGGGTTGGAAACGCTGATGAAATTACACTGGCGGCGAATGAGTTTTCTCCCACCACAAGTGATGGCATAGCGTTGGGAACCGGTAGTAAGATGTGGTCAGACTTATTCATAGCGGATGGAGGAGCAGTTAACTTCAACAACGGTGACGCAACCCTAACGCATGAAAGCAATAAAATTGTAGCCAGTGGATGCGAGCTATTCGTTAACCGTCCGGGTCGTAGTCTTGCTACATTCAGAAGAACCAATAATGGAGACGCTTCTATAGTGGTTGACGCATCTTTTCATGATGCGGACAACGACGCACAGCTTAGAATGCTAGCGGGAACCTCTGGTGAATGTAGCGTATTCTTTGGAGATACTGATGATGCTAATGTGGGACTGATTACTTATGACCACGACACCAATGCCCTCACTGTCAAAACAAACGATACCGCAGCAATAGTAATTGACTCAAATGGCACATTACAAACTAAAGGTGTCATTAGAGAAGTTGCAACCAAAGTTCATACTAATTACACGGTTACTGCTTCTGACCACATTATATTGGTTGACACCGACAGCACCGACAGAACGATTACCCTACCTACAGCCGCCGCCGCCAATATCGGTCAAGAGTATATTATAAAGAAAATAGATGATGGCACTGGCCTTGTTAATATTGTTCCTGCTAGTACCGGTGGGGCTGGCCCCGACGACATTGATGAATATGATACTGCATACGTTCTGTTTTTACAGCATGACACTGTGACCTTCGTTTGTGGCCCCGGAGATGCTTCATCAACCGATGAACAATGGTGGGTTGTAGCGGAAAGGGTTCAGCCGCATTCCGCCCAGTTAGAACAAAGGACAGCACAAACAGTACCTCAGAGAAGCACTAACAACACCGTAGTCACTATGACCCACGTTCGGTATGAGGAGGGGTGTGATGCGGATACTTCAACTAATCGGATAGACATAAAACGAAAAGGTAAATATGCAATTACGGCACACTGTCTGCTAGACGACCAACATGCACACTGGGGGATGAAGACAAGAGTTTTATGGTATGATGACAGCGCGGGTACTTCTTCGTATCACGGTGAGACGAAGGCCGTATCTTATATTGATGATGCAAGAGACATAGGATCTACCACTACTGTGTTGTTGGAATTAGACGTGGGTGATTATGTTCAAGCAATAATTTGGAACTCTTACGTCGGAACTAGAAACACAAGGGTAAGCGGGGTCGAGGACTATAGTTACATAGCTGTGCAGGAGATTAAATAGATGGTCGCTAGTATAGAAGTTTCACCAGAAAATGACCTCTCCAAAATAGCCGAACTGGCTGGAGTTGTGGATAAGAATGGCTTTTATTACGACGATGGCAGTTTGTATGTGCTGGACATTTCTCAAGAGACACTTGATTCTGCTTTTGTTGCATATAATGATAATCTCGAAAACTATCTTCTTCAGCCGTTACGAGAAGTCAAAAAAGACGAACTCACTAGACAGGCACACGAGTATATAGAACTAATCTACCCCTCCTATAGACGAGAGCTATTTATAGCGCTAGCAGAAGAGGCTCGCAATCTTGGACTTACCAACAGGTCTGCATATATAGACCAAATGTTGGCTTGGGTTAAGACTGTAGTATCGGCAGTCCTTCTTGCGGAAGACGCGGTTGATTCTTACGATACGGTAGAAGAAATACAATCCACCAGTATTAATACAGAGGCATTCTCTGCTACAGACCCCGAGGTCACAATAAGAGGGGCAATGGCTATTGAAGATTAGCCACCCATCACAACTATAACAACTTAAGGAGATATATAATGGCTGCATTATCTGATTATGCTGAATCAGGTATTCTCAACCTGCTTTTAAGAGGAAATACAAATACCTTCGCTGCACCTAGCAACGTTTCTATTGCTCTTTGTTCAGGTGTTCCAATTGATAGTAATACTGGAGCAACTATTCCAGAGTTAAAAAATGGAAGTTCTTATGCCAGAGTAAGTCTAGGAAGCCCCTCTGATGGAGACTGGGATGTTTTCACTACGGGTGGCGCTACTGCCAACACCTCCACAGCAACCTTCCCAACAGCTACTGGTAACTGGGGTATTGTTTCTGGTGTAGCTATCGTTAATAACGCTACACATGGTGCTGGACAAGTGCTGTTCCACGGGAAGCTTACTACTGCAAGAACGGTTTTGAATGGCGATACTTTTAAGTTTAACGCTGGAGATATTGATATAACATTGGGTTAAGGTGAAGTATGCTTGGTTTTAGTGCTTATAGTGAGGCTCCTTTATCTTCACAGGTAGATGCTGGTGAAGAACGTAGCGCAAGCGTTGTTATGTCCTCTACTGCTTCATTAAGCACTGCTCCAGCCTTGAGTATAGTAGCAGCAGCCACAAGCTCTGGCGAAGCAACTCTTACCTCGGTTCCCGGTTTGCATATAGGTGCATTTACCTCCATAACGTCTTCTTCCACGGCTACTGCTTATGGAAGAAACAATTTAAATGCCCTTTCAATTGTTACCGGCCCCTCAACATTGTCAGCTATTGGCCGAATGTCGGTAACGGCAGGGTCGAATGTTTCCTCTTCAGCTTCAAGTTCTGCTGTTGGGGCTATTGACACGGTTGGTAAATCTGATGTCACTGGGACAACCAGTTTTTCAGGAGTTCTTACCCAGCTTCACTATGGAGCGCTTGATACGTCTGCGACTAGCAGTTTGTCTGGAATAGGTCGCATTGACCTTTCCTTTTTAACAGACCTTTCTTCTACATCTAATTTTTCAGCTATTGGTAAACACGCCACTTTATCTGGAAAAACATCACTTGAATCTTCTGGGACTATTGAATCTGTAGCAAAGAATACCTTGGTTGGCTTGTCGGATATCAGTTCGTTAGCCTCTATCACTAGCGCACCCGGTATAGATATTCCCGGTGTTTTAAACATTTCCGGTTCTACATCTTTTACTAGTGGTGGTGTATTATTATATGGAGGGACAGTTGATTTATCAGCTTCTGCCAGCTTAACAGGCACTTCTATTTCTGAAGTGGTGGGTCTTGCGAACCTAGCAAGCGAATCTACCACTTCAGCAATACTAGTAGCCGACTTAGCTACAGGCGCTGTTTTATCTTGTGAAGGCTCCATTATTGCGGATCTTGTACTTCATGACGTTGATCCTGTATTAATAACACTTTATGTTGATCAGGCGAACAGTATTCAGTCTAATATAAATGATTCTTTTACTATTGTCGGTTATTTAGATCAGGGTGTTGTTAATGATCTTAAAATTGACCAGCGAACAAGTATTATTGGGTATATTGATCAGTCAATTAGTATATCAACAGAGAGATAAATATGGGTGCTAACGAAATTAGAAAAAGTGATATCGGAACCCAGTTTACAGTAACGATAAAAGATGGCGCATCTGTTGTAGATATCAGCGCTGCCTCCGGTGTTGCTGATAAGCAGATCACCTTTAAGAAGCCCGGAGGAGATACCCTTACAAAGAACGCTGCCTTTGTCAATACCGGTACTGATGGTAAAATGAAGTATACAACTGTTAGTGGCGATCTTAACGAAGATGGCACATGGAGACTACAAGGTAAAGTTGCGATTGGTGGTAATTCATGGAGTACAGATATTCATACATTTAAGGTTCATAAGAATCTATCATAAAGAGGTGAATCATGGCTTGGCAAACTGAAATGACACGAATTTTGAGATATATGCTAAACGACCTTGATAGCGCTAGCTATGCTTACTCAGATGACAGGCTGGAGGAGACTATAATTGTCGCTGCTCAGCTTGTTCTACACGAGATCGATTTCGATAAGGATTACACAGTAGATGTTGGCGCCTTGACTTTAACCCCAGATCCCACCACCGCCACAAAAGACAACGCATTTATTAATCTCATTTCCTTAAAGTCTGCTTGTATTATTCTAAGTAGCGAGCTTCGTACCAAGTCTCTAGACTCTGTCAGAGTTTCTGATGGCGCTTCTTCTATTGATACAAATGGAATTGTGAAGGGTTTCGAGTCTTTGAGCAAGAGCATGTGCCAAGCGTATGAAGACGCGAAGATTCAATATAAGGCTGGAAACAGTGTAGCTGGCAAGGCTGTGCTTACACCTTACGAATCTCCAAACTTCCCTATCGTCCATGGAGATGGTCACAACACAAGAACTGGATATTTCGAATAGGAACGACAAATGACCGGTAAACAAGTAGATGATCTCAAAACACAATTTAATGCAGATCTAGCAGATAACAGCACCGGTGCAATTTCTGCACAGGACGTTAGAGATTCTTTTACCAATGTTGCGGACTCTATCACGCATGTGTTTGCCAGCGGAACAGACTCTTATATAAAAAATAAGTATGGCGGTCATGGAACCGCTATGTATTTTCGCCCCAGCCTAGATGTTGGTGCATCAAAAGTTCTTTCCAGTATAGTTGGCCAATGGGGTGATGGAAGCAGAGACGCTGCCAAAGTGGCTGCAATTAAGTTTGAGTCGGGATCAGATAACACAAATAAGGATAATGGCAGGATTGCTTTTTACACAGCAGCCTCCGGTAATCCTCCTCTTCCGTCTGGGGCTAGCTGGCCCAAGTCGATGTTCAAGAGAATGCAGATTACTGAAACCGGTACTGTTGAGATTATTGGCAGTGGTCTTGGCCATATAGGATTGCACTACAACAGAGTTCAGCACAGTGGTGTTGGTCTTTATCTGGACAACATTTACAACAACCACGTATCTTCTCCTTGGAACCAAACTCTAGGTATTGGACACTTTAACACAGTGAATAATGTCTTCCGCCCAGATTTGTATGTAAAGGGTTCTGGAGAAGTTGTAGTTAGTAGAGAAGGTGGAGCATCCGTCCCCAGTTCTGGTTGGGCAGAGCTACACATTGAAAACAGAAATAACAGGAGTTCCGCCAACAACAACAATATGGGTACTGGCGGTCGTGTTGTATTCAAGGGATACAAGGATGCTGCCAGAGGAAACTCTCAGGCAATGTATACCTTGGGTACAGATATTAAATCTAATAGCAATAGCTCAATAGCTAAAAATAACTTCTTTATCCAAGATTTGTATGCACCCAATACCCCTCATAGATTCTATATTGATCCGTCAGGTAACATTGGTATTGGAACTATAGCTCCTAGTGGCAGACTTCATGTGCATGCTGGTGAGGTATATAGTGGAGCTAGCGGCATTGCCATCTCTATGGGTACAGTTGAGTCCAACACCTATTTTGATTGGAAGCTTTCTAAACCAGCAAGTCAAGGTGATGGTAACAACACTATTCTTACATTGGACACACGATATCCAGTAAATCGTAATATCATGTCTGTCCAGTCTAACAGCGCTAGAAACTCTGCTCATGTTGGTTTTGGAACCAGAACTCCTCATGGGATAGTAGAAATATCACACGGAGGAGTGGGTGGCTCTGGGTTAAACTTAACAAACACCGGATCTGGTGGTAGAAGATATACCTTTATTAGTACACACGGCGCATCTACCGCTCTAGAGACCCCGGCGAATAAGGCTAGTGGTTGCTTGGTTATCCAAGACTCCACTGCCAGTAGAACACGGTTTGCTATTGACGCTTCAGGAAACGTGGGAATTGGCGAAATACCCCAAACCGTCAAGGGTACAGCCACAAAGGCTTTGATGTTTGGAGACAATGGTCAGAACGTATTAGCAACAAGCTTAAACACTGCGGGCTTGTTTGCCAAAGACACTGGCGGAACTGTTAAACTTTATGCTTTTGACGAAGGCGGAAACCAAAACGCAATTAGTCCTCACGTTTTTAAACTCTTTGACCAACCAGACCCCCTAGCTTGGTCTTACTATGGAATCAACCATGAGACTAAACAGGAAATTAATGTGGACGTTTATGGGGCTATTGAAGCTATTGAGAACCTAACTGGCAAACAATTTATATTCAAACAAGATATGAACGGAGAATAAAATGGCTATTGTTAAAAAAGTAATACTAGCTAATAGTATAAAAAATGGCACAGTTGTGACCGGTGTTGATCCTGTCGGTAATTTTAATACAATTGACCCATACAGTGGCAAGGTCACTGACAATTTTTCTAGCATGTCCAAGGGTTATGGTTTAGGCACTGATGGACAAACACATTTTCAGTGGCTTAACGTGCATAGCTCTGGATCATTGCAATCGCTATATAATACTAGGTTTGATAATCCTAGATATTACAGTGGTGACGCTGCTACATAGGATCTTATAAAGGAATGCAATCATGTCTGATGATGTAATTTTTATACCCAAGTCTGGCGAAAGAGGACAGATTGGGGCGACGACCGGAGTTGATGTTCATGGCAATTCAAAAATGCTTCGGGATTATTATGTAGCATCAGGAATAGACGCTACGTATTTCGGCAGACTTGGTGACAGAAACGATGATATTAGACACTATAAAGGTGACGGGGCCGGTTAGTGTAAATTGGAGAAATCATGGCAATAAATATTCCAGAGAGTGTATATACCAAGTTTAACGAAGCTGTTGACGCCATGATTTCAGAATTTGGCGTTACTTGCACATTGGTATATCCAGAGAAAAGAACTGCTTGCTCTAACTGTATTACTGACACTATTGGTAGAAGGTCTGGAAACCGCTACAGAACAGGCGGGCCTATTCCTTTTGCTAGAGGTATGGTGTGTCCATTTTGTGGTGGCAGTGGATTCAAAGCCACAGAAAACACAGAAGATATCACCATGCGTGTTTACTGGACAAGGAAAGACTGGGTTAACACTGGAATACAGGTGGATATTCCCAACAGCACTGTCCAAACCATAACATATCTAACCAATCTTCCTAAGATCAACAAGGCTAAGGAAGTTATAATAAATAAAAACATAGACGGTCACGAGGTTTTTAGATTCACAAAGACCGGAGAGTCTATTACCCACGGGTTACAACACAATAGATATGTTATCACCTTTTGGAAACGGTCATAATGCCCTCCCCAGATGATATCAGATTAGAAGTTATATTATTAGAGACTGACGCCAAAATTGAGAAAAAAATTCTCCAGTATACGGCTAAGCTTGTTAATGAAAAAATAGGTAAACTAGTAAAACGACCCGATTTTATGGATAAGTTTTCAAAAGTATTTAAGAAGTGGATATTTGATTCACTCGCTTTGCAAGAGCTTAGAGGAAACACTAAACTCAGGGCAGACCTAGGCTTAAGTAGAACTGGAGCCGCTAGAGCTAGTGGCGCCATAGCTGATGCTGTTTCTCAAACACTTACTTTTTCATATCAAAAATGGGACGCTAAACTTACTGGTGGACGTTTGCAAATCAGTATCCAGCCTAGCAATTTTGAAAATGTTTTAAATCAAAGCTGGGCAGAGTTCGAAAGTGAAGGGGGATATAGAATCCCTTGGTTGTCTTGGTTATTAACTAGGGGTGATGACGTTATTATTACTGGTTACGAAGTTGGTTACGGTCGTGGCTTGGGCAGAAGCGGTATTGGCAGAATGTCTGGAGATGGCGAGGACTCACGTTTAACCTTTAGGGTTAACCCAGCTTTTTCTGGAACAATGGATAAAAACTTTATAACCGAGGCGTTAACTAGTAGAGACAAGATAAAAGAGATAAGAGACATATTCATATCATTTATTGTTCGTTAGTGGAACGTGACAAATGCCGGATTATACAGAACTAAATGGTTTTTACCAGATAGGCGACAACACACTCACTTCTATGTTGCAAGACAACATTATTGAGTTTTTTGATTGGGGTCTTTTAAACAAGGGTAGTTATTTCAATATTAACATTCCAACATCTGGGCAATATGGTGGCGATAGACACAGGCTTAGATTAGTAGATGATCCCAATTACACAAAAGGTCAAGTGTGGGAGGGGTATAGGTCTAACTGGGTTTGGCAGAGCGGTATCAATCAACAAGATGCCCCAGTTAATGTTTCAGGAGTGTATGTAAACGGCTCTTTCAAATCTAAAACATCAACAGGTACATACGCACACCACGTTAACTATCCTTGGGGTAGAGTAGTTTTTGATAGCGCTATTCCTACCACCAGTACGGTAACAATGGAATATAGTTATAAGTGGATTAATGTAACTACCGCCAATAACGTGCCTTGGTTTAGAGAATTACAATCTCGTTCTCAGAGAATAGATAGCGCTCATTTCTTACAAGACGCATCTGGAGATTGGTCCCAATTGGCTGGTACTAGATTTCAACTTCCCGCTATAGCTGTTGAGATGGTTCCAAAAAGAAGTTCTAGACCATACCAGCTAGGCGGTGGTCAGTGGGTGGAGACAGATGTTCTTTTCCATATATATGCTGAGGATGAATACACTAGAGATAAGCTTGTCGATGTTATAACTCTTCAAAACGACAAGACCTTATACATGTTTGATACAAACAGGATGACTACAGACCAAAGATTTCCTTTAGACTGGAGAGGGGCCAAGGCTTCTGGGTGCTTGACATACCCGGATTTGGTTAAGCCGAGTGGTTCTGCTTATGGGGACGGGACTTTTACTGCTGGATTTAGACCGAGCAACAACGGGAGGCCAAATCAACTCAGGTTTGCCGAAATGCGGAGTCAAGAAGCGATCATGATAAACCCCAATCTTTACCGTGGTATAGTCAGGGGTACAACAGAAGTTATTATGCCGGGAATCTAGCTTGTTTGGTGTATAATATTATAGCTAGCATTTCTGGATATTCAGAAAGAAACTAAGGAGAATAAATTCCATGGCCAATAATATGAGAGTCTTTTGGGCGGTTCAGGGTGTTGTGATCGGTGAAATGGGCGAAGCCACGATCAACACATCAAGCCCTTTTAACGACAAAACTAAGCTAAACCCAGTTCACGGTCTACAAAGTGTTGGTATAACCACAACTTTCAACCTTGAGCAAGTTTTCGAAATGGGCCAACTTAGCCTATACGAAAACCTTGAAGAAGTTCCTGACGTTGAAGTTACCTTGGAGAAGGTAATTGATGGTTATCCACTAATTTATCACTTGGCGACCAGCAACCCGACTATTGCTGCTGGAACAGACACGCTGATTGGTAGATCAAACGAGCGTTGCGATTTGCGACTAGCCGTTTATGGAGACGCTTTGTCAAAAGCTGGTGCGGTAAACCCACAGTCTGAAGTTTACTGTTCTGGTATGTATGTATCTTCTATAAGCTACACCATCCCCGTCGATGGAAACATGACCGAATCAGTAACTTTGGTTGGTAACCATAAGAAGTGGTATACCGGCACTGATGGCGAAATTGACAACGCTGATCTAGGTTTTGGCTCCGACGTACCTCTCTCTGGTATTGCTCGTCGTCAACACATCAATATGACAGCCTCTAACTTCCCGCCAGAAATTCCCGGCGTTGGTAGTGACGGCCAGATGGATAGCCAGAAAGGCGACATCCAGAACGATCCGCTTGCTCATATTCAAAGTATTTCAGTTAGCGCTGATCTTGGTCGTGAACAGATTAACGAGCTTGGACACAAGGGTCCATACACTCGATATGTTAGTTGGCCGGTAGAAGTTACTACTGAGTTTGAAGTTATCACGGCTTCAGGCGACCACGTAGATGCCCTGCCGAATACTGACAACTTGAGCAACCGAGCGATTTACATTGCCGTTTCAGGTGCTAGTTATCCTGCCGGTAAGAACTTCGTATTGGATCTTGGTGACAAGAATAAGCTAACCAGCGTTTCATATAGTGGTGCTGACACAGGCGGTGGAAATGCCACCACCTCGTTCTCTTATTCGACGTTTAATGATCTAACTATCTGGTCGGCTCACAACCCGACGAATGGTTAATGTTATTGGGTACGCGAGGGGCGGGGAAACTCGCCCCTCAGTACCAGCGTTTTTGCGATAGCCTCTGCTTTGCAGTTGATTTTTTGAGGAAAGAAAAAAGGCAAGTAAGGCGCTGGATTACTACGGACATGTGGATAGGAAATATGATACAAAGTTCCCGTCATAAGGGGTAGCACCATGCAACCATATGAGCGGGAATTTTTTATATATAGAATTATCAATGGACATTTAAGGTGTAAAGCAGAAGATGGCAAATCTTTTAACATTTTTGAATCTGACGCCAAGCATAAATATATCTTATCAGAGCTTTATGTGGATTCGTATAAAAAAGCAAGAGAGTTGGGTTGCTACGATGACGAAGAAATATTGTATATGACTACATCATTGGGGCTTTGGGATGATTTTAAAGAATCTAGATTAAAAGGATTACCAAAACAACTAGATGATATGAAAGTTAGGATGTTGGATAATGCTTTTAAAAGCAAGACCAGAGAAGGTATTAGAGAGCATCTTAGAAAAGCAGAAAGACAGCTAGAGGCTTTGGCTAGAGAAAAGAACAATTATTATGAATACACATGCGCAGGATACGCAGATTACTGCACGTTATCCTATTTTATAGAAACAAGCTGCTTTGACGACGAAAAGAAAAAGTGCGATTGGAATGTTTATTCTTTAGGCGATTTTATTTCATATTATCAGCAAGATTTTTTAACTGACAACGCTATAAGAGAAATATCTAAGACTGAAGAGTGGAGAAGAATTTGGGCTGTTTCTAGAGATGCTAGCTCTCTCTTTGGCAAACAGCCACATGAATTTACCGATAATCAGGCAGCTTTAGTTTTGTGGTCTAGAACTTATGATAGTTGTCATGAATCAACGGAGGCTCCTCCTGAAAAAGTCATTGAAGACAACGATCTTTTTGACGGATGGCTTGTCAAGCAAAGAAGAAAAAGAGAAAGAGAAACAAAGCAAGATTTTGGACAAGACTCTATGAACCTTCCTGACGCTGACGAGGTTTTCATACCCGTAGAAACACGAAGTGATATAGAAGAAATTAACGAAATGAATGATCCTGTTGTAAAGAGCATCAAAAAGCAGCGACTTGAGCAAATAGAAGAGGAAGGCTCAGTTCATCACGGCAGCCTAAAAGACGTAAGAAGAGATATTCAACTAGAGGCTAACCAACAACAGGTACAAGCCTATCGATAAGGAGGGCGTAAATGACACAGGATTATGACTTCTCAGAACTTGTTAGGGCATCCAGAAAATACAAATCTGATAAAGAAGCTAAATATAAAGACAGTTCTAGAGACAGGTTGTCAAAGATCGCCAAAAAGAAGATTGAAACAACGATGATTGGCGCTCTAAGCTCTATAGAAAAAAACCTTGGGTTCTTATGGGGTCATGAAGAACAGAGAGATCTAACCCCAGAAGAACAGCATGTTAAAAATATATATGATCAAATAAGATCAGAGATACTGGATAAAGGAAATAATCAGATACGGAACTTGGAAGCAGAACTAGCTCAGTATGAAGTTACTTGGCTCAGATATCACATGACTCTACCAATAGCTAATAATACAGCAATCGAGGAGGATCAAAATGTCGAAGAAACCGAAGAATAAAATTACTGTTCAGTCTGAAGATAACGACGGTAAAAAAGTAACCGTTATCGTTAAAAAGCCGACTGGCGAGAATAATAGAGAGGCAAAGGCTTATTACAACCAAACCTTCAGAGCCGCTCTTGAAAGTGGCGCTCTTCTTAGAAAAAGACTTGGCCAATATATGGAAGAGCAGGGCATCTGGGATGATGCTAAAGAAAAGCAATATCAAGAGGTGACCAAGAAAATCTTGGAAGGCGAAAAGAAATTGAAGACTGGTGGTATCAAGCTAACAGAAGCTAGAGATTTGGCTATCAGTATAAAAAATTCAAGAGAGGAGTTTAAAGAGTTGATTGGAGAAAGAACCATGATGGACGCTAATACGGCTGAAGGACAAGCCGATAATGCCCAATTCAACTGCTTGGTTGCCGTGTGTACTCTTGATGAATCTGGAGAGCGCGTCTTCAAAGATCTAGATGATTACGAAAAAAATGCAGACCAACCTTTTGCAGTCGCTGCTGCTGAAAAGTTGGCTGAATTTGTGTATAATCTTAGTGAGGATTATGATTCCACGCTAGAAGAAAACAAGTTTTTAAAGAAGTTTAATTTTGTTAATGAAGATTATCAATTAATTAATAGCGATGGAAAGCTAGTTGATGTAGATGGAAAGCTAGTTAATGAAGATGGAAGATTTATTGACGAAGATGGGAACTTCATAGATAGAGATGGAGTTCCCGTTGATGAAGAAGGTAACTACTTAATAGATACTCAACCCTTCTTAGACGATGATGGAAAGCCCATACTCGTAGAAGAAGAAAAACCAAAGAAGAAGACTACAAGAAAAAAAGCCGAGACTAGTGCGTCTTAACGGATAGTAGTGGGTATACTGGATAGCGTTGCGCTACCGGTATACCCACATTTTTATATAAAGAGGGCAAGATGGCCGATCCTTTTATTCTGACTGCTCAATTGAGGTTAAGACCTCCTAAAGATATCAAGAAAACCGTAAAAGAAATACGGAAGAATCTCAAAGATGTAAAAATCAGAATAGATGCAAAGATCTCAAAGAAGTCTAGAAAAGATTTAAAAGATTTAAAGAAAGACTTTGATAAGACATCTCGTGCGGCTCGTAAAAGCACAGAAGAAGTTACCAGTTTTGGAAAACAGATGGGGTTGGCCGCTAAGAGATATGCGGCGTTCTTGGCTGCTACAGGAGCCTTTGTTAAGCTGGCTAACGAAATTGGAAGATCGGTTGGCGATGCTATTGCCTTCCAGAGAGAATTGGTAAAGATCTCTCAGGTGACCGGAAAGTCGCTGAAAGAGCTAAGAGGTTTGCAAAAAGAGGTTACTCGTCTGGCTACCTCTTTTGGGGTGGCTTCAAAAGAGCTTCTTGGTGTGGCTAGAGTTTTGGCTCAAACTGGTCTTAACGCAAGACAAACACAGGTTGCTATGGCGGCGTTGGCAAAAACGACGCTAGCCCCCACTTTTGATGATATCAACAAGACGGCTGAAGGTGCTGTTGCCATCTTGAGACAGTTCGGACAAGGGGTGACTCAATTAGAGGCTCAGCTTGGTTCTATTAACGCTGTAGCCAAGCAGTTTGCTGTAGAATCTTCCGATATTATTACAGCCGTCAGAAGAACCGGTGGAGTGTTTCAAGCT
>VTLG01014798.1_pt1 | contig 25911 bp, 42 predicted proteins | sample 4694571 | NCBI WGS metagenome assembly VTLG01 (sample SAMN12604809, study PRJNA352737) | marine metagenome | biome: ENVO:00000447; feature: ENVO:00000209|ENVO:00000569|ENVO:01000036; material: ENVO:00002151; isolation source: viral sequences binned using virsorter ...
ATCGAGTAGCTGGTTACAATAGCGAAGCCGTTGTATCCAGTTGTGCCGTCAGGCTCGAAGTCCCACTCCTCACCTTCCAGGCCCAGCTCACCGAATATGGTGGCGTCGCCCTGGCTGGATGCCAGGTCTGCGAAACCACTGATGTCGATAGTGGCCGTGGGTTTCCCCGCCAGGAAGTTCTGGTACGTGTCAGCAAACGCAGTTACGTCTGCTTCCGGCACCGTAAAGTTGAGTGACACCGAATTTAACTCGTCCTCCAGGGCTACCGAGTCAAAACTAAAATCCGCGTCTTTACCATGTGTTCTGGCCATTTTCTGGTCCTCCTACTTAAAAGTGTGCCCCTGAGATCGCCATAGAGACGTTTTTAGCTAACCGCCCGAGTCGTTGCACCCGAGCATTGGAACGTGGCTGAGTAAGTTGCCGCACCTCCCACCGGGAGACTGATACTGTAGGAACTACATATCGCACCCGTTAAACCTGAAGAAGTGCAGGTATACTCGGGAGAGTTGGTATCGGGCCCCGCGCCATCTGGATCGAAGATCAATGTCTTGGGTCCTGACGTTAAAGTAATATGATCAAAAATCGTTGCATCTCCAGCTCCCGACCAGGATGCGTCAAGAGATCCCGCAACATCGAAGGTGATGTTCTTCTTTCCAGCCAGGAAGTTTTGGTAAACATCACTGAAAGCTGTAACATCCGCTTCTCCGACAGTGGCGTTCATCGTGATGCTGTTTAATTCATCCTCGATTGCCACGCCATTGAAACTAAAATTTGAATCCTTACCATGCGTTCGTGCCATGTCTCCTCCTACGTCAAGTAATAGCCGAAACCAACAGCGAGCTTGAAGGTTCTACTCCCCGCGCCCCCTACCGTTACGACTACCCGCCAGATATTGTCAGATCCTGCTGGACCCGTGGCTGTTTTAACTTCATGGGTTGCTCCGCTCCCCTGGTTGAGCTGGGTGAAAGTTAATCGGTCGCTTGCACTACTGAATCCCGAAGTATCCGATTGAATCTTTACGTCCAGGGTGTTATTACCAGATCCCCCGATCTCGATCAGGCGAAGGATCCCAACGATTGTGTTGGTTGCCGCTATGGTTCCCAGGGTGTACTGGGTGCCATTTGCCGAGGAACTGTCTGTTGCGTACCTGAGAAGGGTTGACCTGACTGGAGCTGATGCTCCCTGCCATTCCACATTACAGGCGATTGCATCACCAATAGTAGATACCCTGGGAGAGGAGCTGATGTTGGTTGCTCCCTCGTACCCTACGTTGCCATCGGTTAAGCCCCCAGGATAAATACCCACCCGCCTGTTTGCGGCAGTCAGGTCGGTAAACATTTCCCCGTCATAGTTGGGCGAGCTGGTACTCCAGAGCCCGTTGACGGTGAAACTGAATCCAGGTTTCCCCTGGATAAATGTCGCGTCGGTATCTGCAAAAGCCGTTACCTCGGCTGGGGTTTCGGTAAAGCTCAGATCCATGCTGTTGGATACACCCGAAAAATCGAATTCATCCACCAGCAAGGCCGCAGATTTAGCTGTTATTCGTGCCACTGCTTCTCCTCCTGCGTCTAGGTTTTCGGGCCTCGGCCAGTTCCGGCTCCGCCCAGGTAGCGTCAGATTCCTCGTAGATCTTCGCTACCCCTATCCTCACCAGGTCATCAATATCAATCGCCTCATCCCCGTCGAGTTGAAAGCGCTGACCTTTCAGTATCCGGAGAGACGATGGTGTCGCTCCAGGACTGTTCGGTATGTGCAACTTCCTGGTGGCGATATACCAGGTCTCCTCACTGCTATCGGCGGAGGTAATCTGGTCGATAGATTCGCCAGTAGTGCTTGTAGTAGTTGATTCGCTCATTGCCCATTTCTCCATCCAGGTAAAATGTTTGCGGATCCATTTCAATCGAATTGATAAACTCTTTCTGAGATCCGCAGTTGTCACATCTGCCCATACTGGTCGGACCATCCGCCTGGGCAATGTTCCAGTGATGTTTACACTTAGCTTTCATCAGCGATGATTTGGTAAAGCCCCCCTATGTGCTGGTACACCACGCCGTCCTGATCTTCGACCAGGTAGAAGTCCGATTCCCTACGGCAAGTAATCAGCGAATGTCCGGTAATGCTTAGACTCGCGTCCTGCATTACCGAGTCGATCTGCGTATCAATATCCGAGGCAGTCTTGGGCCAGGGGCTTCGGTCAATCACCTTCACCATGTAGGTAGCCTGGCCACCTCTTTTGGTATAAGCCCAGTAATCGTCCACCTTGCTCATTGCCTGGAATATCACGTAGGGCGGTTCAGTACCCTGGGGCGCCAGGGAATTGAATACTCCCCCGGTTGCCTCGTTGGTTACTGCCGCTACGTTCAGAACGGCATATACTGCCGTGTCCAGGTTGACTCTCAGGTTCGCCATTACGAAAGATTCCTGCAAATGATTTCAATCGCTCGTTTCAAACGAGGTTCTTCAAAAGCGGCGGCTGGACGCATATAAGGTCGGGCGGGCATACCTGTTGTGCCATATTCGAGAAGTGGTGCGTACCAGGTACTGGGGCCAATTCGCCAGGAAATATTGTCCTGATTTCTTTGAAAATTACTTTGGGCGTAATTGTCAAACCTCGGTGGAATACTTCCCAACGCAAGATTACCCACTCTGAAGGATTGAATACTGTTTTTTGTTGCGCCAGTGTCAACAGGGACCAGTAGCTTTGAATGGGTTTCAACATTCCTGGCGGCTATTTCCACAACCTCCTCCAGCCTTTCATGGAGCTCTTTCCAGTTCGGATCTAAATTTATGTATACCTCGAAATTTACTATTGATTCAGCCATAAAAAAATCCCTCGATACCCTTTCCGGCATTTCCCGGTTCATAGGTAATCAAGGGCTTCAATGAGCCTCACTATTCGCCAGCGCTGTTGTCGCGCTCCCTGGGCTTCTCGGAGCCTCTAGGGCGATATATTCAGTTGTCACTCCGGGGGATCTCCACGTATCCACCCTGGCCGTCGGGCCTGAGCTTCCCCTTCGCTGGCAGGGCAGTGAAACTACTGATAGCTCCACATCTCCTGCACTTGATCTCCACCAGGCTGTTTCCTTCCAGCCTGGTTCGGGCTAACAGGTTGCGGCACTCGGATCTCCGGCACCGGACTTCCTGTAGCCCTACAGTAATCTGACCTGGCATCTCTTGGACGTTGACCAGCTCTTACCAGTATCTACTGTCTGCACCTCGTAGGTGCCGCTTGTATGTACTACCCGGTCAGTTGCCTCAATGGACTGGTCGTATCCCAGGGTTAAGGTAAAGTCCATCTGCGCCTCCCTGCGGTTTTCAGCGACTGACTCGGAACCACCAGTGGACGTAAAACGGGCGGCAATGTCCTGATAGACATTGCTCCACCCTTCAGCAAAACCACCCTGTCCATCGCCCGTCCACGTCCTCCGCTGGATGCTGACCTTATCAGGCAGAGCCTTCCGCACCTCTGTTCTGATATAGGTCAAATCCATGCCCTGTAATAATTGATCCGCCATTTACACGTTCCTCGCCTTTCTTTCAAACCTTTCCAGTGCGTAGGTTTTTAGACAGTGATCAAGAAACGGTGTGTTCTCCAGGAACCAATGTTCTGGATCCAGGGGCCAATGTTTACTGACATGCTCATTAGCCCTGGCGCACTGAGAGCAGAACTGGTCAAAATGCCAGTGCTCCTCGTGCAAACAGACACATATCCTTTCCTCTAATAGCTCACTCATCAGCGTATCTACCATACTGTCCGGTCCCCGAGTCCAGGACATTGAGCCCCGTGACCTCATCGGAATCGGTGTATACACTGTAGCCGTCCTTGCGCCGGGGTATGACCGTAGTCGTGCCCTGGGACTTACGGCGTAATCTTTTGGCCTGGTTCATGTACATTTGGCTAATGTTTCCCTTCTGGAAACTGGCCCCGTCTGCCGAGAAGGTAAACTCCCTGGCGAATCGCGTTGCCAGGGTTTCACACGCTCGGGCCGAAGCCTTGAGTACCTCATCGCCTTCCTGGGCGAGGAAGTCATCAATCTCTGCGTCCTGGAATAAAGCTCGGCTTTCATCGGTATCCCCGATCTCAAGCCTGACCCGATCCCTATCTGCCGTACTTCCGGCGGTATAACTAAAAGCCATTATGTCCTCACATATGCCGTCAGGGTTAGCGCATCAGTTAATGCGTCGCATCCTGCCAGCTCCACCAGTAGGTTCCCGTGGACTATAGCGGGTATGTAGGCCCCGGTTATTGCCGAACCACTGGCATCGTCCAACTGGTGGGTCGGATAATACCAGGCATCGGTTGCACTGTTGGTAATGGTCAATAACGTCACTGCCACCGGATCTGCAGGAGAGCTGATGGTAGTGTCGGTCGAGGCTGGAGCCGATGCGTGAAAGTTGGCATATACCGCCAGGAGCTCACACAAGGGCAAAGCAGTCACCAGGGATCCTGTAGCCGAAGCATCGGATCCCGTAGTGCTGACCTTTATGGTGTACTTTTCAATAGCCATTCGCTTACCCGTAATAGTTAATGACGACTTCTGCCGTATCAGGCGAATTTGCCTGGGCTATCGTCACTTTCACATAATCTGAAATGCAAACCTTTTCGTAGACGTCCCTGGTGCCATCGTAGGTAATATCAGCTCCGGCAGAATCTGCGATCTTGTGCCTTACGTGATACCACCCGTTAGTCGCACCGTCAGTAATCGTCAAGAGAGTTAATGCGGGCCCGTGCGTTCCTGTAGTTTCTATAGTGACGTCGGTCGTACCGGAAGGGGGACTGTCTCCATAGGTTATACCTATTGAGCAGATCTCTCCGCAAACAGGAAGGCTCGAAGTTCCATTGCTAGTAGCGGAACCATCGTTACCAGCGGCGGCTCCGCTATTGATTGTAACTGATTGATAACCGTACATTTATTCCTCCTAGCTATCGATGGCTGGGAGTACATAACCTGATGCGGTATCTGTAGCCGTTCCCAGGTTGTCGAATTGCCGGACGCCATCAGCGTCAATCAGGACTTCGCTCGCGGTGTCGGCATGACCGATCCGGTTGTGGGCGACTATGCCCGAGTTGTCGGTCGTGTCTGAGTCGATCAATAGATCCCCGGCGGTATTGAGCCTGTAGATATAGTTCCGGAGAATCCGGCAGTTGGTCACGTCCTTACCCGTGGCCACCGATATGATGGCTTCCGAGTTAGCGACGCCCATATTGATATCATTATCATTGAATACCAGGCCGTCGATATCGCCTCCGATATCAATGACGCCATTGTTTCCTGTATCAGGAGATATCACCACGTTGTTGGTGAACTCCAGGCGGTCGCACTGGTTGTCAGTGGTCGTGCCCTTGATTAGATCCACGAAGTTCATGTTGGTTGCCGTATCTACGAAACGACACCCGTTGACTACAAAGCCAGCGGCACTCAAATCAAATACCTCAACTACATCTGCGTAGTTCATGGAAATGATTATGTTGTGGATCTGTACATCTGCGGCAGTGACGTCAATGTCTACTGTCGCGGCAGTATCGAATGTAATGGTTGGTCGTGAGCCACCCACGCCCATTCCAATGATGGTTACTCCGGCAACGTCCAGGGTAAGAGCTCCAGCGGCAGAGTAGGTTTCACTATGCCCAGGATGCACCAGGATGATGTCGCCGTTGTTGGCGGTACATTTGCCAACAGCACCGTCAATGGTTGCCAGGGGTTGCTTTGGATTGGTTCCAGCGTTGTCATCGTCGGCAGTGGTTGCACCACTGTCAACGTGGTAGATGTTACCCATTGTGAGTAATGGACTGCCAATTCCGGAGAAGCCCTCCACGGGTACTCCACGGCTTTGTAATCCATTAGGAAAGTTAGTAGGCATTACCAGCTCCTTTTAGGGAGCCAGCAGGGACCTGGTAAAGAGAGAGAAACCAGCCCCCTGCCAGCTTGCCTTAATAATTATTTAAGATGGGTTATTCCCGTATATGAATCTCCAGTCGGTCCAGCCGATGCCGTACCGCATGTAGCCCCGGTACTTGGCGGTTATCCCGTCAAAGTCCTCGGACTGGGAGAACTCCGGTCGTATTCTCCACTGCCAGATGAGATGCTGTTTCATCAGGACTGAATCCATGAGGAACCAGGCATTACTGTCAGTGAGTCGATCCCATACTATGAGATTGAAACGGCCAGAGAACATGTTCACGTCGTACTGGGCGCTCCCTGGTTCGTAGATTGCCCGTTGGTTTACCAACTGGGTTGCAGTTCGCTCGAGTTCCGGCGGAACCAGGAGCGTGTTGGGATTGACTCCCAGGAGGTTGCCCTTGTCATCCTTGAAATTACGCATGTTCTGGCGCGTAGTATCAAGGTTGTCGATGGTGAGAGCATAAGTGCCCTCGTTGGACTGGGTGCTGTTGGTATTGGCTGGGCTATCCGGGTGGGCCGTACTGAGTAGGGCTACACCGTCAGCTCCATTTGTGCTGGCACCCATACGGTTGGTGCCGCTATCAGTGAACGCATTTATGAACACGTTGGCGGCATCTGTCTCGATGGTATTGTTGAAAGCGCTGGCCATGTTGCCAGCTCTCCGGTTGATCTGGTTGTACTGATCATCATCTGCTAACCGTCGCTCGACCTGGATCCCCATTGCCATCTCGTAGTTCCGGATATCGGTACGATAGCCAGCATCAAAGTCGTGGTAGGGTACAGATCCATCGAAAACGGGTACTGTCCCCAGGGCTCCCATGCCCTGGTACTGTTCTTCAAACCTGGTTGAGCTCTCCACTGAAAACAGTGTGTTGAGCATATCTGGTGGGCTGGACATCGCTATATCAAAGATAGACTTCAGTCCAGGCTTTAATAGATCGGCAAAATTACCTGCTGTTAAAGGCATTTAGTCCTCCTGTTATTGGGCTTTCGCCAGATAGTGGGCCGATGAACAAATCATCACCCTGGTCTCGTCGCTTGCCTGACGCTTTCTTTCGACCACTACAAATTCGGTGTTGCTGGATGCGGCCACGGTCTGAGCTCCGGTCGCTCCAGAGATATCCAGGGTTGCCCCTGCGAGCCTGGCGGATGTATCGTTCCGATCTGCATATACTGCGTCGGGATTTACAATCGCCTTTACTATCGTGGTTGAGTCAGTACCAGAAACTGTACCCGGCTTCCCATCAACAGCGTCATCCGGGTTCTCGGGTCCAACGAAGATCCCCGCTATTGCGGCATCGCTGGTGACTGCGAGATCTACTTCACCGGATTCAACATTTAACATATCCCCACGGGTAAGAGTTTCTGTATCTTTCATCAGGAAAGTCAGGATAAGTGGACGTCCTCCACTCACGTTATATCGCCATTCAAAACCATTTGCGGCCATAGTTAATACTCCTTATGCGTTCTATCCGCAGTTCAGATTAGAGTCCCTGGGCGTACTGGTCCTCCGGTATGCCCATTAGTCGGGCCGCTTCTCTCTGCTCGGGTGTTAACCTGGTGACTGGCGCTGGTTGGCCAGCTTCCGGGTTTATGTTCGGGCTTCGAGGCGTACCCCTTAGATACGGCTTGTCCTCCAGGAGCTGGGTGATCGCTTCATCAACTCCGGTTACGCCGCCGTCGGGATCATATGTGACTCCCTTCTTGTCCATCAGGACATACGCGGCATCCGGGTCTATTATTCCGGCCTGGGACGCTTTGACCTTGACCTCGGAGGATATGAAAGCATCTGCGATTTTCTGGTTGGCTTCTTCAGCCGCCTTCTCCGCATCTGCGGCACGTTGTGCCAGTTTCTCCGACTCCGAGAGCTGGGCCTGTTCCAGTTCATCCGCCCGAGCCGCCCGTTGCTTCAGATCGTTGTAGTCAGCGAACTGGCCCCTGGTATCTTTCCTGGTTTGGGCCATCATCCGGTTGACTTCCTCCTGGCTGAATGTACGGGCCGTAGTTTCAGCTTCGGTTGTAACCTCCGCTGTTACTGCCTGGGCTTCTGCCCCATCTTCTGTTGGTTCCGTAGGTGTTACCATGCTTTCCCCTTTCTTACCCGCTGGGTGCGGTAACTTCTTTGTAGAAAAGGTTTTTTCAAAATGCAACCCCCCTGGTTAAACACGAGTTGTAAATTGGTATCTGTTACCTATTGACAACTATATTGCACTCATGTATATTTGTTGTAGAGAGGGAGCAGTTCCCACTCTACAGATAAAAAAGAGGAGTAGATTAAATGACAAACTCAAAAACATACACATCGGAACAACTTCCAGTAGTAGTTAGCGAAAACGTAGCAACTTATCACATCGAAACTTCAATGGGTTTCACGGTTAACGTAAATATAGATTTAATCACTAAGGAGCGTACCGCAGAGATACTCGAATTCAATTATGAGATTGATGACTGGACTGGTACTCCAGTTGAAATAAGCGAAATCGCTGACCTGGTACCCACACTTTTAGTACCGAAAATTTAAGCAGACAAACGGTGAGCCACCCCGGGATAGGCGACCCGGGGCGTAACCCCCAAGTCCGGTGGCAAGGCCGGACCAGGCGGAAATAAAAAAGAGGAGTAGATCAAATGTTACACCACCACTACCACGTAACAGGGACCTCACCAAAGGGAAAGATCAATAGTCCGGCAATGCCCTTATCCATAGCCCTTGAGGAAGCCGCCAGTTACGCCAAGGCGTCCAACCTCCCCCGAGTATCCAGTGGCGTATATGGAGCAGATTTTTACTCCAGCGGCGATGCCCACTTCAATGGAACCTGGATCATAATTGAACCCTGCGACAGGGAAATCGGCGAGGGATCCTGCGAGGATTACTACAAAGCCGAACTATCCGAAAAGTCCTGGGCAATGTTCGGATAGCCAGGACCGGGGCCCTTCGGGGCCCCAGGATCTAAATAAAAGAGGGAGTAGAGAGAATGACTGAACCAATAAAAATCGGAATAGAAAAGCATCCTGAGATCAATCCAAACCATCCCTGGTTCATAGTGTTATACGATTCAAGATATGTAGATTGGGGAGACGACAAGCGAGCAAGGGCCATTGTTAAAAATTCAGATCCAGAAGGTTATCCATTCGGTTATATAGACGGGCATGGCAGAAAAACCAAATATGAAACCAGGGACTTAGCTACACATGTTTACGGCAAAATGCCTCGATACGAGGTCCATTGCCCGAAAAGTAACAGTGACGCAACAAACGAAATTGTTTTAATAAGGAACTCAGGCCCTGGGGTATTTTAAGAGAAGGGGGCCTTCGGGGCCCCACCAATAAAAAGAGGGAGTAGAGAATATGAATATGCCAACTGAATTGAGGCAACAACGGGACGAAGTTACAAACAAAATTGATTGGCTCAACAGTGAGCTTCGGCGCAAAGGTTTATCGAGATTTATCAGGAAGGAATACAACATGGATTTATGCCGATATAGAGGCCAACTGGAAGGCATCGACATGTGTTGGAGAGCCTGGCTCCATTATGAAAATGAATAAAAAGAAAGGGCCCTTCGGGGCCCTTTCTTTTTGCCTGGTTAATACCTGGACTTGGGTTTATTAGTCTTTAACCTTTTATCCCTGGGCGGTCCGGTTTTCACCCGACCCTTGGGCTTCATTCCTCCAGGAGATCCCTGGCCCTTCTTTGGCATTACTTCTTGCATCCGCATCGTTTACACATCGCGTCCTCCTTCATCACACCAGCAGAGCTGGATTAAAAGCAAGTTGCGGCCTCGTATATATTTGCCGCACTTGTGGCACTTGTCATTTATTTTCCGGTTACGTCCCCTGGTGCGCCGGGCTCGGCGCTCGTTCTGCCGCTTCTCCGGCGTCAAGGGGTTCTCCATCTCCAACATGGCTCTGCTCCAGGCCACAGTTTTGGCATACACGTATCACCACGTTAGCCAGTGGGTACAAAGTCCTCTCATAGGGAAACAGGCTTGCCAGGAGCAAACTATCAGCTCCGGCATGACACCGATAACAGTTCATTACTCAGCCTCGGCTTCCGCTTCGGGTTCCTCGGCAACTACTGCTTCCGCTTCCTGGGCGTCCCTGGCGCGGGATCTCCTGGCTGGAGCTGGAGCTGGTTCCGCCTGGATCTCAACCACTTCCTCTCCGAACTCCGCGTTGCATCCTTCGCAGAAAGGACTGACGATGGATACCTGGCGACTTCGGTCGCAAAAGGGGCACCAGATCACCCCGTTCTTTACCCTGGTTACAGCTTTGGTTTCACCACTTAGTGTTGCTATCATTACTAAACCTCCTGATTTTCAACAAATTTGGTTAGTTCTTCATCTTCTTTCCATCGGATACCCGCGTCACCTTCGTAGGGCAACCGATGGTCAAAACGCCCTGTTAAAATGTCATCGGGGATTCCTTTGGGAAAGGCAAAACAGATCTGATATTCCCCGTTGTACCCGACGAACCAATAACACCTTGGACATTGGGTGCTTTCACTGACTAATCCTGTTGTCATCTTGATTCTGATGCCTCCTCTTGTTCTTGCGGTCGTCTGCCAAAACCAGGGATCACCGCGTCCAGGACCATTGATCGGAGATCGTAGCTTTCGGTCAACTGGGCCGTAGCTACGGTTTGGACTATTTTTCTCATGCTTATCACTCTGCCAGCAGTTGTTATGTTGACTATTGGTAAACCAGTGGTGATATCGGGATCCGCTATGTTAGCCCAGGTCTCAAATCTACTCGGAATATGATTGAACGGTCTTTGCCACTTAACTACTTTGTCCACATATTCATAAACCTCGGGAGTTAAGTTAACCCCACCGTTTATTACATAATCGACGTGAGCCTCGGCAAAAAATTCGGCAACATTACTATGTGCGTAAGCGCTCAAGTCACCAGCCTTATCGTTTGCCATCCACCTCCCTTTTGCATTTGCGCGGAAGTTTCTTGCTTTTGGTGATGTTGCCGCTTGTTCTGCCGCCCTGGTGGATCTACCCAATATCGTCAACCCTTCAACCCCGTCTATGCCATAACGCCCGTGGGCGTAATGCCCCAACTCATGGACCATTGTTCGGTATATCCCGGCTTGCTCAATGGTTTGCGTCGGGGTGAACCAACCAGTAGCTCGTAATCGGCCAGCTTCCAGCTCTATGTCTTGCAACTGAGCGGTTAACTCTTTTATGTTTCTCTCCAGGTCTCTTTTGGGACCCGACCCCAAAAGAAGTCTGTCAGTAAGATCCCGCGCCTCGTCATACTGCTTCTGCCAGGCTTCCATTGCCCCGCTTGTCGCGATCTCCTCAAGCTCTTGTTTTTTGTATTCAATTTTCGCCATTAGCATGTCGACTTCTTCTTGTTTGCTTACAGTTTCACCAGTTTTGATACCCTCGTAATATTGGTTGCGAGTTCTTTCATTAGCCCCTATAGCCCCTTTTATGCGTACTTGATCCCTACCACCTTTATGCGGGTTTATCCATAAGCGACCGTCGTAACATGCCCCGTTCCACTCACCAAAACCGCCTCCTACGTGCTCTAAATCGATTTCTCTCATCCTGGAACCTATGTAAAACATGGGGCGATGCTCGTATTTGATCATTACATCAGCGATGGCCTGGTTAGCCCTGTAAGCCTCAAGGGGCGAAAGCAAGTCATAGCTAATTTCGTCAGCCGCCCGCACTGCCCGCGCCCAGGCTACTTGTTCATCAACTAGGCGGAAATATTCGCCTACCAGTTTCGATACGAGCTCCGATGCTTCTCCAACGTCACCATATCGGCTCATATTCCTCAAATCGGCTATACCTACATCAATTAAAAAATCAGTTACTTCACGGTCGGTCAAATCGGCAATAACAACTCCTTTTTGCTTGAGTTCATTTGTAAGCTCTTTCACATAACCTGGTGTGATGAAGTCAGCGCCCCTTGAATCAACAAATTCCAGAGCTTCCCTGCCGAGACTCGGGTCAAAGTCCAGGGGCGGGGGGACTTCGTAAGATCCCCTGACTGGCTTTCCCGACTGGGGATCTTTCAACGGCCCTGGAGGGCGTAGTGGTTCAGAAGTATCAGTAACATCAAAAGCCATTGTTTTCTTGACTTTTATCTCCTGCAACGTCCGGACCTTAGTAGCAGGAGTTCGGTACTTGATACCCAGCTCGTCCAGGGATTTAACTACCGCGCTCTGACCCCATACCGGGTGGGAGCGCTTAACTGCAAATTGGTGAAGCTGTACAACCCCATCTTTCCAGGCGTCAAATCTAGGGCCTTGCAGGATCTTTCTTTGGACTTCCTCTGATTGGTCCTCGAACCATTGCTTAGCGGTATATTGATCCGGCCCCCTGGGTACGTCGTGAAGTCCCAGGTCCCAGTAATCAACAACCTCTGGGAGCATGGCGCACCGACAATTTGGATGCCCATCAAATGGCTCGTTTAACTCATAGCGATCACCGTCCAGCGCGATACAGGCCGCGCATACACGCTCATCTTTTGCGGCGTTGCGGATATAGCCTTTCACCACCCTGGAGTTATTTTGGTATTGAGCCCGGGTCGCTTCCCTGTATGCCCTTAATGTTTCAGTGCGGGCTATAGTTAACGACTTGGAAAGAGGAAGGCCGCTTACATTTTCTAATCGCTTGGCAATAACTCTTGGACTTTGCCCAGTGGCTATACCTGCGGTCATCGTTCCGCGGATCTGCCCCGCACTATCTCCGGCAAGGTCAACAAACAATCGGTTCAACGGGGCCCCGTCGGCAGTTATTCCGACAAACGCTTCCAGGGTATCTTCTGGTAGATCACTCCAGCCGATGCGCAAGTTCGCCAGGTTTTCTGCGTAAACCTGCGCTGGGAGTCCTGCTATAGTGCTGGCCGCCGAGCCGTCACGGGCTAAACCGACGGCCGCAAGCTGGGCTTCGGTGACAATACCTACTGCATCTTCGGCAAATTTGACCACGTTTCTTTCAAAATTGCTGGCTATCTTGCGGATGCGACCCTGGCGTTTTATTATTGCTTGCCCTTGCATACCTTGCCATCCTTTTACGTCCAACAATTCGATCAGCTCCTGGGATTCCTTTTTTAGTTGTTCGTAAACTGGAGCGTAAGCGCGAATCATTTCTGCACCCGCTTGAGCCTCTCGTTTGTACAGCTCAAGTTGAAAGCGTTCTACGACTTCCTGGGCTTCAGATGGTCCTGGCATTAGAACGTACCTGCATTAAAGTTTCGAATAAGCTCGGCTCCGATATTGGTTTCCTGGACCCGCTCCTGGTTGCTTTCAGCATCCATCACGTCAATCTGCTCCTGGGTGTAGCCCATCTCGCGCATGACCTGGTGCTTTGTTACCCCCAGCTCCAGCTTTATGCGGAGAGCTTCCAGGTGTGATTGTTCGTTCCTGGTTTCCGGATCGTCCCAGGTAGTGTCGAGCGTAAAGCCTTCCTCCACTGCTACTGCAGTACCAAAGGCTTCCTGGATCCGCAGGGCCATCGTTACGCAGTCCTCCCAGGAGTTGCCGAAGTTGACCATGCGCTGTTGTGCCTTATTAACCAGACCGCTCTCAGCGGTCTTGAGAGCTTCACCAGAAGGCACTCCACCCATGATCTGGAATAGATGCTGGGGCGTCCTGGTAGTACCCGCTATGTGCTGTACCAGGGCCTCGATGCTTTTGAGGGGTCCATCTACCGTGGCGGCGTTCCATTGTCCTACCTGCCCGCCGTCATACTCGGAGTGAAACTCGGTTACGCTACCAGGCAGGATATCCAGCCTGGAGGATCCATGATTTACGTTGAGGGTGTACCTCTGCGGAAATGCCAGGGTATCCAGGATCATCGTCAGATCTATCAGGGTTTTGTTCAAAAGATCCTGCATGGGTATCACGTTCATGATCTCTGATTGGCCGAAGTCATTACCCATCGGCCTGTTTCTGAAGTGGATGATTGGGATACCTATGGGATCTCCCTGTTTATTAAGCCAGGGCACTGGCCAGGCTTCGTCCATTTCGTCCTGGTAACGGCCCCATACTCCACCCCTGGCGACGTACTTCTCCACCCGGTCGGGATGGTATAGGTTCATCCTGGTTTCGGGCTCATCGCCGATCCTGGGATGCTGGATCCATTTCTTGGATACCCAGTCAATGTCCCTGGTGGTTTCGTTGTAGTGCGGCAGTATCATCTCAGCTCGTTGGTGAGTCCACCTGGGGCGCTCGTTTACGGCGTCCCAGTCACAAAGGATGTAACTATCCCCGAGCATGATGGTTTCGCAGTGTATGACCTCCTGGGTGTAATCCATGCGGTTCTGGCGCCATAGATCCCAGGCCCATTCGTTTAGATCCTCGGAGTCGCTATCGAAGCCCATAACCTTGAGGCGCTCCGCCAGGGCGTCCACCACCACGTTCATAAAGTTGTCCCGAAACTGCAACCTGGGCGGTAAGAACTTCTTTAAGCGGTCAGTAACTGCCGTGTCATGGTTGCCGTGGTAATACTGACGAGCCAGGTCATAATCAGCTCTCAGGTCGTCAGTCTGTTGTTGGATCCATTGCATTAGTGATTCCGATATTGGGTTTGTCCCATTCCCCACCTGTAACATCATCTCCACACCTCCTATCGGTCGGTATCCCAGTAGATCGGGTTGTCTGGATCGAGCCCCATTGGGTTGTCTTTTGGATCTATGGTTCGGCGCCCGATCAGGCTATGAACTACTGCTCCCTCGCGCCTGGTGTTGCGTAACCGCATCACCGCACCGGATAAAGCGTCCACCTGGTCGTCATGCCCCCCGTAAGGGAAAGCCTCCAGCTCGTCCAGGAAAGCCCCGATCCAGGGCCCCCGGAGGAATCGGATGTTGCCTACTTCTGCCTGGCTACTTACCGGTCCGGATCTTTCTATCTTGGATCCGGTAGCCCTTTGGCCCCGTACCGTGTAGTCCGGTAGTACCCTGGTCACGTAGTTATGGATGGTATTCACACCACTGGCTCCAGGCTCCTGCTCAATCCAGATGTGGGTACCTGGGCCGTCAACAGCGGCAGTTTGTGCGATTCTTTTTTCAACGTCCCCTGGTGTTCCCCTCATGCGTTGGACATCGGTGACGTAATAGATCCCGTCATTGGCATAATCCACCCGAACTCCTGCCGTATAGTCAGGATCTGTACCTGGGCGCATTGGTGTAGCCGCCAGGTCCCAGTACCTGCAGGACTTGTTGATAAAAGCGGGCATATCATCTACAACCTGGAACCACTCTCTCTGGAACAGGTTCCCTGGTTGCCTGGCAGACCAGTCACCCTGGAGAAGTTGCCTCCTGGTAATAGGATCTAACTGTTCAAGGGAAGCCAGGTAGGCGTCCTGGTCCAGGTGCTGGTTATCCACCAGGCGGGCAGATACAAACAGTGGACCCTCGGGGTCATTGTTCTCCAGGAACCTATGCCGTACCCACTCATGGCCGATACCACCAGGGTTGCTGGCGGATCTCATGCGTAAGGGCACATCGATATCTGAAGTACGCCTCAAACGGCTGAATAGATACCTATACTGCCGCTCCTCAAACTGGGTGAGCTCATCAAAGCCTATGAACTGGAACTCGGTGGACTGGTAGCGGTATTCAGCTCCAGTCTGATCCAGGTATCCGAAGGTTAAGGTAGCGCCCGAAGGGAAGTACCAGGTCTTGCTGGATTCTCTCCATTCGGCATCAGTTGGGATCAGCCAGGCTTTCGCCCGATCCATGAGCGCACCTGGTAGCGATAGATCTGTATAGGATCTCCTGAGTAGCAATGCCGCGTAGTGAGGCACATCCACATACTGGAGAGCCGCCATTAGCAGGGCGTCGCTTTTACCTCCCCCTGCGGCTCCACCGTAGAGTACCTCGGTATTGTTGAGAAAAAGAAAGGCCGCCTGTTTATTCGTCGGATTGTGCGGTATATATCGCGTCCACGACATTTCCAGGCGGGAGTTCATCTTCTCCCAACCGGACGGCTCCAGTTTCAACAAGTGTTTGGATGACTGCGTTAAGGTCGTCAATTTGCACTTCCACACCTTGACGCATAACGTCCCCTTCCCCCGACCCTGCGTTCATGTATACGTTATTCTGTAACTGTACCTGGGTTGCCTTATCTGAATTCAATCCGCCTATATTATCCAGACGTTTCATTGCCTCCATTACCCATTTGGTGCCCACGTCAGCGATATCTGGATCTACATCCAGCATGACACCAAACCAGCGGTGCAGGACTTTCTCGTACCGCGCCTTCTGCGTGGCTCGGTACTCCTCGAAGGTTTCCCAGTTGATATTGGCTTCATCCTCGGCCATCTCTCTAAGGATCTGCGTCACCCTGGTATCGGAGATCCCATACTTTTCTCCGATCTGTAACGAGGTAGAACCACCGAGTTTCATCTCCAGGATCTCCTGGTTCCTTTTCTTAATTGCTAATTTTCTTGATTTCGGCAAGTTTTTTACGCACTAACCAATAACTTTTGTGCTCAATGTGTTTCCTGGTTCAAGTAAATACAGTGTCTCCAGGTGCTCTCCATAGGCAAACCGAGCCACTGCCTTGATCAAATTGTGTATTACCGGGTTCGATATCTCATCCTGTAACCGTTCCAGGTATGCCTGGTTTCTGAAGGGTAAAACCAAAGCGTTCTCTACTAAATCAATATCAGAGGGCCAGCAATCGCGCAAGAGGTGCCCCAGGTTATGTTCCCTCCCATCGCAGTTATCCAGCATGTGTACCACGTCCAGCCAGGTTTGAGATCTAACTTGTTTATTCATCGTTGTCATCGGTCAATCCCCCTTCAATATATTTTTTAGCCATGCTTCCATAGCTTTCGGATCGGCCAGGTAATCGATCAGCCGTTCCAGCTCAAGCCTGTTTTTTGGTGGACGTCCCAGGGGTGGACGTTTACCGTCCCCCAGCACCTTCCTGGTTGGTTTAAGGCTCACTTGCGTCCCTGGGCGATACAGTTGTCACATACCAGGGCGCCATACCCCGTATTGGTCAGCTTGTCAGTTCTCCCCGAGCAGATGTCGCAAAACATCCTGCCCTGGTTTATTTGTGGATCCGCCACCTGGCTAACATTGCCCTTTGCTTGTCGATACTGCATTGTCTGCACCTCCTCTCTGTTGTACTGTCTACTCCGGGCTGGCGGTACTGCACAAAGCGCTCATAGCCGCAGTCCTGGCACCGGACGTAAACTTCTTTTCTATTCCTCTTTCCCTTCCGGACGTCTCCTACGACCGGAAGTACCATCTCGACTGTTGTTCCTGTAGGTATACTTGGAGTTTCCACTGTTCTTGCCACTAGGCTTTACCTCCTCGCCACCATTGAAAATATCCAGCTCATTGGTACGACCGCACTGGATGCAGTGGGCCCATTGCCCGTACTGGTCATCCAGGATCTCCAGATCTCCCTGGCAGTGGTCACACCCCTTGAGTCGATATTCCACGACACCACCCTTCCCTGAGAAGCGTATCTATAACCCCGTTGTCCAGATCCCTGGGCCTCCATATGGCCCCGATCAGCGTGTACCCGGTGGTAATGTGTACCCCCGAGTCAGAAACATTCACCCCTTCGGTGGATCTCCGCTGGCAGACCGTCTGCCCTTTTTGCAATCCCGTCAGGCGGTTGAGCCAGGACCATTGGTCTTTATCAACTTTGCCCTTCTCGGTCTTGAGCTCCGCGTATATGGTGATGCCATCCTTCGCGAGTACCAGGTCGGGGAAGCCCTTGTTGGTGATCTGCCGCATATTGCGTCCCCTGGGCGCCCGTTGGGATCCATACTCATGGTGGCAGTACCAGCCGAGGCTCTGCGCCATGTCCAGAACAGTTGCCTGGAACTCGGCTTCCGATATCAGCAACCTGGTATCGTTGTCGATCCTCAGATGTGATGTCATCGCTACATCGAACGTCATCCGCACCTCCCAAAAATTGCGAAAATCCCTATACTTTCTATTTATGAATATTGACAACTACTCCCCCCCTAAAGGGGGGGTAGTTGTATATCTAAATATTTAATAATCTATATATGGCGTTCATTAAATTTTTTTACTTTCTGGGCCTGTTTGCTTCGTATTGTTCATAATCAATACGCCAACAATGACCTAGCCTAAATTGTCCAGCTATCTCACCCTTATTGAGCATCCTATAAACATGCGCTCTGGAGAATTGGGTCAGTTCTTGAAATTCTTTAACAGTTAGACCCTTCTTCTGCACGAGGTTAATGCCTTGCTGAAATGTCATTGTTAAATTCTCCTAATATTTTTTTAACCTTCCAACCTGACTACCTGATCCAACCGCTCTATATCCAACCGAGGATCCCATAACGAAACACCATCCGGTGTGGTGGTAAACTTAAAAACCTTTCGTAGATCACCTCTGAGACATCTGTAAGGGTCCCTGTAGGTCTGATATCCTCGCATTGCGGAATAGATCACGTACTCGTTACACAACCAAAGTGCGACGTTCCAAGTTTCCCTGTTAGTCCAACCCTGGTATGCAGTGTTTACCTGGGCCCCATCTACACTCTCATCTACAGTTTCATCTACAGTTTCCATATACACTCCTATATACAGTTTTAGCTATGAATCCGCCCCTTCATCTACACTCCCATATACAGTGCCATCTACAATCCCATCTACAGGGAAAGTGTCCAGGGATGGGGGAGTAAAACCCCGGAGGGAAAAGGCCACCCCTGGACGCCCTGATAACCAGTTCTAGGCGGGAACTGGTTCCAATAGCCAGGAGGAAATATGAAAACCCCTGGCTACTGCGTCAGGCTTATTTGAGCTGTTCTTTCATATTGGAATCCATCATCTCCAGGAAGTTTTTCGGCACCAGGTATCGGTGTCCGATCTTCACTGCCGGAATGGTCTTTTCCCTAATCCCCTGGTAGCAAAGATACCGGGAGATCCCCAGGATCTTTGCCGCTTCATCCACGTTGTATGTCTGACGTTCAGTTGTAACCATGTATATCCTCCTTTTACTCTCCCTTTAATTCCCACATTTGTGTGGGGTCGTTCTGTGCTGACATCAGCTCCACCTTTCCCCGCTCCTTGTATCGGTGAAGGGTCTGGCTGATTGATGGCATTTTCTCGCCTGTTTCATCAGATAACTGCTTGCTGGTCATTCGCCCGTTCCTGGTTAACTGGCCCTTGATCTGCTCCCATATACTGCTGGACTTCGCCAGCTCTGGAACCTCCTGGATGTTCAGCTCGTAGATCTCAATGGTGTCATCGCCAAACTCCAGTTCGAATCCCAGGGGAGCTGTTAACCCGAAGTTGTTCTTTCGGTTATAAAGCCCGATCTGTAGCATGTTGTCGCCCACTTCCTGGTGTCTTTTGATCTCCCAGGTTGATCTGGCCTCGTTCTTCCAGAAAACGCTCCCAAAGGGCATCTCAGAGGTATCCTCTTTGCGCTGGTGCGCGATTATCAGTGATGGGATACCCATTGACCTCAAAGCGTTGAAGAAAGGTACTACCGCGCTCTCGTCCCTGGGCTCTCCGCCCACTGCCATCGCCGCCGAATCAATAATCAAAAAAGTAATGCCATACTCGGAGATCTTCTGGCGTATAGAGGATGCCATCTCCAGGAAGGTGCCCGAGCACCTGATGTGATGGCACTTGTAATCAGTGGGATCTAAACCACGGCCCTTCATCAACTGCTTGTATCTTTCCCCGTTCTCGTAAGGGCTCGACTCCCAGTCCAGGTATAACCCGTTATGGGTTCCCGCTGGATATAGACCTGGAAGGACGTCAGTGCCAGTATTGAGGCTGGTCATGGCCGCTAGAGCCACCAGGCTCTTTCCCAGGCCACCATCTCCGAATAGGATGACTGGTAGATCCTCATTGAGTATCAGGGGCTCCAGTGACCATTGCTGGAATGGCCGGTCCATGTAGTCCCGTAGATCTACCACGTCCTGGCCGGATCTCAGGTATTCATCAGTGAGCTTCCCCAGGGTCTGGAGAATTGTTCGCCAGGATGTTTCCCGTTGTTTGCCGAGCTCATCCCCCAGGTTCTTTCTGGCAGTCACCGAGTTCATGTTGTAGGAAACGGGCCCCAGGATGTCCCTGGTGCGCTTCGTTTCCGGATCCTTATCCTCGAAGCTAATCATGCAGGAGCTACCGTTCTTTACCCGGGTGAGCTGATCTACCTTGACCGTTAACCCCGATCTGTCCCAGGTGTAGAAAAGAACGCCGCCTTCTTCTCTGAACTCCGGTGCGTCAGAGATCCCTGCCCGATCCACCTGGATGGCGTAGCGTTCCGCACTGTTTATCGTTGCGCGGAGCTCCGATAGGGGCATTGGTGGAGTACACCTTTCGTTATATGGAATCATTATGGTCAGGATAGTGTTCACTGGTAGCCCGAACCTGCGAAAGTATCCAGCAAGTCGGTGGGCCATATCGTTTCTCTGGCCCTCCGGGGCGCCATGCTCCAGGGCGTAATCTACCCACGCATCGTACTTCTGATCGCCAGGGATCTGTTCCTTCACCTGGGCCGGAGCACTCTGTCCTCCCCACTTCTCAGCAATCCACCCTGGTAGATCCTGGGGCGTCACGTCCTTCGAAAAGAACTTGTAGAGATCCCCCGAGGCATGAACCGAGGGAGGAGCCACGATGTATCCGCCCTTCCCCCTGGTATCTATCCCCTGGCCAAGTTTCCCTGCCGTGTTGGAATATATCGTCCCGTTCTGTTTGAATATGTAATGGTTGCCTCCGCCGCCTGTTTCAACCATCAGGGTGTTCACTACCCCGTGGATGTCCTGGAGATCCATCCAGGACTCCAGGCCCCCTGATTTGGCGTCCACGTCAACAACTAGGATCCCTTCCGGAGTACCAGTGGCCAGTCCTATGTTGGACCCAGGCCACTGTTCCCACCATTGGTTTATAATTGCCTCGTCGGTGGTAGCTTCAGTAACACCACGTAAATTCCTGGGGTGTTTAGCCACTGAGCCACATTCGCCATTACCGCAGGTGCAGACGCCATCTGACACTGTATGCAGTGGCAACACTGGCAACCCCTTTTTTGCGTATCTCAATGCTTCTTCGAGCATCCCCATAATCACACCACCCACCCTAAATTGGCAGTTTCAAAACCCGGCGGATCCATTCATCGTAAGTTTCAAATCTCACCAGGGTGTTTCCCACCTCTTTAATCGTTGTCTCCAGGTTCTTTACCTTGCATCCAATCGTATTCATATCTACTCCCTCTTTTTTATTTCCTAGTTAAAGACGATGTCCTGGAACTCCCTGACAATAAGGTCCCGACCGTCGCTCTTGTTGTAAATCTCCAGGCGATCTTTATTCCAAAAATCTGCGCCAGTGCGGTTTTCTAAACCAGGGACATTGATCGGCGTAGTTAGAACCGGCTCCAGGTATCTTTTGAGATTGCCAGTCTCAAAAATGTCCAAATCCTTTTTTGCTAGATCGCGGAAAATATCACAAGCCAGAAAATTCATTATTCCAGCGCCCTGGCGAGCAAATAACCTGTTGCGGGATCCCACAAATAGGTTAGGTTGGATCTTCTTGATTGTTTCCCAGTAGGCTTCCACAAACTTCGATTGTTCTGTTAGGTCTAGTTGGCGAAATGCCGTGTCCAAGAGCAGAGGTTTCCACGAATCAACCATCGCTTTCAAAGTTACGGTTGTGGCTCCTTTGTGATGATTCGCAAACTGAATGTGCCCATGCCAGACTCTGCCTTCCTCCCCCATTTGCTCAACAATGTCTTGGGCTCGAACTCTCCAGTCGTCGTTTCTTGCTTTTAACTGATTGAATGTTTCTGCATTTTTCATAGCAATTCGAGCAAGGTTAGTCTGCTTCAAGCTAGGATCGATGTTTCTACTTTCAGTATTGATTACGTGAAATTGTTCCCTTTCATATTCCTTCGTCCAGCCCAACCCTATATCTACCGAAAGTTCGTACTTCCCAAAGTTCAAGTAGTCTTTACTTAGAGCGTATTCGAGCCCCTTCACTCTATGCTGGCCATCTACTGCATAAAGAACATCATCATCTGTCAGAGTTAATAAATCCCCATGTAAATGGCGATTAGGTTCAAATCCCCTCAAGTTAAGAAGCAACCCAGTTGGTAAATCAATTTCCTCGTTGATCAACTGTTTACCAATACCTGCGACCCTCGTCTGGTTTAACATTCGTTGATATCCCGTATCGTCTGTCATTGTGTATGGATCGACATGTACTAAGCGGCAAAGGGGATCAGCGGTAATAAAACCGTGACACCTTAACAAATTAGTTCGGGGCATTATCGATTTTTGGACTTGAATCGTATGAATCATTTCTCTCCTTTCTTTCTCTCCTCTTTTAATTGAGCTCCCCAGTGATGGTCAGAACACCGGGGAGCCAGTGATGAGGTGTCCCCTGCCGCCATGATTAGGACGGCAGGGGCCCTATTACTCCAAGTGCTCCATATGAGCGTGGTATGCCTCACCTATGACTTCTTTTTCAACAGCTAGAAAGTCCTCCTGGTAGTCAGCCTCGGTTTCCCTATGGGTGAAATGAGCCGCCCATTGCTCGGGCGTCCTTACGCCGTGGGTAAGTGAGTGATGGATGATTAGATCCCTGAGATAGTAGCCCCACTCAATGATTTGCTCGTTGCTCATGTCCTCGTAGTTGTAACCCTGGGGAGGCTTTAAGTTCCCGATATTGATCCCGTCAAAGGCTATCCTCTGGGACTGGGATACCAGGTATATGTCGTATTTCTCCGGAGTAGAGGCTCCGGTAGTTTTGATGACATTGCCGCCAGTGCTACCCTGGGAAGTATCCTTATCCCCAGTATCGCCCTCGGGATCGGGATCTCTTTGGGGTGGCTCCACCCAAAGATGGATGTCCACCAGGTTCCACCAGTAGTCGTGTCCCACCCCGGGATTTCCCTCTTTTTTCAAATCACTGCGCCTGGCGACTAGGACCACTTCATTCCCAGCCTCGAATTCCTCCATGCCGAGCTTCTTGTCCTTGATGTTGTACAGCATCAGGCGAAATGCTGGGTTGCCAGGATTGAAATCTATATCTACCTTGAGCCTATACGAATCCTTTGCTGGATCGTATACGATCTCCAGGATACGTGTTTTCTGTTCGATCCAATCGCAATTCGCGTCGATGGACTTAACCATTGTTGATGTAGTAGTCATCCTTATGCTCCTCTCTCTTGCTTCTTGGCTTTCTCAGCTTTCTCTGCTTTTTTATCTACGAAATCGGGCTTGACCCTGCTCTCATACCTGGCGCCTTCAAACCGCTCCTGGAACTCTCCGCCCCGCGCCTTACAGATCCCCTTGAGCTCGTTAGTCTTAAAGGCCGCAGGGACTTCTTTCATGTAGGCTGGTGTGTAGCAATGCTCGATTTCATCTTTAGTCAGCATCTCCAGGAATGGCGTCCACTGGGAACGATCAAAGTCGTATGTCACTGACTTCACGAACTCGTAATCCTCGGTGATAATCTTGGATCCACCATTTGCCTCAAGGACCGCGAACATCTGTCGTTCCAGGTCAAACAAATATGGATTGATTACTTCCAGGTATTCGTCCCGTTGTTTCCTGGCAAGGGCATACGCCTCCAAGATTGCCTCTGGAGTTGGCTCTGGGTTTGTCTGTTCCACTGTTATCGTTGCTTCAGTCACTTTGTTACTCCCTCTTTTTTTATTACTACTTGGGCTATCTCCGCCGTTGATATGATGTTTTCTAACCCCTGGTATACGTTGCCTGATTGAGCCAGGGATACCAGCGCGTCCTCTACCTGAGTGGTCATTAAGCCAAGCATGGTAGACAACACCCCTGGGCAAATAGAATATTGTTTCCTTAAATCATCCAAGGCTACCCCGATCTCCTCTGTTACCTTGGCATCTTTCTCTACAACTACCCTGGCATCCACTTTCGCCCTGGATGCCGTATCATGTATCTCGCCTATTAGCTGTAGTATGTAATCGCAATTCCCTTCCAAAACCTTCCCCCTTTTGTTAGACTTCGGAGTGGAGCAGATCTTTCGATCTACTCCCTCTTTTTGGCGGCGATCTGAGCGATCAGGTCGTCGCTTTTGCTTTAGATCGGTTCCCAAAGCAAATCAAAAATCACCTGGTCCGAAGTGCAATACTTGCAGGGCTTGATCTCGTCCTCCGCTAAATGCCCAGTGAATTGCCCTTCACAATCCAAACAGGTGAACTTCCAGAGTTTCCTAAGTTGCCTCATAGACCGCCTCCTATAAGATAGTATAGTATCTTTTCGATACTGGAGTATCTTATATCAATACATTATCTGATGTCAATATAGTACAATACAGATAATATAGTTTAGTTTCTACGAGTAAAGGTAAAGAAAAAGGCCGCCCTGGTGGACGGCCTTTCTGGTGGTGTGGGGTGTCTTATTTAGAAAGAGTCGCGGTTAGTTAAAAGAACCTTCCCTGATATATTCTCCATTGTTTGGATGGAGGTAATCAGGTGATCTTTCGAAAAGGTATAGTAGGTCGTCTGCGCTGTTGGAGGATCGAACCCCAGGGCCTGGTTCTTGAGCTCCTCAACCTCGGGGACCTGGTACAGCTCTGCCATTGGGTTTTTAATCGGGAGCCCAATCCCATCCTTGTATATGTACGTCTGCGGCTTGTGCCAGTCGCTGGTTTCTCGAATCAAGTTGTCCCTTAAATCGTCAGACTCTGATTGTTTTTCGTGTGATCTCGACAGGTCTGGTTCCAAGGACTGATCAATGGACACATTCTTTTCGAGTAACCATTCACAAAAGGGTTTGACCAGGTATCCACGATCAGCCCAAGTTCTGAAACTCTCTTTTGACACATCAGTTGCCATATCACCGGATTCACCAACTCGCCATGTCAGGAAAGCCTGGGATTTTCCTATCATCACCCGGTGGATATCGAATCTCACATTGCCATGAGCCGCTCGCCAACTTTTCATCGCTTGAATATGACCCTCCATAGTGTTGCCCCTGTTGGAACCGTACTTCCAGTTCCACCAGTATGTAATGTTGGGATCTATACATTGTTCAAATGTTTTCCAGTCGCCTCTCCGAACACTACCGAAGTATTTCTGAAGGGTCCTGGCATTGTCATAATCCAGGATGTCCTCCGCTGTTAGCAACTCGGCATCATGGATAATTCTGTCAGCTCCATTGCGGTAGGATTTCGGATATATCGGCATACCAGACCTTGCCAATTCCATGAACATTGCAGATTGGCCAGGGTTCAATATTACCGTTGAAGCTCCCGGGTGAATTCCTTGATCACTGGAGTGGGTATAACTAATACTAATTGATGACATTTGCGTGGGACTATATGACGAATCCCGATTACTGGATCCATTAACATCCATGCGAATCTACCTCCCGGCCTCAGCCCCGGACTGTATGATGCCCATTATGCCCATTAAATACAGGATGTCAACAGATTATTATCATTTGTATAGTTTGCTATACTACGCGATATCGTGGTAGTATTTGCTACCACCTTACTTGATACGGTGTGAAACGAATGTGTGGGGCAAGGGCCACAAGAAAGAGAGAGGCTTGTGACTATTGAGACAACCGTCGGCGTCGCCGATCTATCGGATTTTATTCATAGCTGGTGCGAGAGAGAGAGTATGACCTGGAGCCAGCTCTACAACCGGGCTGGCCTGACTTCAGCAAGTGCCAGGGGACTCAGGGATAAGACCCTGGTCTCTGGCCCATCAGTTGATACATTAAAGAAGTTAGCCGAGGCGATGGGGATCAACTACCTGGAGCTGATGATAAAGGCCCAATACATTCCGGACTATCTCCAGGACCATATCGACGCCCCCGATGCAGAAATCATGGCCACGTTTTCCAGGGAGATACTGGAAGCAGACGAGATCGAACTACTGAAACACTACCGTAAGCTAAACAATGATATGAAACAGACAGCCCGTAATATGATCAAGGCTGTCAAATAATCCACTTTAATCCTAGCTAGTCACGCCCTGAGTAAAAATGTAATGCTCAGAGCCCTGATTAAATTGCCCAAAAAAGAGGGAGTGTGGAAGTATGTCTATTCAATTACGCGGAAAACAGGTT
>VTLG01016538.1_pt1 | contig 25909 bp, 41 predicted proteins | sample 4694571 | NCBI WGS metagenome assembly VTLG01 (sample SAMN12604809, study PRJNA352737) | marine metagenome | biome: ENVO:00000447; feature: ENVO:00000209|ENVO:00000569|ENVO:01000036; material: ENVO:00002151; isolation source: viral sequences binned using virsorter ...
TAATTAGTATCTAATTAGTGTACAACTAATTATGTGGGGCAGGTGACGGCTCATATAAACCTTTGTATTTTTTCCCTGGCTAATTAATATGTAAATAAAAAGGGGGATAAGATTCCTGGCTCCAGGACTCTTAATAATCACCTCTTCTTTCTGATTCCTCGCTTCTTCCTATTGCCCTATTGGTATCTTTACAGTCATGAGTTATCTCAAAGATAGGACTATAAACAACGCCTAACAGTATTTCATTTACTGTTTTACTTGCTTGTTCTGATTCTAAGCAAGCTGACAATATGTATTTTTTAACAGCATTTTCAACAGTCATTCACATTCACCTCCTACATCTTTTAAATTATTAGATGATAAAAAAGGAGGGAGGCTTTCGCCTGATTTGGTGTTGATAACTTCCACTGTTATCTCGCCCCTATGGAGTCTTATCAATGCCAAGATGAATGCTTTCATCTCAGGACTCCCTGCCCTTAGATACATATCACTTTTGATGTGTACTTTAGACATTTTTTTCAATGGGCATTTCCTATCTACTACTGCATAGTCAGGAACCTTAACTTTAACAGCTAATTTTCCTACAGCAAGAGATGTGATTGTTGTTATAGTGGTCATGACTATAAAGCCTCTAAAGAAAAGGAGGGGATAGGGGATTGATATAATCCACCTAATTTAAAACCATTTAGTTTTGTTAATACCTTTTCAGATATAAACTGTTTAACTGAATCTTCAGTCATAAAGCCTGAATTTCTAATAAAGGCTTTTGTTCTACTGATATTCAATTCAGTTATTTTTAATTGTGGGTGTGAATCAAAGTTCACGCCTACAATAAACCAATCTTTTTGACCTGCTCGGCTCTTACCATAGTTTAGAGTATTAGCAGTTTCTTTAACACCTTTTGATAAAGATTTAGAATCGGTTTTAACTTCTTTGGTTTTTTGTGTTTTGGTAACCTCTTCAATATTTTGTGTTTTCTCTAATTGTTCTAATTCTTTGAATTGAACACTTAGAGCATTTGTCATTTTTCTTTGGCACTTGAAAAGAATATTCTCGCGTTTTTTGTAATATTGAAGAGTTGTTAGTTTTTTTGCGTTGGTCATGTTCTTAGCAACTCTAACGTAATATAATATATAAGCAATATGCAAAAAAGCTGTTCCAAACTGTATCAAAACGGAAAATTTTCGACCTGGTCGATATGGAGAAAAAACGAAAAAAAAACTTTACTAGCGATACAAATTACGTAGATACAAGTTCGTCAATAGGGTCGAGGTTTCCAACCGTAGTAACCCAGTTATCCCATCTATATACGAAGCCATCGCGAGGGCGTGTAGTTCCCTTTTCCATCAAGGTCGCATCCTTGAAGAAACGTTTAGCAGTTATATATCCTTCAATCCAAGCCTTACTCTTATCAGCAAGTAAACCTACAAACACATACCCATCACACTTCTGACTGTAGTAAGTCGTTGTGCAACAGTCGGTGATTTCCGAGGGGGGTTTGTATAGATTCATTGTCTTTACTTCAAGTCTCTTATCCTTATACATTATATCATAATCATAAACTTCTAACTCTTCATCATAAACATGGGGTTTTATACCAAGATAGTCGGAGACAATGATTTCACCCAACGCACCAATAAAGCCTGCCCTAGCACCAGTTTTGTTTTGGTTGAACACTTTTCCTGGGTTGGATATATCATAAGCCCTATTCCTCTGTTCTTCCGTTATATCAACTTCAATCATCAAATTTTATTCCCCTACCTTTACAAAATGGGCAAATGCCAAGATGTCGTACTTTACACTTTCTGCAATAAGTCGTGCTCATGAATCAATCTACCTATAACTTTCTTTCTAAATTCAAATTGGTCTTTGGTTATATAACCATCCTTGTCAAATTCACCGAGACTTTGCATTATATTTTTCCAGTCATTATAATGAGCCGTATATGTCTTTTTATCCTCATACATCATTTTGAAAATCCTCCAATTCCTTTCTTAGTTCCCTGTTAAGCATTTCATACTGTATTCTGTTTTCTCGTATTTGAGATGATATGAAGTTAATTCTACACTGTAGACTGTTTACCATTTGTCGTCCTTCCCAAACGGATCTTTCTTTACCGGAACGTCAATTTTTTTCCATTCGATTAATTCAATCACATGTTCATATATAGCACGTTTGTTAGTGCTAGACGCTATTTTATTTTGTACTGTCATCATCTATCTCCTTAATCTTATTGTTAATACCGTCAGAGACCAATGTTCCCTGTATTCTAAACATACATCTTATAAGCCCCCTCTTACTGTGGTCGCCAAAGGCTTCAGTGCATGCAACACACATAACTTTCTCTAGTTGTTTATTCCCTATCAAAGTGTTTCCTCTGGTGTTTTAATATTACATAAATCTTATCAATAGTACCATCGAATTCCCACTCACATTCAGGACATTTATATGTTACACTACCCATAGAGATCTCCTCCAACTCGTTTAGTAGTTTTTCCTTCCACGCTTCCACATGGGTTAAAACTGATATAATCTCGTTTGTTCTCTTCTCTTTGAGTGCCACATGAACCTAAATGATAATACCCCATATAAATCTTTACTCTTCTTCTTTATTTTCCTTAATAAAGTCCTCAACCAAGAATGTAATCTTCCAGAATGTACGCTTCGATTGGAGTGGAATGTTCTTCGGATCTGACTTGCCAAATGAAAGTGTAAACCAATCCATTATGCTGTTATAGTCATCTGCATCCAGTTCTACCATTATTTCAATGCCACCTTCTCAAGAGCGTCTACGACTCTTCCGTAGAAGTGAGGGTTCTCTTCTTTCATTAAAGCCCCCATTGCCTCGATTAAACCAACCACTGAACCAAAAAATATTTCCTGGTCTTCCTCTTTTATTGGAGTAAAATTATATTCATCATTAAATTTTAATGCGTCTAAAACGAAAGAAGCACCTTTTCCAATAATGTCTTTCATACTATTTAAGCATTTAGGGTTTATATAATGTTTTGTGGAAGCTGGCTAGTCAGACCAGTCTTTCCGTTAGGATGTGCAGACTCACACTACTTCCACGATATCTATTTATATGAGATGTATTTAATAATATCTAATGTCAAGCAATGATGAAATTGAAGTAGGAGAAGAAGAAGTTTTACCTCGCGAAGAATCTAGTAGTAAAATTAAATGCACTATAGAGGCAAAGTGTGTTGATTGCTATGATGGCGATTGCACTTGCAACTAGTCAAAAACGTTACACTTTCTTTACAACCTATTAACAAAGTTTATATAGAGTAAATTTTAAACAAACCCATGGGATTCGGAGACACGTTTAAGACCATATTCAAGAATCTGACGCAACTAAACAAGTCATACACCTCCACCACGGTGAGACCTAGTATTGCTCAGCCTTATATGAGCACTGACACTGGTGCTAAGTTACCTATATTTCCGTTCCCACTTATTATGATTTATGAGTTGGCAGATAATGTTGACTCGCTTAGAATACCAATTGAGACATTGAATAGAGAGATATTCAAGAATGGTTTCGAGATTGTTGAAAAATGGAAATTTAAATGTTCAAACTGTGCCAAAGAATTTCAATACAAGCCCCTCAAAGGCAATGCACCAGATGATCAGCCAAGAGAGACTAATGATTCATTGACACCAACTGTTGGTTCTGACGCAACTAACAAGGCAACCATTGTAGAAGGAGGAATGGCATGTGATAACTGTGGTTCACCTAAACTTCTCAGACCTTCCCCTGAAAATCGCAAAGCAGTTGAAGACCTCTTAAACGTTCCACTAAATGGGAACCAGCAAACATTAGAGGATATAGCAAGGCAGTTAGAACGAGATTTAGAAATTGCTGACAATGCATATTTACTTGTGTTGAAAAATTATTTTATTAATGATACTACAAAAGAGATAGATCCAAAGAAGACTGAGATAAAGGAACTACTAAGAATAGATCCTCCTCAAGTTGCGATGATCGCAGATTCTGATGGTAGAATTGGTTTTGATGATAAACATAACCCAGTATACGTGTGTCCAAAGTTCGAACATCGTGACAAACGACTTACACAGGGAGTTTGTGACAGATGTGGAACCAAAGCATTAAAGGCAGTAGCAGAAGTTAACTCTGTTTACAGTGTAGGTATACCACAACCTAAACGAGTTGTCTATGGTGAAGGTGAAATCATATGGAAGGCTGGAAAATACAAACCAGGATTAATTTATGGATTCTCTCCAATCTATGCAATATGGTCTAAGGTTATGGCACTATCACACATGGACGAGTATATTAGAAAGTATTTCGACAAGATGAGACCACCAAGAGGTATGTTAGTTATTGCATCAAGGAACTATGAAACATTTAGAAAGTCTTGGGATGCATTAGAACAAAAGGCAACCGAAGATCCTTACATGATCCACCCACTTTTGGTAGAATCTGATAAGGGTGGTAAGAATATGGCACAATGGTTGGACTTTACTGGATCACTAAAGGAATTAGAATTTACAGCAATAAGAAAAGAACTACGAATGATTATAGGTGCAATCTATGGAGTATTACCATTATACTTCGGTGAACTTCCTACTGGTTGGTCACAGGAAGGTCTTCAAGTTACAATTACAAACAGGGCAGTAAAATGGGGTCAAGATATTCTTTTGCAGTCATTCTTATCAAAAATGGTTGCAATGTTAGAAGTAGATGATTGGGAATTAAAATTAAAGACTGGTGAAGAGACAGACAAACTTAGAGACCTACAAATACAAGGTGTTGAGATTGAAAATATGAAGGCATTACAAACATTAGGCTTTGAGATTACAAGAACACACACTGGTGAGTTCAAGGTATCAAAAGATCCAGTAATAGGAATAAGAGAGATGATGGAAGGACAAGGTCAGAACACGATGAAGCCTGGTGAACGAGGTAGAGAAACAGCAGCACCAAAGGAAGATCAACAAAGGTTTGAAGGAGAACCAAAACATGTAAGACCGTCAAGAGAGGGTGGATTAATGCAAGGATCACCTCAAAAGAAACCATTTTCACAAACAAAGGCAGTTATGGACTTGGAGAAGGATAAATTCCCAGATGGAATAACTCCAGCAAACTTTGAGATAATAAAATCAACATTACAAGACTCTGTTGACTATTCTTGGACTAAAAAGAAAACAACAGAAGAATTACGAAAGTATGCAGGTCTTACAGTAAGACAAGCAAGAGAGATAGTCAAAAATGAATTAGCAGAAACAAGGAGGTGGGAAGATGGTATTCCAGAGAAAGAAAAAGACGAAACCTAAACAAACCACAAAAAAAGACACTGTGAAAGTGTCTGAAGGAGAAGTAAAGGTTTATAAGAAGGAAGTTAAGAAACCTGAACGTTATGATTCAGTTCTTGAAACAGCAGAGGAGGTTGTTAAGTTAATTCCTAAAGTATGTACTACTGCGTATGCATGTACTAACGCATATACAATATTACAGAACGCACTTAAGAAATTACGACTAGCAAATTATTAGTATGCCGACAGAATTACCTGTAGACACAGGAGGTACTGATTATGGTAAAAAACTTTGGGAAAAACATCAAAGTAATGAGTATACCAGAGTTAACGAGTATAAAGAAGCAGTATGTCTAAATTGTCTTAAAACCGATGCAACATCAGCCACAATAGCAGATATATGTTCTGAATGTGCTGGAAAGCGTGGTAGAGAACCACTTCTTGCTACAGTCAGTCAAAAAATGTATGGATTATGTTTTTTCTGTGGTTATTTCAAATTTAACATAGAACAAATAAACGGAAGGTTCTGTAGAACTTGTCATAGGCGTATAGCAAATGTTACTAAGGAATATAATAAAAAAGGTGGAATGTTTAAAGCAGATCCATTTTGGATTAAGATGAGAAAGAAATTAGGCAAGGATTGGAGACAATTAATGTCAGACGGTTCTCAGAACAAACGTTAGAGTCCTTTTCTTTTTTCTAACTTCCATTTGTTATATTCCATTAAATCTGGTGGAGTTAATAGTAATTCTAGTAATTTTTGAATTGTATCTAGCTTATCAACAACTTCATCAAGTTTTTGGTTTGTACTTGTTAATGATTTTAATGAAAGAAAATCAAGATTCATTTTTTAACACCAAGTTTATCCTATCGTTTATTGTATCATAGAATCTTTCTGACCAATCTATTTCAGTACATTTTTTTGGCATATCACCATGAAATCTACCAACAAAGAATTTTAACAGTGATTTTCTCAAAAATCTTCTAAAAAACTCTACATTATTATTTTTTGGATTATAATGTATTTTTTTATGTAAAACAAGTTTTTCATCTCCCTCTAGAAATTTATCTGCACTACCATTTCTAAAATGAACAATAGTTCTAAATAATTGTGGTCTTTCTTTCTCTAGGTTTGTATTTGTAATAACATATAGTTTTTCACCCTTGATAAAGCAATCTATTATCTTTGTTGTATATTCTAAAAGATTAAAGTTATCACCATATCTTTTCTTGAATGTTTCAATATTATCATAGACATGGAATGATGTTGCCATATAAACCTATAAAAATACTTATTAATAAACGATTCCTTGAAATTTCATGGATGAAGACAATATTTGTTCATGTAAGAAGAAAATGTATGGATATACTGATGGAACACATACAGTTTACATTTGTTATAAATGTGGAAGGTATTCAGGTCAGGCAGGTGGAGATGCATTATTTGTAGAGTTAATAATGAATGATCCATTAATACTTATGCATTTGATTGCTGAGAAGTTGTTAAAACCAATAAAATAATTATATACTAGAGATATTAACAATTTATATGGATATTACAATTAAGAAGGGTATAGCCAAAGTTACAGGTAATTTTGGTGTTTCATTTTTCTCACCATTAGTGGGTGGTAATGTGGCTGAGTCTATTTATGATGTAGGATTAACATTCGAGATGTCAATAATGATAGCAGCAATATCTGCATGCTTTGTTACTGGTCTCTCAATTTCAAGAGAAGTAGCAGAATGGGGTAAACAAAATGGTAAGACAAGAAAAAACTAAAAAACCCAGGTGCGAATGGCTAAAAGAATTTAGTAGACATATATGTAATGCATGCCTAACTTTTGAATAAACTTTATATTCCCCCTTTTTGAGATTTCACCATGGTCGATCCAGTACTAATAACTGTTGTAGCAGCAGTAATAGGAGCAGGATTGAACACTCTAAGAGGATACTTACACAGTGAGGAGACTTACTCTGCAAGGAAACTCGCAGGTGCTCTCATCATCTCGTCCTTTGCTGCAATCGCAATAGCACAAACTCTTGCGACAGAAGGTATTGGCATAGTCGGTTTAGGCTTGATAGGCTTAACAACTGGTTTTGCTGCTGACTTTGCTGTAACAAAGGCTAAAAAGGACTAAGTAGGTATTATTTTTCCACCCTACCTTTCTTTTTTTTGATAAACTTTATAAACAAAGACTAATTCAATATAAATGATGGAAGGACTGTTTTTTAGGGATACCCTAACCAAAAGTTTAGAAGCAGTAAACTCAGATGAGAGATATTTTGAGGGAATACTCACAGTTCAAATGAAGGATAAACAGGGAGAAATAACAATAACAGATGAATTAATGAAGGTTTTACCAGTGTGGATGGATAGAGGAGCACCGATCAGTGATACTCATAGTAATCGTATAGTGGGAAAAGGTATTAACTTTGCAAGGTTAGAAATTGAAAGTGAGGGAAGAAGTATACCTGCTATCAAAATAACCGGAAAAATTCATAAAAATTATGATTTAGACGATGATATCTGGGAGAAGATTAAATCTGGAGAGTATAAGGGATTATCATTTGGTGGTGCAACACGATCTGATAGAGAACCAATCACAATGAAAGATGGCTCTGTTGCATATGCCTTAAAGGATTTAGAACATTACGAGGTAGCAGTATGTGAAGATCCAGCAGTTCCATTAGCATTAATCACAGATTTCAATCCGTTGGCAAAATCAATCACACAGGGTGAGGATCTAGGTAATGGAAAGATGTTGATAAAATGTGATAAGTTTGGCTGTATTGTCAAAGACGCTGATTTAACAGAAGAAGATACATTTTCAGGTAAAGTTCAGAAATTAATAGCAGATGGTAAAACAAAAGAACAGGCTGAAAAGATAGTAGGTTCATTTGTAAAAGATGACTCTGGAGCAGGTGATTCTGGAAAAGAAGGTGTTTCAGATGCTGAAAATGATGGAAATAACCATAGTATGAATAACCAAGATGTTAATGAAGATGCAAGTTCTGGTAGAAAAATGAAGGAAGAGTGGGTTGGAACAGGTCATCCACAGCCAAAAGAGACAGATGATAAGAGAAAAGACGGTCTAGATAACTCTAGAGGAATGGGAGTTAGAGGACTTGGTGGCTATAATACTGCTCAACAGGGTAGTGAGCCAATAAGATCTATCTCAGAAGAGGTAGATGATGGCAAAAACAAAAAATATATAAACCCCAAAAATTTAAATACTAATAATAACATGGCAGACAAAGAAAATATTGAAGCCAAAGATATTGAAGACAAGGCAGCTACTGAGGAAGAAGTAGAGGAAAAATCCAAGACAGAACATGTCGAGGAAGAAGAATCTAAAGATAAATCAGTTGATGCAATCAAAACAAGCATTGATTCTCTAGTAGAGCAAATCAAATCATTAGCAACAGGTCAAACTGGTGTTAGTGACACTATCAAATCAATTGATAGTAGATTGAAAGCTTTAGAGAAACCAACCGACCTTCCTTTGAAACCACAAGGTTCTGGAGGCGAAGACGTTGGTGCAGATGTTAAAGTACCTGAAAAACCTTATCCACAAGGAGATCAAGTCGGATTAGATTCTGACAGATCTGGTGAGGACAAACCTCAAACCGATCAAGGTAAACTAAGAGCATCAGAGAAATCAGAGCTAGTTGAAAAATCTTCTCACACCTTTACCACAGAAACTCCAAGACCAGGTGCAGCATTAGAGACTGTTGAAAAATCCTCACAGGACTTTTCACCAATTTTGAAAGATGCACGTACACAAGGTTATGAGGGTCTAAGTAAAGTTGCACAAGATATTCTGGCAGGAAAATATTACAAACCTTCTGACGAAGAGGTAAGAGGTTTCTAAAATGGTTCAAATAAAGACTATTGACGAACTCGAAGCACTCTACTATGGTTACAACAGAAACCTCCTTAGAAAAGCAGATGCCCCAGTTACTACAAGTACAACTGGTACATTCAACGCAATCTTCGGAGCATACGCATGGGCTCAACTCAACCTTGAAGCAAATGCATTTGGTATTTTACCAAAGTATCCATGGGATAAATCTGGATGGAGGGTTATTACTGCAAAACCAACTCTAAATACTAACCAGAGCAACACTGTTCTAGGTGGTACAGCAGAGGGTGGTAATATTGCTGAAACAGTAAAACCAACACTACAAGAAATTGATGTTCGACCAAAGACAGCACAACTGCCTTTCAGTGCATCAGAAGTAATGGAATGGTTGGCAACGCACAGCAAAGATGACATTTGGGGAGGACTTGGTTCACTCCGATTGTACATGGCAGTACAGCATAAAGAATTCCTAAACAGAATGTTATTGGCAGATGTTGAAGGACAAGTCACAGGTTCAGGAACATGGGCAGGTACACAAGACTTTGAAACACTTGATAGAATTATATCAAGTGATGCAGAGGAAGATGCACTTGGAGCCAGCACAACTGGTTACTATGATCCATGGGCAGCAAACGCAACTATCGACAGAGATAGTGGTACTGACTTTGATTCAACAGTGGAATCAGCTTCTGGTACAATAGGTACCAATGGTGTCCTTACCGATGATACACTAAGAACTTTCTTACGAAAGATTCGTATCGCAGCAGGTAAAGATCCAAACGTATTCCTCGGTTCTCACGAAGTTTATTCTGAGATACAAGGCTTATACATGCCTTCAGTCCGTATTCCAAATCCATACGGTGAAAGCTTAGTACAAGTTGATGTAAACGGAATTCAAACATTCAAAGGAACAGGTGTCGGAATCCACGTAGACTCCATTTATGGAATACCATTCATCCCAAGCAAGGATGCACCAAGCGACTCTGGAGATGCTTCAGAGATCGGAAGATTATTCGCATTGGATACATCAGATGCAGAAGGATATGGTTACCCAAGAATCGGAATCCAAATCGCAATTCCAACAGAATACTACGAAGCAACAAGAAGATCACCAGGCTATCCATTCGTGAACAACGCATTCGTTGAGAAAGGTGTGTTCAGGACAATGGGTGAGACTGTATGCCGTCACTTCAAATCACAAGGTAAGATCAGAGATATCAAACTCTAGAAAAAAATACCCTTTTCTTTTTTTTTAAACTTTATATATGTGTGCCCCTACAATTTTGTAATGGCAGTTACAATCAGTACATCAGATTGGACAAACGCTAACGTGAGAAAAACACTCTCATGGCAAGCAGCTTTGACATCAAAGTTGCGAGTGTATAAAGTCAAGGTCACAGCAGGTGGCTCTGATGCATATGCGACCAACGGAGTGGCAGCTGACTTGAAAGAGCAGAGAATATCTACACTAGTTGCAGTGATTCCAGAGTTTACGGATTCAACATACAAAGTAGAATATGACAAAACCAATGAAAAGATTAAACTCTATACAGTTGGTGGCTCAGCAGGGGCTGTTTTCGCAGAATTAGCAAACAGTACAAGTATCGCAAACAAGATATTTGAGTTTCTAGTCATAGGCTACTAGAGTCCAAAAAGCCTCTTTTTTTTCTTTTTAGTCTTAAAGTTTATATATGACACACATTAAGAATACCCATGGTAGAACTAAACCATAATGTTGCAAATATCAACGCTGATGGATTAATCAAAGGATCACATGGAGTTGTAGTTGCTGTAAAGGTAATGAAGGCTGGATCCAGTGGTGCAAAGATTATCTTAAAAAATGGAATAGATACAAATGCAGCAGCAGAATTTACTGTATATGGAGAGAATGTTCAAGATTTAGGTGCAATTCACCGAAGATTTGAAGCAGGAATATATGCAGATGTAACAGGCTCAGCAGAGTATTTGATTGTCTTTAAGTAAATTTAAATACAATATAAGTTTATTAGTTTTATGGCTACGACCTATTGTTCAGTGGAAGATGTATCTGATTTTCTCAGAATCCCCATTACTCCTACTACTACTCCTAATAAAGCACAAGTTGAAAAAATCATAAAAAGAAAGGAAGATGAGATAGACAGAAGAACAGGACATGCATGGAGATCAAGAACCAAAACAAAAGAACTTCATGACTTACCATTACTTTATACTTTTGGTTGGGGTACTCCAATATTTCTACAACATAGAAACATCTATGATTTTGATGTAGATGAGGGAGATAAGATAGAGATATGGCAGGGGGCTTCAGCTACATGGGATGATATTCTTGGAAACAGTAGATGGTATGATGTTAATTACGAAAGAGGAACAGTACATCTTAGAGGTTTCATATTTTCAATTTTAAGAAAAAACAGAGTTAGAATAACTTACAGATATGGTGGAGAAGGTTATGCAGGTGATGCAACTATCCCATATGATGTAGAAGATGCATGTGTTAAATTAACTTCACTTGATTTACTAAACACAAGTCTAAGAATGGACAGACTTCCAATAGGTGGAACTGGTTTAGATCTTCAACAAATGAAGAAAGATCTACGTCAAGATATTGAGAAATTCGTAGACAATCGTAGAGAAGTATTTATCGTACCTTAGATGGCAGGAACCAGTCTTGGTAGTTTAAAGGGTTGGGGAACAAGACTCATACGTAAAAAAAACCCTGAATTAACTTTTGATATGGCTGTTGGAATTTTAATTGAAAAATATAAATCTAAATCAGCAAATGATTTAAGAGAAGCTTTGATTAATGAGTTTGGTGTTAGTCCAGAATCAAACTTTCTAAAAAATATATCTGTTGATGCATATGGTGAACCTGACTTTAAAGAATTATATGAAGAGGAAGATGGTGAAACATTTTTTCAAATAGAATCGTATAAGGTTCCACCAGGAACTTGGGTTAAAAGAGATGCAATAAAATCATGGATAAGAACTAAAGGTATAACACCTAAAGACTCTCAAATAAGAGGTGATTATAAAACAAAAGGAGAAACAGGTAATTTTGGTTCATTTTTAAAAGAGCATAGAGAAATTGATTGGAGTGATGAATCTAACGCAAAAAGAATTGATCGTTTGGCATATCTAATTGCAAGAAAATGGCATAGAGAGGGATATACTGCACAAATGAAGGTTCAACTTGATGATAAAGGTAATGTAATTGAATATAGAAATAAACATGCCCCACATTATATCCTAGATAAATATGGAAAAATTGAGACGATTGAGAAAGTATAATATACTTAAATACATGTTAGAAATATAATATATATGGCTACTGCCCTATATGACTCTGTAGATGATGTGATAGATTTAATCCAAACCAAGTGGAATACAGGAAGTACTGATGGTGGACGTATGCCAAGGGTAGTAAGAATATGGGATGAAAAAACAACTGGGTTTGGTGGAAGTAGAGAAGCCATAATACTAGTAGAACCAAGGGCTGAAGATATAGAATATTTCAACCTATATGGAACTGATTTTCTACATGAAGTTGATATTCAATTAGATATTAGAACGTATTTGAGTGCATATGATCATGATAAGATAGTTAGTGAGGTTGTAAGGATCATAAAGGATAATCTGAGAAGGGATAACTATGTTGATTTGAGGGTGACTGATAGTACTCCATTAAGTCATTTATACAGAAATATGTTTAGACACGCCATAACAATAACATATAGAAAGATAAACCCTACCTAAATATTTAAATACTTATAGGAAGAATTGATATTATATGGTACGCACAGGTGCACATGGATATGCTCAGTATGGTTGGGAATCAACATTTGGTTCATTAACTAGTACTTTTGACAAGCCATTTGGCTTACAACAGGCTGTCAGTACAATAACACTTTCTAACTCAAGAAAGGATATAAGAAAATTAAATCAAATTGAAAGAACAGCATTTGCCTATGGACAGCAAACTGGTTCAGTTTCAACAGAATTTATTCTTTCAAACCCCTGGATATTGAAAGCATTATATGGAACACCATCAACAACTGGAAGTTCAGCACCATATACACATGTATACCCACACGCATCAAACGGTCAACCAAAAACAATACAACCATTTTCAACAGAGATAGGATTTGCTGGGGAGACAGAAAACATATCAAGAAAATTATTAGGATGTGTTTTAACAGGATTTTCATTAAATACAGCAGTTGATGACTTAGTAACATGTACTGCCGATATTACATTTGGTTCAGAAGGAGATGCAAGTACATCATTAGATTCAACACCAGCAGCAGATGATATCGCTTTCCCATATACATTTGCTCATGGTTCATTAAAATGGTATAATGGTTCTTCATTAGCAACAGTAGCAGAAGTTCAGAATATCACTGCAAACTTTACACAGAATGCAAACTTACTTTATGCAGTAGGCTCACACAAAGCAACAGCAGCATACAGACAAGGATTTGATATTAACGGAACATTCCAAGCTTCATGGAAGGATAATAATATATTACAACAGTTAGTAGATCAGATAGACAAACCACCAGCAGATGAAATTCACTCTGGTTCAAGCACTGCATTAGAATTAAAATTCACAAACAGTGGATCAGGTGCAGCAGAGAAATCAATTACAATTAACCTTTATGGTGTTACAATAGATACACATAATGTAGATGGAATGGTTCCAGTTGAACCAGTATTTGAAACAATAAACTGGGAAGCACGAGGAGCAACAATTACATGTGTAAACCCAGTAGCAACAGCAAAGTAATCTAAAGGTTTATATAACCCATTCGTTCTATCTTATTTAATGGCATTACAAACATTCAGAGTAAAAATTAATGGAGTATCCGAAACCATAGAGTATGAGGACGATATGCCTTTTGGTAAATTTGAACAGATTATAAAGAGATGTGCGAATGTTGAAAAAGAAGAAAGATTACTAGATAATGTTCAACAATATAGAAAGGAAATTATATTAAACTCTTTAACAAAAGCACCCTTTGATATAACAGAGAAGGGTATAGAGAGTATTGGTTACAAGGTAATCACCGAGATAGGAAATAAAATTCTCGAAGCCTACCCTTTAGGGGATTATTTGAACGAAATGATGAAGCCTTTCGAAACCTTCCAGAACGAGAAAAATTAGTTTTAGAAATATATTATATATGTGCATCCGAGTTTGGATGGGATAAGGAAGTGGTCGATAAGCAACCTGTGAAACATCTTAAGAATGTACTACTAACTATGGAAAAGACTATGAAACAATCAGCAGGTAAAGCAACCACGCCTGTTGGAGATCAAAGAGTGGCAGTTCCAAAGAAACTAAGAAAGAAATTATTTAAATAATAGAGAATCTACTATCATATATATGGCTAAGAAGGATAAAGATACTGGAGATAGGTTTATTAAGGAAGCTCAGAAGCAGTCAAAAATAGCAGAGAGAACACTCAAAGCTGTAGAGAATATGTCTGACAAGATGAATAAACAAGCTGTAAGAGAACTTAAAGAATTTAGAGGGCAAACAATTAAGCAAAAAAAAGATACAGCAGACCAAAAAACTAGAGATGCAGTATTCAAAAAATCCATCACGGAAAAAAAAGGTTCAGATTTTAGGACTAGGCATCAAAGTTTCGCAGAAGCAAATAAAGGTCTTAGTAAATTATTCAAATATCAGGCAAGAAAAGAAGGATTGCAAAAGCTTGTTGACCCACAAAAAATGGGTAAGGGTTTCGATTTTAAAATGCCAATGTCTAGTTTAAAAAAGTTTGGTAAACAAATGGAAGGATTTAAACAGTTGATAAAACCTAGTGGTGGAGAAAAAGGAGAGGAAAATTCGGCAGCAAAGGGAATGAAGAGTATGCTGAAGTTTGCAGTTGGTGGAAGCATAGTTGGAATGATTGGAAAGAAATTATTTGATTCATCACCATTATTAAAAGCAATGATGAGTTTGTTTAACACATCTATTATGTTAATTTTCAGACCAATAGGTGATATGATTGGTGGATTTCTAAGACCTATAATGTTATTCTTTATGAAAAATATAGTAATACCATTCTATAAAGCAAATAAAGGTCTTGGTAAATTAGGAGAGAAATATGGAAAGATGGCATTAGGATTCTTTTTAAAACCAGCAGAAACAATATACTCAGCAATAATGAAATGGGCTCTTGACTCAGGATTGGCAAGGGTTCTTGGTTTTGAAGAACAGGCAAGAAAGCATGCAGCATATGATCCAATAAAAGCATGGAAGGAAGAAAATAATATAAAAGATGATGGTAAGGGTGGTCTTGGTGGTATTATGTCAGGAATTGCTAGTGGTGGTTCGTTTACAGGACAGTTACAAACATCTCAACAGGAACAGCTTAAGACACAGGAAGAGATAACTGGAGCTAAGCAGGAAGAAGCAATATTAGCAGGTGATGCAACTGTTGCAGCAGAGGAAGTAGTAGCCTCATCAAAACAATCAAGTGATTATTATTCACTTGTAGGTGCATTAGCCAAAGATAGTAGTACATCAGCTCATGAAGCAGCAGGGTGGATTGATGCAATAGCAAAGATCTTCGAAAAGAAAACAAATCAACTTAATAGTCTTTACAGAACTAAAATAAAGCAAGGAAATATACAGAATAAAAATACTTCACGTTTACAACAAGAAAGAGCAGGATTAATGTCATTGATGGGTGGTGGTACTCAGGGAATGATCACACCTGCAATGATGAGTGGTGGTGGATTACCAACAGCGATTTCAGGAAAAATGATTTCAAGTGGTACTAGTTTGGCAGAAATAAACAGAAAGGCAGAAATAGGTCATCAGGTAAGACTGAAGGAGAAAGAATTAACATCTCAAGGATTATCTGCTGGTTTAGTAAAAGAGAATTTTTCTGAAAGAGTAGAGAAAATTTATAGTACTATGGGAGTTAATGCCAACTCTGCACGTATAGTTAATAAAATGGCTCAAGACATGGTGAAGAAGTATGGAGGACATAAGCTTAACCTTGGTACGGCAGGATGGAGTATATTAAATAAAGTACAGGAAGCAAAGAATCTAGATACTGTGAAGTTCGGAAAAGAGACTGGGTTTAGAGATGCAATGTCTACTGCTATGGCTCTAGGTAATACTGCCGGTAAGCAATCAGCAATGGATATGATTGGAATGGCAAATGGTGGAATAATTAACGAACCAATATTTGGAATAGGTGCAAGTGGTAAAAGATATTCATTTGGAGAAAGAGGTGCAGAGACAGTTACTCCTGGTGTGGGTGCTTCCAATGTAATTAATATTAACATAGGAAATGTTTCAAGAGATGCAGACTTTGAGAAGTTAAAACCAATGATACAACGTTGGTTACTTGAGTCACATTCAAGGAGAGGTGTAATTTAATGGCAGATTTCCAGATTTATCTTAAGAAGTATCTTGCATTACCAACAGCAATGGGTGGTTCTGCATCATATAGTGAAAGTTATGAAGCAAGAAATATAACTTCATTTGATCAACAAATAACAATACCTGTCCAAGCATTTGCAATGCCAGAATCTGCATCTGACGATGCGATACTAACAAAGGCAGAAGGAAACACTGAAAAAATAACATTCTCATGGATAATAAAAGATGAAGATGTATCACCAGCTAGAAATGCTAGTGGAACACCTCAGAATACTTGGACAAGAGCTTCAGATAATACAACATGGGATCCAAGAACTCCTGAAGGTGCTTATGTGTATTTTATTAATACTTTTGAAAAAGAAGGTATTAGTGATGGTTTAGCATATGAATTTCAAATGTGGGATGATTCTAATAATAAAAATCTCATATCAAGGTATGGTGTAATATCAAGAATTGGTATACAGAAAGGTGCAAATGATCCTGCTACATACAACGCAACAATCGAATTTCAAGTTGGAACAGATGTAACTGTTGATGATGAGTAATGATAACAAAATTATTCATTGATGGAACACGGAGAACACCAATTAAAGTAAAATTAAAAAAAGAGGGAGATAGGGCAATTGATCAAATTCATCTTGAAGTTGCTTATAATGTTCCAGTTGTAGTTAACAAAGAATTACTTTGGTTGCAAGATGATGTAACATTGGATTATGCATCTGCAATATATAATTTTCAAACATCAGTAAAGGATGAAAGTGGTAATGGTAATCATGGTACAGCAAGTGGAATAGTATATGGTGAAGATAAATGGGATGGATATGCTGTAGGTTTTGATGGAATTAATGACTATGTTACTATACCAGATTCATCATCTCTGGATCTATCTGGAAAATTTGAAATAGTTACATGGTTAAAATGGTTAACAACTTCTGAAGAGTATGTTTTTTCAAAGAGAAGTAGTACGTCAAATGGATTTGCATTATCTGTTAATAAGACCACGGCAGGTAATATTACATTTAAGATAGGCTCTACTGATATAACAAGTTCTAGTTCTGGATATAATGACGGTAATTGGCATATGGTAAGAATTGTTAGGAATGCGAGTAATGTGATAACACTGTACGTTGACCAAGTATCTAAAGGAACTGCTACAGTTTCCACAGATTTAACCGATACAAATGCATTACTATTAGGAAAGGATTATGGTGGAACATATTATGGTGGAAGTATAGGAAGGTTGAGAATCTACAAGGGGTATAATATTACTTCTCAAGAAGCATCTAAATTATACACAAAAAATAATCCAAGATCTGTTATGAAATTCGGTGGAAGAGTTACAAAGATAGAAGATCATACATCATATAAGGATGTAATAGCACAGAGTTTTGGTAAGATTTTAGGAGAGGCTGAAATAAGAGGAGAGGGATATGAAAATAGATCACCTGAATATATCATAGATGATTTAATAGATAAGAATACAGATTTTGAATTCATAAGTAGGGGAGTAGAAGAAGTTACAATGACTAAGTTTCTTGCTGATGGAAAACTAATAGATATAATAAGAAACTTTGCATCGTTAACAAACAAGATTTTCTATACTACACCTAATAAACAGTTTATTTTTGAGCCAAAACAGTTTAATCAAACAACAGTATCTTATGTACATGGTACAAAAACAAAGATATTGGAAAACGGTTATGATGACACAGAGATAGTTAATGACCTAACTGTATTGGGTGAAAACAGAAGGTATCACACCATACAGACCATTACTGGTACAGGTTTATCAACACTTACTTTAAATTATGGTGCAACTTCCATGAAAATAAAAGAGGGAAATGTAGAACTAACAGGAGATGTTGATTACACAGTAGATCCTCAAGGAAAGGAAGTAACGTTTTCAACAACGAGATCTGGAGAACATACATACACCGTAGATTATGAATATGAAGTTCCTTTATATTATAGGGGTAAAAAACAAAGTAGTATTGACACATATGGAATTCATGCAAAAAGATTAAACATGCCTTGGATAACAAATAATTCTGACGGTATTAGGTTTGTTCAGTCTTATCTCAATAGATATAAGGATATTACTAGAAAATTAAAGGTTGAGATAGGTGAATTAGAGAATTTTGTAAATGAAAACGATCTTGTGTTTCTAACTAATTCAACGTTAAATATACCAATTACTGCATTTGTTGTAAAATCAATAGAATGGAAATATCCAGAAATGTCAACAGTTCTAAATATAGGAGAGTATTATTTTGATTACTTTGAATATGACAAACAGATAGTTCAAAAACTACACGATGTTGAGGGTGCATTAACAACACTAAAAGATGTGAGAGATTATGAATCACCTGAATTGAGTTATTCACTTGCATTGGTAACAACCACTCCAACTACAGAAGTTCATTCAAAAACTATTAATATGGGGAATGTAAATGTTATATATGACAAGGATCAGGCAACATATGGAAGTTCAAAATATGGATCATCATATAGGCATAAGAATGGAGGAAGACATATTGGTGAAGAACAGGACTGTTATGGGAGTGCTGCATAATGAATACTGATTTAAAATATACTGGTAAGGTTAGGATACGTGCTTGGGAAAAACAAGTGGATGGAAGTGAAAAGTTAATAAAAGATACATTAAGTAAAAACCTTCTTGTTACAACAGGTAAAACATCAATAGCAAAATACCTAGGAAATATATCAGGTGGTGGGTACTTTGATGATATAGGTACTGGTAATTCCACTCAGGCTGCATCTGTTGGTGATACTGATTTGGTTGGTACAAAAGTCTGGAAAAATATAGGATCTACAGAGAGAACCCATATATCAGGAATTTTATACTTATCTGTAGACTTTGGATATTCAGAGGGAAATTATACGTGGAATGAAATAGGTTTGAGAGATAGTAATAATGTGTTAGTAGCCAGAGTGATTGATGCATCACCACTTGTAAAAACAAGTAGTAAGAGAGCAATTGTAGAATGGCAGATAACGGTGAGTTAATTGGCAAAGTATTTAATTCCAAGATCTGATTCAGTATCAGTAAAGGTAATAGAACCATCAGATTTTGAAGAATTTTTCAGTAATGATATAGTTCGTGACTATGTAGTAAGTGGTCTTACATTATCGGCAGGATCAGGTTTAGCAGTTAACATAGCATCTGGAAAGGCAAGACTAAAAGGTTTATTTTGTAATAATACATCATCGGCAAGTAAGGGTAGTTTAACTGCAAGTGATGTAAACTACATCTACATAACATTAGCTAGAGATGGAAATTCTGAGGCTGAATCATGGGATTTTTCAAGTAATGTTTCAGGAACAACTCCGGCAGATAGTCTTTTCATAGGAACTGCTACATGTGATGGAAGTGGTGTCACTGCTGTATCAGATGCAGATGTTCTAAAAGACATAGAGTATAACAATAAAGAGGTTGAAATATATGGTGATGGAAGTGATGGAGATGTTACTCTTTCAGCTAATACCACTACTCTTGCAGTACCAAAACAATATAACAATCTAACACTTAACGCATCAAAGATTTTAACAACAGAGAATGATCATCAGAAGAGTTTAATAATAAGAGTGGCAGGAACTCTTACAGTTAGTGGTACAATTACAATGACTGGAAAAGGTGCACTCTCTGCACCAAGTGCAGCTGGTGGAAGTGGTGGAGGAAGCCCAAACTCATCAGGTGAAGATGGAACTTATGGAGCACCAGGTACAGCACCATTTGGTATAACCTCAAAAGGTGGTGCAGGGGGAAATGGTGGAGATGGTGGTGGTACAGGTTCAGCACCAATTCAAGGTGGTTCTGGTAGATCTGGTGGAGCAGCATTTGATGGACAGCCTTTAATGTATGCCTCTACAAGTACTATGGGTAGGGGTAATGATGGTGAAGGTCAAGCTTATTCACAAAGAATTGATGATAACAGAATTAACTCCATGTGGACAGTTCTCAATTCATTACCGTTATGTTACGGTGGTGGTGGAGGATGTGGAGGAGCTGGTGGTGGTGGTGGAAAAGGATCATATTCTGGAAGTGGTGGAACTGGTGGAAATGGTGGCTCTGGTGGAGATGGTGGAGGAACAATAATATTAATCGCCAAAACAATAGTGATAAACTCTGGTGGAATAATTGAATCAAAAGGTAATGCTGGAAGTGCAGGTCAAGCAGGAGCATCAGGTTCAGGTTCAGGAACATATTACTCTGGAGGCAGTGGTGGTGGATGTGGAGGTGGTGGTGGAGGATTTATATGTTTAATTTATGATAGTTTAACTAATAATGGAACTATAACTGTTGATGGAGGTGCAGGTGGAGCAGCAGGAAGTGGAGGAGCCAGTAATGGAACTGCTGGAAGTGTAGGTCAAGCAGGAGTTATAAAACAATATCAGAGAACTAATAAGTAAATTTATATACTAATACTTGTAAGGATTATTATAATGATTGAACTGATGGAATCAAAGAAACCTGTAGGAACACAAATTAACCCAGATTTAAACATATGTATAGTTAAAGAAAATAACGATACAGGTGATAAAACATGGTATTATGGTAAGAATATTGTAACAAATGACGGTGACCTATATTATGCACAACAGGCTGTAGAGACAACACCAACCTCTGACTTTGGTGGATCAAACGGAAGAATGGAACTAAGAACAGGTTCTGCAACACCAGCAAAAGGTCATGTTTATTCAGATGTAACTACACCAGTAACAGCATCAAGAAAAGCAATAGACGCAGGATATCCAAAGGTAAGTGATGCAGATTCTGACAACACAGGAGCAGGAGCAGACATTGTAACTTGGAGAACAAGTTGGACAACATCAGACTTTAACGCAAACGCAATCATTGGTGGTTGTATACACGTAGGAGGAGCAAGCCCAGCAAGTGGTACAAAAGTATTATCTCATTTCAGTATAACATCATTTAACAAAACAGCTTCAGATACACTGAAGATATTCGTAAATCATACATTCAACGGAGTTTAAACCTAAATGGCTAAACGCCTAAGTATGAAAGGTATTTTTAAGATGCTAGAAAGTATTAGTCATACACCACAACAAGGTCTTAATGACAAAGTACGCTTCTCAGAAGATGTGGTGGTAAAACTTGGCTAGAAAAGCATTATACAAACATGCAACACAAGTAAATACATCGAGCTATCCAGACGATGGTTCATCACCAGTTGGTTCAAATGAGTGGAATGCAGATCCAGATCCGAATGGAATGCTGGGGTTTACTCCACAAAATTCCACTGTTACTATTGCTAGTGGTACTTTAACACCAACAGATACAATAACAGTAGCAGCAGCAGAATCTGGTACATCTGATACTTTACAGAAACTTGCTTTAACAAACACAAGTCAATATGATTTGATATATTTATTCGCAGATACAGGTGATACTATCACATTAGAGCATGGAGATTTAAATGCAGATGGAGAGATTTCAACCGTAAGTGGTCAAAATGAAACACTATCAACAACAGTTCCAACCATTCTTATCAGAAAGGGAAACTACTGGTACGGATACGGAGGGGGCGTGGTGAATGCTGTTAATGATATTGGAGATGTAACTATCACTTCAGTAGGAGATAATGAGGTTTTAGCATATGATAACTCAACATCAAAATGGATAAATCAAACACCAACCGAAGCAGGTTTCGCAGCAAGTGCTACAACAGATACAACAAATGCAGATAATATTGGTAGTGGAACTTTGGCAGCAGCAAGAGTAGCCACATTAAACCAAAATACCACAGGTAGTTCAGCAAGTTGTACTGGAAACGCAGCAACAGTAACCACAAACGCAAACTTAACAGGTGAAGTAACATCTTCAGGTAACGCTACAACCATAACAGATAATATAGTAGATGAGGCAAATCTTAAAATTTCAAACGCTGGAAGTAATGGAGAATTCCTACAGAAACAGTCAGGTAATACTGGTGGATTAACATGGGCAAGTGCAGGTGGAGGAGCCACATTATTTCACTTATTTGCAAACTCAACAACAACATCTTATGCAGGTCAATCAGGTGAAGCACAGACACTTGGTACAGCAGTTGGAACACTAGCAAGTGGTTCAGGCAACAGAGATGTTTATATCAGAAAAATAGATACCAATAATGAAGGTGTCTTTACTGTTATTCATAAGAACGGTGCATTGGTAGAAGTACAGATAGGTTAGGTTTTTTAGATATGGTAGAATATCTAGACGGTGGAAGGATTCAAGGAAGTTCAACAGCAAGTAAATTAACAAATAAAACAGGACTGCGAGCTTACTACGACTTCAATAATGCGTCAGGTAATCTATTAAACAAAGCCACAGCAATAGGCAGTTCAGATTCTAACGGTGTTGATTTACAAAATACAAACCTGACTCAAAATGTCGCAGGTAAATTTGACAAATGCTATAACAACGGAACATCTTATAATGGTGGTGTATCACATGAAGGTAGTCTAGGATCAGCAGGTGCTAACACAAATTGGGAATTTATGTACGGATCAGGTGATAGACAATGGACATTTACAGGTTGGGTAAAACGTGCTTCTGCAACACAAGCAGATGACGCAAATTTTTTCGATAACACGAATAGTGCTTCAGGCACAGGCATTAAATTATCAGTACGTGGTGATGATAGAAGTGATGATGGTGCATTACAATTAACACTAATTGGTGATGGTGATTATAGTGACGCTATGTGGCAAGCTCAAACAGCAGATGATTTTTTACCAAGTGATACTAATTGGCATTTTATAGTCGTTACTTGTGATCTTAATTCAGCTTCTAACCAAGTTAATTTTATTTTAGATAATGGAACACCAAGTACACATTCTTTTGTAGCAGGATCAGGATCATCATCTTATTCAGCAGGATCATCAGGTCATAATGGAAACCCAGAATATACGTGGGGATTAAATGCTATTGCGAGAAGCACATCTTCAAAAGGAAGTTTTCAAGGTTTTGTTGATGACTATTCGTTTTGGTCAAGAATTTTGGGAAGTAGTGAAATTACTACCCTATATGGAAGTGCATTGGGTATTGATGAAAAAGACGATATAACAAATATCCCTGCAAATACTAGGTATGAAGAAACAGATACTAGAAAAATATATAGATTTGTTGAACGAACAACAACATTTGAAGATGATTTTTCAGGTAGTAATACTTGGACATCTGACGGAACAGATGTTGCTGTTAATGCATCAACTGATGTAATTGATTGGGATTCTGATCAAAGTAGTAGTGGGCAGGATCAACTCTACAAGGACTTGACTACTGTTAGTGATACAAAATGGTTTGTTGATTTTGATATTACATTTACTACTGTAGGTGCATCTGGATCATCTACTAATGGAATATTTCTTTTAGTAGTTTTGGATTCAATTACTGCTGATGCAAATACAGTAGGGCATGATGCTTTAGGAATTGCCTATGAGGTAGATAACACACCAACTAATCAAGCTTCCATAGAAGCATTTTCATGTGATGATAAAAATCTCTATGATGCTATGGAAATGAATACACCAACTGGAACTGTAAGTTTATTTAATGAAACTGCACAAGCAAGTGAAACACAATATATTAGAATGGTAAGAGATGGATCTACGTTTACCGTTCACCTTTATTCATCATCAGCAAGAACAGGCACACCTATTGAATCAGAAGAAGTTGATGCAACTGATGGTGGAACTGTAAGTGGATTGAGGTATTTGAAAATTATGACATCTAGGGATAATACAGGCGACCATGAGTTTACTGGAACTATTGATAATGTCAAATTCTATAATGGGGTAACATCACCTACTGCTTGGATTGAAAGAGGTGTAGCATCTTGAATAACAAGGTTTTAATATTCGCAATACCAATTTTACTATTGGTGACAGTTGGTTTGACATTGACATTAGATTATAATAATGAAGAGAAATCTGTATTTAGTGGTAGTTATACAAGAACTGATCAAGTACAACCACAAGTATTGGAAAATGGTTGTTTCCCAGCTTTAACACCAGATATGGAATATTATGAAGTATGTTATGATAAGGAGTTAGAAGATGGCAATTAAATATGTAGGAGTTAAAAGAGTACAGGGAACAGAAGCAGAACGTACTGAAACAAGCTTACCAGCAGGAACTGTTACAGGTTGGAAGTTAGTTGATAGAACATCATTATCATCAGCAGCAGACGATGTCCATGTAGCTTCACTTGCAAACAAAAGATATTACATGACACTTACACATCTTCTTGATAACGGTAGTGCAATAGATGCTTATTTCAGATTTAATGATGATACAAATAACAATTACTACAATAGACAAATGCAAAGAGGTGGTGCAGATTCTACAAATTCAACAGATGGTATGACATTAACAGGTGGAAATGCTTCTGACATATTTGGTGTTCAGTATATTTCAAATAAAGCTGACAAGCAAAAACTCATGATAAATCCTGCAACGTTTTATGGAAATGGTGCAGTAAGCAATACAGCACCAGATAAACATGAAACGGCAGGTTTGTGGAATGAATCAAGTAATGCAATAAATAAAATAACAGTACATAATTATTCAGCAGGTTCATATGATACAAATTCAGAGGTGGTTGTTCTTGGTTATGATCCGACTGATACAGGAACGAATGATTTTTGGACAGAAATAACACCACAGGGTGGGGTAAAATTATCAAGTGCAGGTGACACGCTTACAACTGGAACAATAGCATCATACAAATATTTATGGCTACAAGCATATGTAGAAAACTCGAACAATGTGGCATATAATGTAAGATTTAACGGTGTAGCTGGTTCTGATTATACACAAAGATATAATGTGAATGGTGGTGCTGATCCTACTCCAATTACAGGTAGTGATGCAATATTCGGTTTATTAACATCAGCTGGAAGTTCTAGCGTAGGACATCCAATGTTTCTTAATATGTTTATTGTAAATGTAGCTGGTAAAGAAAAACTTGTTATTGGTCACTCGGTAGGTGGTTCTGCTGGAGCAGGAAATGCACCAGATCGTATGGACACAGCAGGTAAGTGGAATAATACAGATGCCATAACACAGATTGATATTGTCAATGATATAGGAAGTGCTGACTATACAACAAGTTCAGTTCTTAAAGTATGGGGTTCTAACTAATGACTTGGATCAATAATAAACATGAAACATTGAGTTCTTCTGCTGATACAGTAGAAGCTTCATCAATGACTGCAAGTGACTTTAATATGTTTTTATTTAGTAGTTTTGCAGATGGTCAAAACGGTGCAAATGGAACATATAATAATAATTCAAATTCTGTATATGCCACAAGATATAGTTTTGATGGTGATGCAGATG
>VTLG01000460.1_pt1 | contig 25908 bp, 39 predicted proteins | sample 4694571 | NCBI WGS metagenome assembly VTLG01 (sample SAMN12604809, study PRJNA352737) | marine metagenome | biome: ENVO:00000447; feature: ENVO:00000209|ENVO:00000569|ENVO:01000036; material: ENVO:00002151; isolation source: viral sequences binned using virsorter ...
GTTATAAAAGTAGCACAAGAATTTGTAGATTGGGTAATGGAAGATAAGAAGCCTGATGAAAATAATGAGATGCCTTTCTAATGACAGCAAAAGATAACTTTATACATATATGCAACCTTACTACAACTGTAATGGGGTTGCGTAAAGGTTCGCTTGCCGATAAAAGTAGAAAGACAGAACTTCAAATACCTAGAATGGTAGCAGCAATAATAGGCAGGATTGAGGAGAATATTCCTCATAGTATTATAGCTGAAGTAATTAATAGACATAGAGCTTCTATTTATCATTACGAAAAATGCCATCAAGGACATTATACTTGGGAAAAATATCGTGATATATTTAATAAAGTCTATATGGCTTACAAGCAAATAGAACAAAGTAAAAAAGTCTTTATAGATAAACATTATATGAAAGAGTTTCTATTAAAGAATGGTGTTAAAGAAAGTCCTAAAAATGAAACTAGCATAATGATTAAATCAGGTCGTGTTAGTATCATTATAATAACTTCTTATATGGATTTTTCAAATCAATTAGAAAATATTAAATTTGCACTTAGAGATTATAAATATGAGATGCAAATTTTATGAAAGAAAAACCTACTTACTATGCTATCATTCCTGCAAGTGTAAGATACTCCAGCTTGAAACCAAATGCTAAATTGTTGTATGGTGAAATAACAGCCCTAAGTAATAAGCTAGGATTTTGTTATGCTACCAATAATTACTTTGCAGAACTATATAATGTAAGTAAGAACACCATATCTAATTGGTTATCAGACCTTAACAAAGCAGGGTTTATAACTATTGATATTAAACGTAATAGCAATAAACAAATCGTAAAAAGATGTATAGGTATCACGAAAATAATGGACACCCCTATACACGAAAAGCTGAAAGGTAATAGTACAAGTATTAATAATACAAGTAATAATATATATATAAAAGAAAAATTTATTACTGATGTTATGGTTTTTGATTATCCTAAAGATATGTTAGAGGACTTTATTAATTATTGGACTGAAGGTAAAAAGAAAATGCGTTATCAAAAAGAAAGCACCTTTGAAATTAAATTACGATTATTGCGTTGGGCGAAAAATCAGAAACAATGGAGTAAACCAAAAGGAATGTCTAAACTAGATTCACAAATTAATGAATGGCAAGAAGCTAAAAAATTATTATGAAAGAATTAGAATACAATGAAAATATAATTAAAGATTTAGGATTAACTGAAATGCAGGTGTTAAATATAATATCAGTATGGTACACTAATGGTATGATGCCTGATATAATTCAGAATGAAGATGGATTAGAATTAGATGAGTTAGTTGATTATATATTTTTTGATAAATTTGAAGCTGAAGAAATATTAAGAGATATAAAATTATGAAACCACTAAAACAAGAAAACTTAGAAGAATTAAAATTGAAGGTATTAGATTTAATTTCTAAGACAGGTGTAGAAATAGGACATAAAACAGACCGAAAAACTTTAGCTGGTTTAAGTAAAATATTTGCTCAGGACTTAATACAAGAAAAACGCTTTGGCAATATGACCTTTAACCAAATTGAAGATGCTTTTAGACTTGGTGTAAGATTTGGTGAAGCAGAACCATTTTTAAATATCAGAACTTTTTATCGGTGGTCGTATGAGCATAAGAAAGTAATAGACAATGCTTATTACGAAGTTCACACTTTAGGAAATCCAAAAGAAAAAACATTATATTATCAAGAACCTTTAAAACTATTAAAATGAAAATACTACTAATCATTTGGGCAATACTTATTGTAGCTTGTATTTTAGAAGCAATTTTTTTTACTAAGTTTGAAGAAGAATTATAATGGAATATTGTAATAATTTTGAATTTGATTTAAAACTTGGACAGATAAAAGAACAAGAATTAGGATATATATTCAATAATAAAACTATAGAAGTTAAGACAGACTTACAGGCTTCTGAAACTGGTAGAGTTTTTGTAGAATATGAAAGCAGAAATAAACCAAGCGGAATATCTAAAACTAAAGCAGACTATTATTGTTTTGTTATTTCTAAATTTTCATATATAATTATTAAAACAACTGAACTTAAAAATAAATGCAGAAAATATTTAAAAACATCTTTAGATAAAAGGGGTGGTGATAATAATACATCAAAAGGCATATTGCTTCCTTTAGTTGAGTTAGTATGAAAACAATAAGCAAACTTAAAAAAGAATTAGATAAATACTTCAGTCTTTTTATAAGGCTTCGAGATGCTGACGATTTAGGTAATGTAATTTGTTTCACTTCAGGTAGAACTTACCATTACAAGAATATTCACGCAGGTCATTTTATGTCGAGAAAATGTCTAGCAACTCGTTTCTGTGAAATTAATGTACAGCCACAATCAGCAGCAGATAATCTTTTTGGTCAAGGTAAACAATACCAATTCGGAAAAGAATTAGATTTAAAATATGGAGAAGGAACTGCCGAAAGATTACAGCAAAAATCAAAACAAATAGAAAAGTTTTCTAGGATAGATTATGAAGAAAAGATAAGTTATTACAAATCTTGTGTTGATAAATTAAAAAAAGAAAAGGGAATTGAGTAAACTTTTATTTTAAGTTTGCGTATGACCAAGCCAATCTATGCTAACACAGAACACGAAGTAATTATAGGGGCTTATATTTCTATGATAAAAGAGTTCGTAAAAGATGTTTCAAACGAAACTAGGTGGAGAAATTTTTTAGAAGTATTAGAAATTTTAATCGAATACCACAACAACTACGGAAAGGGAGTTCGTGAAAACAATTACTGGGACTGGGTAATGATATTGCCAATTAACTTATCACTTCTAACTAATGGGTTTTTAGCAGCAATAGAAACAAAACGAAATAGCACAATAGTAAGGTCGTATAAAGTTCTTTTAAATGAAATGGTACAAGATGTGGTGGATAAGATTGAGAAACTAGAACCTCTTGATGACTGAGATTTATCTTGAAATATCAAAGCTAAGTGATAAGTTCAGAACTATGTGTTATGGTATTACAAAAGATAAAGAAGCTATTGATGACGCTGTACAAGAACTAATGATTTATCTGCTTCAAATGAATCCAACTATATTAAAGAAAATTTGGAAGAAGGACGGAAAAGATGGAATTATAAGATATGGTGCAGTAGTTTTAAGACGTGCATTAACCAGCCCAAGAAGTCCTTTTTATTATAAGTATAAAAAATACTACACACATATTAGTAGCTTTTATGGGACTAATTCTACTTTCACAAATAAAGAGATTAAGAATAGTTTAGCAAATCTGCCTGAAATAAAAGTAGATAATTGGCACGTAATGAAATTAGAAGAAATAGATAAGGCTTTAGAAAACTGCTGCACTTGGTACGATAAAAAGATTTTTGAGTTATATTATTATGAAGGCAATACCCTTGATAGTCTTGCAGAGAAAACTAGAATAAGTCGTAATAGTCTTTTCACTACAATAGATAAAGTAAGAGCAATACTTAAAAAAGAATTAATAGATGAATAAGTTTTTTGTACCTAACGAAGTCTATGAAGATAGAATAGCAATCTGTAAGGAATGTACTCATTACTTTAGGCTTACAGGTAATTGTCTAAAATGTGGCTGCTTCGTAAAAGTGAAGTCCAGAATCTCCGTAATGAGTTGCCCAATTAATAAATGGACTAAAACAACAGAAGTAGAAATACCTAAAGAATTGCCTAAAGAAATAGTAGAAGAAGTATTAGCAGTTTATCCTGATGTTAAATCAGGTAGGGCGAAAAACCAAGAAGTAAAAAAGAAAATGATAGAGCTATACAATACTATATTTGGAACTAGCTATAAGGCTAGTACAAGTTGTAGTAGCTGTTTAAGTAGCTGTTTAGAAGGAATTAGAAATATATATTATGAATACTATAAAGGCGATTGAGAAAACACTTGATTGTGTAGATAAAAATGGCATACCAAGAGGTTGGGTAATTTACTATGACACGAAGGATAGGATTAAAGAAATTAAATCTTTGTTCAATCCTCAAAAATATACAGGCAGTAGATATGTCCATACTGATACTGAAATAATAGAGAAACTTACAAACGAAAAACTAAAACAATAGATATGCTAAAATACATCTGTAATAAATGTGGTGAAACTAAAGACTTAATGAGGGCAACCTTAGAAGTCGTTAAAGGTAAAGTGCGAACCAAAGAAGCTAAATGTAAATGTGGAGAATATATGCAAGAGCAGGAAAAGGACTTTGATGGGTTTCCTAGTCTTATAAGAACTGAAGAAACACTAAGCAAAAAAGGTGATAAACTTTGGGATTCAGCTAAAGAAAAACTAATAGGCGAAAGAGGTATTAATGAACCATTTGACTAATGAAGTTTGTAATAAAGGATAGTAAAGATAAGCAAAGCCTGATAAACTATTTAAAAGAGTTAGGTAACGACTATATAGTTGATGTAAAGAAACAAAGAAACAATAGAAGTAATATGCAGAATAACTATTATTGGAAATGTATAGTGCAAACACTATCAGAAGAATTAGGTTATTTCCCAAATGAAGTCCACGATATACTTCGTGCTAAGTTTTTAAATGAATGGGAAATGTTAGAGATAAACGATAAGAAGATAGGTATAAATAAAATAGGAAGTACAGCAATATTAAACACTAAAGCATTTGAAGTATATGCAGACCAAATAAGGATATGGGCTTTAACAGAACTAGGTATAAGACTAATGCTACCAAATGAATACGAGTAATTTCTATTATATACTAAGGATTGAATAATCAATCTATTTCAATTATGGATAAACGAATAAATAATGGTGGAGCAAGAAAAGGTGCAGGACGTAAAAGTAAATCAGAAGAACAAAAGCTAATAGAGAACCTAACACCTATGAATAGTATGGCTTTAGAATCTTTAGAAAAAGGATTAGAGAAAAAAGAACAATGGGCTGTTAAGTTATTCTTTGAATACTTCTATGGTAAACCTCAACAAAGAGTAGATGTAACGTCAAATGAAGAAACTCTTAATATGCCTGTAATAACATTTGTTGAAACTGATACTGAGTAATAAATATAATCCTTTATTTTCATCTGATGCTAGATACTTTATTGTAACAGGTGGTAGAGGTTCAGGAAAGTCTTTTGCTGTTACAGTCTTTCTAACACTACTTACTATGACTGAAGGTATAAGAGTATTATTTACAAGATACACAATGACATCAGCACGTCTTTCAATAATACCTGAGTTCTTAGAAAAGATAAGTCTATTAGGCTATGAAAATGTATTTAGCGTAAACAAAGCTGAGGTAGTAAACTTAAAGAACAAATCAGATATACTATTTAGAGGTATTAAGACCTCCGCAGGAAATCAGACAGCTTCGCTTAAATCACTAACAGGTGTATCTTGCTTCGTATTAGATGAGGCAGAAGAACTTGTTGATGAGAATATATTTGATACAATAGACCTCAGTATTAGAGAAAAGAATATACAGAATAGAGTGATATTAGTCTTGAACCCTGTTACTAAAGATAATTGGATATATGAAAGGTTCTTTGAAGGCAAAGGAATACAAGCAGGTTTTAATGGCGTTAAAGACAATGTATGTTACATACACAGTACATACCTAGACAATAAAGAAAACCTCTCAGAGAGCTTCCTAGCAAGAGTAGAAGCTATTAAGCATAAGAACTATAAGAAGTACACACAAAAACTTTTAGGACAATGGTTAGACAAAGCTGAAGGTGTAGTATTTGAGAATTGGAGTATTGGAGAATTTAATCCTGATAACTTACAGACTTCTTGTGGAATGGACTTTGGATTTTCAATAGACCCTGATAGCTTAACAGAAGTAGCTATTGACAAGAAGCATAAGAAGATTTATTTAAAAGAACACATTTATAAGAACGGATTGAAGTCGCAAGAACTTGCAAAGATAGTATTAGACAAAGTAGATAATAAACTTATAATTGCGGATAGTTCTGAACCACGTCTTATTGCTGATTTGAAACATTTAGGAGTAAACATAAGAGCTGTTAAAAAAGGAACTATTGAAAGTGGTATAACTCGTATGCAAGATTATGAGTTAATAGTAACTCCTGAATCAACTAACATAGCTAAAGAATTGAATAATTATATTTATGCGTCTAAGTCCTCAAAATTATACGTGGATAATTACAATCACGCAATTGATGGAATAAGATATAACATTATATACCACTTAGATAATCCAAATGCAGGGAAGTATTATGTACAGTAAACTATAATCGGACTTTTTCTATTATATAACATAAGAACACTATGAAAGTTAAAATTAAGAAGCAAGGCAAGACTAAGGAGTACAATGTAATAAGTAAATGGTCAGATGTTACATTAGAGAAGTGGCTTAAACTTGTTGAAGTAGAAACAGAAAGTAAGCCTAAAGAAGCGTTAGAAACAATAACAGCTTTGTCAGATATACCTAAACAGTTAGTAAAGGAATTAGGAATAAAAGATGTCGCAGTTATAATGAGTAGGATAGGTGAGTTACAAGTAGAACAAGATAGTAAGTTAAAAAGGATAATAGAAGTAGAAGGTAAAGAGTATGGGTTTCATCCTGATTTGGATTCAATTACACTCGGTGAGTATGCCGATATTGAAACCTTCATTAAGAACGGAATAGAGAATAGCTTACCTGAATTAATGGCTGTTCTTTACAGACCGATAGTAGAAAAGAAGAATGATATTTATGTTATTGAAGCCTATGATGGCAATATAGATATTAGGGCAGAAGAAATGAAAAAGATGTCAGCAGAGCAAGTGCAAAGTGCGCTAGTTTTTTTTTGGAATTTAGGGAGCGAATTATCAAAGATTTTGCCATTATATTTGATGGAACGTCTGAACAAGATGGGGAAGGATTTGCAGACAAAAGTTTCGCAGACAAATGGTCTTGGTTCGGAGTAATCTATCGTATGACAAATGCAGATATTTCGAAACTAGAAGCAATAACAAAACTGAACCTGTTAGAGTGTCTAACTTGGCTTAGTTATGAAACAGATTTAGAAAGTACAAAAAAAGTAAATATAAATGGCAATTAATAACAAGACGTATAACAACCTAATTGACACCTTAAAAGAATTAGGTGCCCAGCATCACCAAATTAGTACCACAACTGTTGGCGACATTTTTGATATTGACTTGGAGTCAAAGAATACTAAATATCCTTTAATGCATATCAATCCAATAAGTGTAACAACAGCTAGCTTTGGTCTTATTTATAACTTCCAAATCTTTGTTATGGATTTAGTAGATGCTGATAATGCTAATGAGCAAGATGTTTATAATGACGTACTACAAACTTGCATAGATATTATTTCAATATTCAGAAATAGTAAATGGCAAGCTCAATTAACTTTAGATTTAGATGCACCTGTTTATTTTACAGATGGTGATTATACTTTAGAACCATTCACCGAAAGATTTTCCCAATCCGTTACAGGATGGGTATTCCAAATAGGAATAGTAGTAGCTAATGACTTCCAGTCTTGTGAGATACCAATGGCAGATACTTATATAGGACAATGATAAAATTTAGAATAGGCAAATGGATAATACAATTAATACCACCAAAAATAACAATTAAAATATAATAAAATATGGCAACTTTAACAACCACAATAAGCGAGAGCGTAACATTAAATTCAGCAACTAGAGGAAGTACAAATACTTTCTCAGTAGCAGATATAATAGATACATTTGAAAGAATAGTAACTTGTATTAATGGAAATGTAACAACAATAGCAACCTTTGCAGCACAACCTTACACATCAGCAGGAGCAATAGATGTTGATAGGTGTAAATATGTGAGAGTAACAAATTTAGATTCAGAAGCTTGGATAGAAGTAGCAGTAGTAACTACGGCTTCTAATTATCAAGTATTACTAACTCCAGGCGCATCTCATATACTAGCTCAAGCAGAAGCAGTAGCAGTAGCTGAAGAAGATACAAGTCCTACTTTTGGTAGTCTTGAAAATTTAGCATCTATACAAGTAAAACCTGTAGGTGCAAGTTTTGACCCTAGAGTTGAAATCTTTACAGCTTCTACTTCATAATGAACACCGATAATATAGAAAGATACTTAAATAGTTTTGGGAAAGAAGTAGTAGCTAATACAAAAAAGAACCTCAACTCAGCAGGAAAGGGTGGTGGTAATTTAGAAAAATCAATACGCTTTGAAGTAGTTAGTGATGCAGATGGCTTTAGTGTTCAATTCTATATGGCTAACTATGGAGCTTTTGTAGATAAAGGAGTAAAGGGTGCAGGTGGTAAAATTAAGTCAGGCGACCATAAAGGAAGTTGGGGTGGTAGAAGGCATTATATAACTTGGGAAGGTAAAAGAAAAGATAGCCCATTTAAATTTGGAACAGGTACAGGAGAAAAAGGTGGAATGAGAAAAGGTATTGGTTCTTTTATTAAAAAGAAAGGGTTACAACCAAGAAGTAAGGGTGGTCAATATATGACAACAGCAGGATTAAGAATAGCAATAATGCGAGTTCTTTGGATAAAAGGTATTCACGGAATTAGCTTCTTTCAAAAATCTTTAATGCTTGGACTTAAACAATTTGGGAAAGACCTTTTAGGTAATGTAAAACAAGATATAATAGATACTTTAAATAAAACAACAGTAAAATAATGGCATTAGTAATAACACAACGACCAAAGTACCACACAAATCCAGGTGCACAAAGATTTATATATACTATTTCAGAAGACCAAGGAATTTCTGCAACAGCTAGTGCTGTTAAATTTATTGCTGTAGTTTATATAGGTAATGACAAGTCTTTAGTAACGGCTTATAACACTTCACAAAGAGTAGCAACTTTAAAAACCACACCTAATGGAGCAGGTGTAGGAATGTTTGATTTACGACCAATAATAGAAAGTTTTGTATCACCTGATTATGAAGGTTCTAACGAAACTATTAACACTCAATGGAATAGTTTTTCTACATTTAAAAACTTAGCTTATGGTAATACAAGACATTTTCCTATACATACTATTGACCGTTGTGCTTTAGGTGTAAAGTCTACTACTTGGGTAACTGTACAGTTTTACTTAGAATATTTTGATGCTGATTCATCTTTGGCTAATCAAGTAGCAATAGACCCTAATTTAGAAGTAAACTCACAACCATTATTTGTTTTTAATGGTGTTTTATATAATGAAGATTTGTTGAACCAAGGAGTAACTTCATATGGTTATGTAGGTGGTACAGATTGGAGTTTTGGTTTTAATTATAATCTCCATAATTTAATCTTAAATGATACTGATGCTAAATTTTTAACACAAGCACCAACTACACAATATGCTAGACTTACTGATTATGGTACGTTTAGTTTTTTTAATATGCTTAATACTACAGATTTTAGTTTTGAAACAGGAGGAGGTATTACTAATAAAGTTGCTGATTTGAAATTAAATCTTTATGATTCCGCAGATGTGCAATTAGGTTCAGAGATAGATTTATTAAATGCACCAAATAATGACCCAGCTGTTGTTTCAGCAGGAGGTGCAGGGCAATATGGACATATTTATAGTTATGCTTTTTTACTATATATGGGAGTATTTCCTGGTAACTTTACAAATTGGATGGGTTCAGGAACAGATTGGTATGACAATTTATCAAGTATAAGCTATTACACTTTACAGGCTTTTAATGATGATGACGAAGCAATTTCACAACTATATACTATTAACATAATATGTCCTAATTCTTTTGGTTATGAAGGCGTAAGACTTACTTGGTTAAATAAATTCGGTACTTGGGACTATTATACATTTAATCAAAAATCAGTTAGAAGTGTAAATACTAAGAAAAGTACATACACACAATTAGGTGGTACTTGGAATGAAGATGCTTATAAACCAGCAGGATATAAAGGTGGACGTAAAAACTTTAGAGTAAATTCAAAAGAAAGGATAAAGTTAAATACAGATTTTTTAAATGACTTGGAGGGTAAATGGATTGAAGGCGTTATAACAAGTCCTGAAGTATATATTGTAAATGACTATTCTGATGCTGCCGATACTGTAGGTGAAGTAGATTTTACAGGAATGATAAACAAATATGTAGAACCTGTAATAGTAACTACTTCAAATTTTGTAAGAAAAACAAAAGCTAATGACAAGCTTATTCAATACACAATAGATATTGAAAGAAATAAAGACCAAAGACAACAAGCTATCTAATGAGTACCCAGCTAATATTATATCCACAAGACTATCAAGGATATTCCTATAATTTAGTATATCATTATAATATTTATACTGCAAATAGTTATTTTACATCTAACTTAAATAATGTAGGCGGACCTATTGATATTGGTCAAGTTGTACACTTTCAATTAGGTCTGATTAGTGTACCTATAGTGTATAATAGTGGAGGATGGATGGGATTTCATTCTGATACAACAGGAGCAAACTGGGGACCTGTTGCAGCTCCAAATATTACAGGGGGAGTATTAAGAATACACGCACAAAATAACGTAACAGCTTATGGAACAATATGTGGTGTTGCTCAAAGAATAGATGGTTTAACTATAGGAACAAATTATGACTTAACTTTTGACCATCAAAACCATAGTGGTAGGATAGACTGGTGGATAGGGGGGAATGGAGCAGGTACACAAGATTTTATAGGAAATAATGGTAGCACTAGCAGAACAACTATTAATAATACTTTGACTAGTCAAGTTGTAAATTTTGATGCAACAGCTACTTCAATGCATTTAGTTCTAGCAGCTCGTGGACTAGATACTGTACATATAGACGTAACGAATATAATAATAACAGAAAGTATTACAGGTGCAGAAGTTACATTTACAGATATTAATGATGGTCAAGTTATTTGCGACTTATATGAAGAAGAAGAAATACCATTAACATTAAACGTAGATAATTTTACAAATGTAATAGAAAAACCACAAAGTTATTCTAAGTCTTTTGATTTACCAAATACCAAAAGAAATGCTAAAATATTTACACATATCTTTGACATTACTAAAACTATTGAAACAGTTTATGACTTTAATCCTTATGTGCAAACACGAGCCGTTCTAAAACAAAATGGAGTGTTGATTTTTGAAGGAACACTTAAACTAATAGACATAAAAGATAAGGAAGGTGAAATAAGTTACAATGTGAATTTATTTGCGAGTTCTATTGCCTTAAAAGAAATATTAGAAAGTAGAACTTTTGCTGATTTAACAGATGTGATTTCTGAATTAGAACACAACTACAATTTTACCAATATTGATAATAGTTGGAACGATATATTATCTTTAACTAATCCACTCCCTACTGGTACTTTTGCAGGAACAGTAGGGGCTTCTACTACAGATGTTTTAAAATATCCTTTTGTAGATTGGGGTGGTATGATTAATTGTACAGGAACTGAACCTAGTTTAGACACTTTAGAACAGGCTTTTAGACCTTGTATCTCAGTGCTATATCTTATTAAGAATATTTTTAGACAAGCAGGATTTGAATATACTTCTAGTTTCTTTGATACTGATACAAATTTTGCTAATTTATATATGGACTTTAACTGGGGTGCAAATAATGCTCCAAATGATTGGAGTTCTTTAGGAGCCCTTCAGTATATTAGTCCAACTGGAGATTTTATAGGCACATCAGATACTATAATAATTTTTGATAGTAATACGGTAGATTCATCAACAGGATGGGACGATACTACTTATACTTTTACATCACCAGCAGACAATACATCATATACAATAAGTTGCGAAGTATGGTTTCAGAATGTTACTTCAGTAGATGAACCTGTAGAAGTTTGGTGGGAAAATGATGGAGCACAAGTTCCTGGAACTTATGCAACTATAATTGTTCCAGGTTCAGGGTGGAAACTTTATGCGTATAATACTACTTTTACAGCAATAGTAAATAATGGGGACCTTTTAAATATGAAAGCTAAAGCGACAAATCTAAATAGAGCACGACAACCTATATCAGACCCAGCAACTAATCCGTGGTTTGTAACTACGGCTTCTGTTAGTGTTGCTAATAATGATTCAATGGTTAGAGGAACTTTAGTAAATACATTAAGAGGGGAATTAGGTCAGTGGGACTTCTTAAAGAGTATTATGACAATGTTCAACTTAATTTCTATGCCAGACCCTGATGACTCTACGAAAATATTAATTGAACCTTATCCTGATGTATTTGGTACAGCAGCTAAGGTACAAAAAACAACTAGAGATTGGACTTACAAACTAGATATTAAAGATATAAAATTAGAACCTTTACAATTAAAAAAGGAAATAATTTTTAAATATGGTGAAGATGATGACGACCACGCTTTTAAACAATATAAAACTGCGTCAAATAGTTATTTATATGGAAGTAAGATTGTGAACGGCTCAACAGCTATTCCTGGAACAAATCAATTAACAAATCTTATAGGTAAAGATGAAGTAGAAGTAGAAGCCTTTGCTGCCACAATATGTAAACCTATTCAAGATGTGTTTCCTAATTTTCGTATTCCTGTAATATATTCTGCTAATGATGATGGAACTTTTGAGGGGTTTGATAATATGCCTAGACTATTATTATGGAATGGTATAACTGCAAATGCACCTGCTGATTGGCAGTGTCCAGCACAAAATGGAGTAGCAGCAGGATTGAAAACTGAATACGGACAAATGACACACGTTTCTGCTGTGCCGAGTACATCTATTGATTATGATTTGAATTTTGATTCTTGTCAGATATTTATTGGAACATCACCCCTTAATAATCTTTACAATTTATATTATATCGAATATTTTGATGAATTATATAATTCTAATACTAGGATTTTAACAGCTAAAATAAATTTATCAGCAGCAGATATTAATACGTTTCGTTTCTATGATATAATAATTTTAAAAAATAGGCAGTTTAAAGTAAATAAAATAAATTATAAACCAAATTCGCTTTCAACAGTTGAATTTATATTAATACCGTAATGGAGTATAAAAGAGGATTTACATTAAAACCATATTACATAGATAGAGCAGGGTATGTTACATTTACGGATGGTACAAGTACAGGATTAATGGCAAATCAGAATACTTGTGAGGCTTATGGTTATAGATTTGACAAGGCATCAGGAACTTGTACTGCTTTTAGGGAAAATCCACAAATAAATAGAGCGTTTGCAAATAAATCAATTGTAGAAACAGGAACAAAAAACATAATAGGTATAAGCACACAAAATGGACGTGTTATAGGAACAGATAATGTATTGTCAGGTAATAATAATAATACATTTATTGTAGGGTCCCAAAATGAAGTAGCAACTAATATGAATAACGCTTCAATTATTGGAGGAACTTATGGAAAAGTGCAAAGGCAAAGTGAAGTAGTTATTGGTGGTGGTGGTGCGTTAGGAATTAATCAAACATCTATTGTACAACTTGGAGGAGCTACAACAGATGCAACAGATACTTTCTTAACTGTTCAATCTGATGAAAGTTCGTTCATAGCAGTACAAAATAATTCAATATTTGGATTTGAAATAAAAGTGATAGCATTATGTTCAGGAGGAAGTTCAGGAACAGTAGGTGATTATGCGTTTATAGAATTAACAGGTGCTATAAAAGTAAATGATGGATTTGTATTAACTATTGCGGAAAGTTCTACTACAATAGCAAGTGTAGGTTCAACAGGAACAGTAGCAGTAAAACGACCTGCTCTTGGTTATATGACAGTACAAGTAACAGGTGCAGCAGACACAAATATAGAATGGTTTGCAAGTGTACAAATAACAGAAAAGAAATTAAGTTCAGGAACATTTTAAAATAAAAGATATGGCAGACAAAGTAATAATAGAAGCAGAAGTAAAATCAAATATAGGCGAAGTATCTAAAGATTCAAAGAATGCAGCAGGAGATATTGCTATTATGGGTGTTTCTTTAAATTCTGTTAAAGCAGGATTTGCAAAAGTAGCAGTTACAGCAAAAGGAATGTTTGGCACTATAAAGGCAGGTCTAATATCAACAGGAATAGGTGCTTTTGTAGTTCTTATTGGTTCTTTAGTTACATTTTTTACAAATACTAAAAGGGGTGCAGATAAGTTAAGCCAAGCATTTACTGCTATGGGTGCGGTTTTAGATGTTATTAAAGATAGAATAAGTAAAGTAGGGGAAGCACTTAGTTTTGTTTTGTCAGGGGAATTTAGAAAAGCAGGCGAAGCACTAAAAGGAACATTTGCAGGTATGGCTGATGAAATAGAACGAGAGGTTAGAGCTATGGTAGATTTGAAGAAAAGAACACAAGAACTTAGGGATGCGGATATGGAGTTTATGGTTCAGAAAGCAGCTACTAGACAAGAGATAGAAAGAGCAAGATTAATAGCAGAAGATGAAACAAAATCCGCAAAAGAAAGATTAGATAATTTAAAAAAGGCATTAGAGCTTGAAGCTGAAACAACTAAGCAAGAATTAGTTTTAGCTAGAGAGAGAATGGAAATTCAGAAGCAAGAAATGCTACTTAGTGAAAATTCTGCTGAAGATGAAGAAAAATTAGCACAATTAAAAGTAGCATTAATAGAAACTGAAACTGCTTCTATTAAAATGCGTAGGAGAGTTGTTACAGAAGTAAATGCTTTAGAACGTGAAATTCAGGTAGAAGTTATGGCTCGGTTAAAAGAAAGAAAAGAAGCTGATGAAGAAATAGCAAAAGGTCTTACGAAAATGGCTAGAATATCTTTTGAAACAACTGATGAACTAATACTAGCTGATGAAGAATACACAAAAGTTGTAATGAATAATGCCAAGAAAAGGACTGATTATTCTAAACAATTACAAAATCAAACATTATCAGCAACAGCAAGTTTTGCAGGAGCATTAAGTTCTTTAGCAGGAGAAAATAAACAACTAGCAGCAGCAGAAACTTTAATAAACACTTATGTCGCAGTACAACAAACAATGGCTGACAAGACAATACCAACAACTTTGCTAAAATTCTTAATGGCAGGTACAGTATTAGCAAGTGGGTTAGCTAATGTAAGACGAATATTTGCAGTTAATGTAGGTGGTGGTGGTGGTGGTGGTGGTTCAATAGGTGCTACAGCTACAGCTCAAGCTCCTGCACCGCAACTGATGTCAGGTGCTTTTGATTTAAGTGGAGTAGAAGCTCCTGAACCTGTCCAGGCTTTTGTTGTAACTGATGATATGACAAACAGTCAAGACAAATTAGCTCTGATAAGACGTAGAGCAACAATCTAAAAATCAAATATTAATTAACGAAATATATTATATATTATGCCTTGTAAAAAATGTTCAGACGGAAAATACAAATGGGGTGAAAGTGGAGAATGTAAATACGACACCTTACAAGATTGTGAAAATGCAAACGCAGCATATTCAGAACAATCTTCAAACACTAGAATTGTTGAATTAGTTATTGAAGACGAATCAGAATCGTTGGCGATTGACGCGATAAGTCTTGTGTCCGCACCTGCGATAGAAGAAAACTTTGTCTTTATGAGTAAAGAGAAAAACAATTTAACTTTAGCAAAAGTAGATGAAGATAAACGCGAAATTGTAAGTCCTGCACTTATTCCTAATAAGCAAATATTTAGAGTAGATGAAAGTGGAAATGACTATTATGTTTTCTTTTCAAAATCGACAGTTAAACGCGCGTCTGAACTTTATTTAAAACATAACAATCACCACAAAGCTACTTACGAACATTCAGATAAAGTAGCAGGAGTTTTAGCAGTTGAAAGTTGGATAAAAGAAGGCGACCAAGATAAGTCAAAACTTTACGGATTTGATTTACCCAATGGCAGTTGGTTCGTGAAGCTAAAAATCGAAAATTCAGACCTTTGGAAAAAGGTGAAAAGCGGTGAACTTGTCGGATTGAGTATAGAGGGTTACTTCGTAGATAAAATGCAGAAGATGAGTGAAAGACAACCAACAGATGAAGAAATACTTGAAGCACTTAACGAAATTATCACAAAATCAAATAAATAAACAACAATTTCTATTATATTAAAAAAGGGAAAACTATGGATTTAAAAAAGCAAATATTATCAGCACTTGGTTTAGAAAATCAAGAAGAAACTAAATTAGGGTTTCAGGCGAAGTCAGAAGATGGAACAATCTTTGTATCAACTGCCGAAGAATTAGAAACAGGCGTGGACATAAGCGTACTAACCGAAGATGGCACGACAATACCAGTTCCAGCAGGAACGTATAAATTAGATACAGGAGTGAGCTTTCGTGTTGAAGATGAAGGGATTGTGGCTGAGGTTTTAGAATCAGAAACGGAAGAAGAAGAAACTGTTGCAGAAGTTGAAGCTGCTGAAGAGGAAAGTCCTGCTGAAAAAGCAGATTGGGCTGAAAGTTATGAGCATTTAAAGGATAGGGTAAATAACTTGGAAAACGCAATCCACGATATTAAAGAAAAATTAGGCGAAGGTGAAGATGTAGAAGCATCAGTGGAAACACCTGAAGAAGTATCTGATAAACCTAAGTCAATTAAGACAACAGAAACAGTTGAATTTTCAGCAGAAGAAGAATTAGAAAATTTAAAAGCTGAGAATGAAAAACTTAAAACGGAATTAGCAGAACAACCTGCTGAAGCTCCGATAAATACAAATAAATTTAGTTCAGAAAAACCAATAATGTCTAAGGCAGCTTACAATAGATTACCAAAGCGTGAAAGGATTTTAATGGATTTAGATAGATAATAAAAAATAAATAATAATTAAAAAAAAATAAATTATGGCTTTTACGGTTACGCAACCACAGTTTAACGGCACTGATGCTGGATTTTTCATATCAGCTGCGTTAAAACAAGCAAAATCATTAGAATTTCTAACGGTTTTGGAAAATATTAAGTATGAACAAAACATACAGAAAATGGCAGGTTCAGGATTAGTCTTGGACAATAATTGCACTTATGATAGTCAGGGAACTCTTGCCCTCACTGAGGCGACATTAAGCCCAAAATCTTTACAAATAAATTTGGACATTTGTAAGGACACGCTTTTAACATCATGGAATAGCTTGAACATGAGTGCAGGAAGAACAGCAAACGCACCTGTTTCTTTTGAAGATTATGTAATTGCTTACATGGGTGAGATTATTGCAGACGCTACTGAAAGTTCAGTATGGCAAGGTGCTGCAGGTACACCAGGAGAATTTAACGGATTCACTTCTTATTGGTTAACAGCTGGTACTGACCCAACAGTTGTACAATCAGCTGCATCAGGAGCTTATACAGCAGGTAATATTTTAGCTAACTTACAAACTTTAGTAGATTCTATCACAGGTGGTACAGCTAACAATGTATTAGGAAAAGAAGATGCTTATATCTTTATGAATAATAAGGTTTGGCAATTTTACGTTCAAGCTATGGCAGCTTTAACAGGAGTGCCTTATATGTCAATGAATGAGGATTGGACACCTATATTTCAAGGAATAAAAATCGCAGTTGTACCAGGTATGATAGATAATAAAATGGTGTTTGCTGAGAAATCAAATTTATATTTTGGTACGGATTTACTTTCGGATAGTACGCGAATTTCGCTCCTAGACATGGCTCCAGTAACAGGGGATGATACAATTAGGATGGTCGCAAGATATACGGCAGGAGTTGTAGCAGGAATTGGTGCTGACGTAGTAATGCAATCATAATAAAACAAAGAAGGAGGGTGTCAAAGCCCTCCAACTTTTTAACTTTTAAAATAATAAAAATATGGCTTGTACAAGTTTAACTAAGGGGAGAGGACTCGACTGCTCAAGAATTGCCGCAGGGATTAAATTTATATATTTCGCAGTTTATGACCAAGTTTTCTCAGTAACAAGAGCAAGTGGTGAAATTTCAGATATTGAAATGACAGTAGGAGCTGACGTAGGAGAATTATATAGATATACTATGCCTTTAGGAGTATCAAGTTTAACAGATACAATTACAGGTAGTCGTGAAAACGGCACGGTTTTCTACACTCCTTCCGTAAGTATTATCTTAAATAAACTCACCAAAGAAGACCAAAATCAAATTAAATTGTTAGGGCAAACTAGAGTAATGATATTTGCTCAATTAAATCAGCAATTAACTAATGGTCATGATGTTATCGTAGGATTAGGAACAACTAACGGAATGGAACTTAATGCAGGTACTGCTGATAGTGGGGCTGCTTGGGGTGATAGAAACGGTTATACTCTTACCTTTGACGGATTAGAACCTGAACCATTCCCAATGGTGCTTGATTTCAGTTCTAGTCCATTTGATAATATTGATGATGGTGGAGCAATAACAATCGTAGGTTCATAAATTTTAACATTAGTGTTTTCATATATTTTCTTGATTAGGAGGGCGTTTGCCCTCCTTTTCTTTTATTAATAAAATAAATTCAACTCATTTCTATTATATATTATGATTCAAGCAATTACTGAAACTAACTTAATAACTTATCTTCCAACTGAAGATAACCGTATTAATACTTCGGTGACTTCTACTCACATAAGACACTTGTTTAAATTTACAAATGATATGGATGCTTCTATTCACTATGTGTATCCTGAAACAGAAGCAATATATGATAGATATACTTATTTCAAATTTATATATGACGCTAGTGATTATAGTATTTATGAGGGTTTAATAAAATTTTTACCTGCTGGATATTGGAAATACGAAGCGTATGAAGTTAGTTGGGAAGATACTGTTACTTTAGAAGCGGGAAATGCACCTGCAAATGAAGATGATGTATTAACCCCACCTGGCGCTGATAAAGGAATAGTACAGGGGCTTATAACTAGAGGGAAAATGTATGTAGCAGAAAAAGATGGAACAGAACAAGTACAATATATAGAAAATTCTCCTGCTTCAGGAACGAATTATATATGGTACGGACAATAAAAAAATAAAAAATTAAAAATTTAAAAAAATGGCAATAGAAAATGTACAACAGCTTTTAACAGAGCAAATGGGTAAAAACAGATGTGATATTATTAGCACAACTAATATGACAAGCAAAGACTATTATTGTGTTCACTTCCCTGTAGACAGTGTTATAGCTTCAATAACAGCTAGTAACGCAATAGCAGGTGGTGGTTCAGCTATAGCAGGACTTCATACGACCATTCCTGCTGGAGTAACGATATTCCTTCAGATTACTCAAATTCAACTTACGAGTGGTGTAGGATTGTGTTATTATGAAGAACCTCTATAATGTTAGCACTTAAACTAGGATTAAGTTTAGTATCTAATCGTAAATTAGGTGCTTGGTCGCCTGATGACGAATCAAGTCTTGAAGCTTGGTATCAGAATAAGGTAGGCATATCTCTTAGTGGTGCTGATGTTTCGGAGTGGGCAGATAGTAGTTCTAATGGTATTGATATGGTACAAGCTACTGCTAGTGAACAACCTGCTTATGATACTCCAACAGGGACTTTGACTTTTGTAAGTGCTAATGATGAACACTTACAAACAAGTGGACAAATTGAATTATCAGGAGATTTTACAATAGGGGTTATATTCAACCCTTCAATCTCAGCGCCAGGAACTCTTTTAGGAGATAATACAACCTCTAATGAATTTTTTAAATATACAAGTACTACTAATTTAAGACTTAAAATTGACGGAAGTATTGGTAATCTTCCTTTAGATAGTGGTACTTTTGGTGATGACTATATAGTTATTACTAGAGTTTCTGATGTCTTGACTTTATGGAAAAATGGAGTAGCACAAAGTACAACCCCTACTCTTGCAGGAACGGCTGATATTGATGCGATAGGAGTAAGAAATTCAGACCAAGATTATCTTGATGGCACAATAGAAGAAATACAAATATATAGCAGTTCAAGTGCAGATTTAACTACTAATGTAAACGATAGACTTGCGTCTATATAAAATTAAAATATGAAAGACAATTTATTATCAATAGACTTATCCGCTTCCACAAGTCCAACTATTACAGAAGTAAGAGGTAGGGATTGGATTTCTTACGGAGATGCCAATGGAGAGTGGTCTAATTTATATCCACAGTTCTTAATTGACCTTTATTATTCTAGTTCAATTTCAGCAGCTATTATTAACGCTACGGCAGAGATGATAGCAGGGGAAAATCTTATTATTTCAGATGAAGATGAAAGAGATTTAGAAGCTAGAGTTAAACTTCAGAATTTTATGGACAGAGCAAACGGAAATGAAAGTTTGCACGAAGTCTTAAAAAAGGTAGCTTTTGACTTTAAACTTCAGGGAAGTTTTGCCTTTAATGTCGTATGGTCAAAAGACAGGACTCAGATTGCAGAATTATATCATATTGATGTATCTAAAATTCGCTGTGCCAAGCCTGATGAATTTGGAAAGACTACAGGTTTTTATATATCAGCAGATTGGTCAAACACTAGACAAAACAAACCTTATTATGTTCCTGCCTTTAATGTTAATGATAGAACAAGTCCTAATCAAATATTGTATTCAGGGCTTTACAGTCCTAATATGAACAGCTACTACACACCTGATTATGTTAGTTGTAATAATTGGGCTTTGATAGATTCAAGAGTTTCAGAGTATCATCTTAATAACATAAGTAACGGATTTTCAGGTAGTTACCTCATTTCATTCGCAAATGGGATTCCAACACAGGAAGAAAGAAATCAGATAGAAAGAAGTATAACTGAGAAGTTTTGCTCAGATACTAATGCAGGGAAATTTGTATTGACATTCTCAGATGACAAAACAAGAACCCCTGAAATAACACCAATAAGTACAAGTGATTTGGATAAAAGCTACCTCGCACTCCAAGAATTACTCACAGCTAACATTTGTTCAGGACACAGAATTACGTCAAAAACTCTTGTTGGAATTGATAGCACTAATGGGTTCTCATCAAATACAGATGAGCTGATAAATGCTGCTAATTTTTATCTTAATACTGTAATTTCTCCCTTCCAAATCCACCTGATTAAAGAGTTAAGAAAAATATTCAAAGTAAACAATATGGATATGCCTGTACAGTTTGTTCAGCTTAAACCTATTACAGTTCAATTTGATTCTAAAACTATTAGAGAGGTAATGACACAAGACGAAATTCGTGAAGAACTTGGACTTGAACCTTTAGGTGATGAAGAGGTAGTAGATGAAACAATAGATTTTAGTAAAGAAGAAAAAACAGAATTAGAAAGTTTTATTGAAGAATTTGGTGAAGATATACCTGAAGATTGGGAAATGGTAGATGAAGAAATAGTTGATGGTGAACACCAAGACTTTGATTTTGAAGAAACATTAAATGAAGTAGCTAACGAAAAGATAGAACTAGCTTCAACAGGTAGAGCTAATCCTAATGCTAGAAGCGACCAAGATGGATTGAATAAATCAAAAACTGCTTTTTATAAAGTAAGATATATTTATGCTAAAGATGAATTTTTAAGTCAAAGAGGCGAAACAAGAGAATTTTGCAAATTAATGACTAGAGCTAGAAAAGTATATCGTAAAAAAGACATTATTAATATGGGTTCAAGACCTGTAAACAGAGGATGGGGACCAAGAGGAGCTGCTACCTATTCTATATGGCTTTATAAGGGCGGAGGAAACTGCCATCATTATTGGTTGCGTCAGATTTACAAATCACCTGTCGCTGATGATGATGCAGTTTATTACAAAGATAACATAACTTCTGATACTTTAATTGGTTATACAAAAGCTATTTCAGAAGGATTTACTGCTAAAAGAAATGATAAGCTAGTAGCTAAACCACCAAAACGAATGAAAAATAACGGATTTTTAAACCCTAGATAAATTATGGCGTATGTACTATTCATCTCAGAAGAAAAATTAAAAGATTCAACAGCAATCAATATGAATGTAGATGTCGCTATCTTGCTCCCTTATGTGCTTCAAGCGCAGCGCATCTACTGCGAACCCAAGCTTGGCAGTCCATTATACCAAAAATTGGAAGCAGAAATAACAGCAGGAACTTTAGCAGGTGCTTACAAGACTTTAGTAGATGATTATATTGGGGATATGCTTCCTTCGTGGGCATTCCATATGTGCATACCCTACCTTCGTTTTCGAATCGAGAATGGTGGAATTTATACCCACACCTCAGAAACTGGTACAGCTTTATCTACAGAAGAAGCCCAACATCTAAGGGAAGAGGTGAGAAATAATGCTGAATATTTTACGGAGAGAATGATAGAATACATCACAAATAATCAAAGCAGTTTTCCTGAATATGGAACTGCGAGTGGCGCAGATATTTCCGCAGACAGAAATGCCTATTACAACGGAATGAACCTAGAAAGACCTAATGGACAGGGAACTAGACTAACATTAAGGAACTTTTTAACAGCAGGAGATTAATGAAGAAACACTACAAAACAAAGAAAGTAAATATAACTAAATTAAAATCATATTTAAAAGATGCCGATACAACAGATAACAAAAGAAGTAGGAGAAGTGCTAGTAGTAAACGGAACAATATTAAGTGTAACGACCTTTACTAACTTAGAGATAATATTAAAGATATTGCTGCTAGTTGTATCAATAGTTTATACTGTTGATAAATGGTGGCATCATAAAAAGAATAGATAATGGACATACCTACTAACAAAAAGCGTAAGCTAAATTCAAAAAACCCTAAGTATTATAAGCAAGAAGATGTTAAAGTGCGTAAAGAATTTGTTTCAGAAACTAAAGGAGTTAAAGTTTACAAACTTTACTACTTATAATTTGGATTCTAAAATTAATCTTTTAATTTTAAGAGATACGTTTACTGATAATTCAACTATTGGTGAGTTATTTCTGAATGATGAATTTATGTGCGACACTTTAGAAAATCCTGAATTAAATAATGTGCGAAATATATCTTGTATTCCTGAAGGGCAATACAATGTAAGATTAAGAACAGCAAAAGAATCAGCAACAAGAGATTATTTACATCTTTTAGTTCAAGACGTTCCGAATAGAGATTACATACTTTTCCATATCGGCAATTCAGCAAAAGACACAAGCGGTTGTATTCTAGTGGGTGTTGGTCGTAAACAAGACTTTGTTAGCAATTCAACTTTAGCGATGGATTTATTAATGAAAGAAATCATTAATTTAGGCGGAGAGAAAATAAATTTAATAATAAAAAATAAATAAATAAAAATGAAAAAAACAATTTTAACAACAGTAATAGCATTATTTTGTTTAGGTGCTTCAGCACAATACAGCGTAATGAGTAATGTAAATGAACCAACAGAAGGTGAAAGTTGGGGAGTTGAGAATTTTACAAACAATCTTGGAGTTGGCTACCAAGTAAATAACGAAGTAATGATAGGCGTTATGCAGAATGGTGATGACTACGATTTTGTAGCTAGATATAGCTTGTCTGATAACTTATATTTGTCAGCACAAATGCCTACTGAAAACTCAGCAGATAATATGACTTTAGGAGTTGGGTTTTCAATCAATGTTTGGAACAGTCTTTATGTAGAACCAAACTATACAAGACAAGATGATGAAGATGGATTTAATGTAGGATTATCTTATAAACTTTAATAATAACTTTAAAAAATATATAAAATGAAAAATTGGTTATCAAACGTAGTGATAGGACAAATACTACACAGTAAAAAGTTTCTTTATGCAGTAACAGGAATTGTTACTCCATTTCTAATGACGCACTTTGGATGGGGTGCAGATGTCGCTGAAACAGTATGGCAAACCTTCCTAGTATTAATTCTTGGACAAGGTATTGCAGACACCAAGAAATAATAGATTTAGATTAAAACCTCACGAGGTACTCGCTTTACAGAAAATACGTGAAAACGAAATGCGTAACGTCCTAGTTATAGGAGATTTACACGAGCCTTTCTGTTTAGACGAGTATCTTGATTGGTGCTTAGAACAATATGAAACTTATTCTTGCAATCAGGTTATATTTATTGGCGATATTATTGACAATCATTATAGCAGTTATCACGAAACTTCTGCTGACGGTATGGGTGGTTCAGATGAGTTGGAACTATCTATACAAAGGATTGCAAGATGGTATAAAACCTTTAATCAAAAAGGTACTAAAGTAATCATTGGAAACCACGACCGAATGATTATGCGTAAAGCACAAACATCAGCAATACCAAGTAAATGGATTAGAAGCTACAAAGAAGTATTAGAAGTTCCTAACTGGGAATTTACAGAACGCTACGAACAAGACAATGTGCAATATATTCACGGAGAAGGAGGTCAGGCATATACTAAATGCAAGGCTGACTTAATGAATACTGTACAAGGACATCTTCACACTTTAGCAGGGTGTCAGCATTTCGTTGGTAGAAAGTTCAGAGTATTTGGTATGCAAGTTGGTTGTGGTATTGACTTTAGTAGCTATGCTATGGCTTATGCTAAATACGGAAAGAAACCTGCAATCGGTTGTGGTGTCGTTTTAAATAACGGAACTCTACCAATCAATCTTTTAATGCCTTTATGAAATTAAGCAACACTACTAAAATCTTCATTATGTATATAGTTGTTATATTAGTAGTTCTATTCTTTGTTATTTAACCCCCCTCTTAGACCTATAAGGCACTTTTACAACTTCTTAATGGTAATATACTAGGTAGCACTTTAAAACGCTTAGAGAATCAATAGTAATTAACATACTAATTGTTAATAACTTTGTAAATAAAAGCGTTAATAACTAATTATTTTTATATCTTTGCCATTATTAATCAATATATAAAAAAGTGAAAACACAATTTAAAGTAATTAACAGAGCAACAAGAATTGAGCAAATACTTAACGCAAGTGAAGTCGCTAGGTTCTTTAAACTAAACAGCATAAAAGAATATGCTATTAGTACAATCAAGCCAACTGAAGAAAAAGTATTAGATACTTTTATTATTTCAGGAATATCAGTTGTATTTGTAATTTGTTTAACTAAAATTATACTACAATGGATTTAAAAGAAGCTGAATATCAAGATTGGAAAGAAGATAGCTATAACTACAATAAGCCAAAGATTTCTTTCTTTACAAAAAAGCCTTTAAACAATACTGTAATAATAGCTGAAGATTGGTGGCTAAAACCAATGATGCAACCAAGTTCAGTATGGTGTCAAGAAGAAGGAAGTAAAGGCAGATATATTTCCGATTACAAAAAAGTAGGTCGTGATGTCAGAGTAATAGGAACTGAATTACAACTGTATAATTTGTTTTGTAAAATGTCAGATGAAAAAGGATGGCAAATTAAAGACGAATGGAAAACAGAAGTAACAGATATTTATTTATCTTTATACATTAAAAATAATCTTAAACCCTTAATAATCAATTTACTATGATACCAATACCTTTAGAAGAACCACCAAAAAAAGAATGCAGTTGTACTAAACCTCAACTGCTACACAAAGCTATGAACAATATTAACACTTTCCAATGTTGTGAAGGAGAATTATATCTTAGAGGAACAGATGAATATGGTAAAGATTTTCAAATCTGTTTTGATGCTTATGACTTCTTAAAATGGATTGATACAGAACAAATAGAATATATAAAAGAACAATTAATTAAACACATAAAAACAAAATAAAATGATTAAAACAAGCACAGTAAAAAGCGTACAAGCCAATGGAACTTGGGAAGGTAAATTTGGTATGATGTACAAGTTTGAAGTAGAATTTGAAAATGAAGATTTTGGAGAATATTCTTCAAAGACACAAGACCAGAATAAATTTGTAATAGGTCAAGAAATGGAATATGAATTTATAGACGGTCATTTTCCTAAAGTAAAACCTGTTTACCAGAAACCTGATTTTGCAAGTAATGGATTTTCAGGTGGTTATAAGAAAGACGATAACGTACAAAAGATGATTGTAAAACAAAGCTCCTTAAAGTCAGCAGTTGATTTTTGTAGTGGTGGTAATTGCAGCCCTTCTGAC
>VTLG01000898.1_pt1 | contig 25908 bp, 41 predicted proteins | sample 4694571 | NCBI WGS metagenome assembly VTLG01 (sample SAMN12604809, study PRJNA352737) | marine metagenome | biome: ENVO:00000447; feature: ENVO:00000209|ENVO:00000569|ENVO:01000036; material: ENVO:00002151; isolation source: viral sequences binned using virsorter ...
TATGGTTGGGATAAAAATCAATGGGTTGCTAAACAACTTCTATGGGATATACCTACAAATTATCTTACAGCTATGTTTGATTCGGAACGAGATGTAAAGGATGTTGCTATTGATAGAGAAAAAGAAAGAATAGAAGCATTTGAAAAAGAACATTGGAAAATGCTTGATGGAAAACATGATGGTGTTTTAACTTTTATAGGTGAAAGTGCATCATTTATGACTGACGCATATTATATTGGTGGTTATTATTTTGGTTCTCCTTTATTAGCAGGAGGTATGGGTGGTTCTGCTGTACTTAACGCAGCATTACTAGGTGGTGATAATTTAATTAATCAATTAGCTACAAGAGGTGAAGTAACTTCTTGGGGTGAAGTTGCAAGTAGTGCGGCAATTGGTGGTGCAATAGGTGCTGTTATGCCAATAGGTGCAAAAGCTATTAGTAAATATTTACCAAGTAAATTAAAAGGTAAAGCAGATGATTTAGCTATGTTTATAGATGGTAAGCTATCTAACTTTCATAAGTTAACAGATGTAGATAAAAAATTATTTAAAACAATTGCTAATAAAGAATCAGTTAAAAAAATTACAAATGAAATAGACCAGTTAGTTTTATCAGCAGGATTTAAAAGTGGTAGTAAATTTTATGCTCCAGTTGCTAATGCTGAAAAGAAATTTCTTGAATTAAAAGCTAAGTATGTTAAAGAAGCTTTTAATATAGGTAAGAAAAGAAAAGAAATATTAAAACCAATAAAAGGATTAACACAAAAGAATGTTGCTTCTAAAACTTATTATAAAAATGTTATTAGACCAGTTAAAGACAGAGCAAAAATAGAAGGTAAAAAAATATTAGATATCCGAACAAAAATTAAAGCAGCTAGAGAAGTATGGAAAAAAGAAAATGAAAGATTACTTAAAAGACAAACTGAAAGATTAAACAAATATCATAATCTTGAAATTAAAAGAACAGAATTACTTCTTGCTAATCTTAAATCACATCAAGGTTCTGCAGAAAGATTACTTACTGCAACATTATCAAATATAACTAGACCTTTAGTTGGAGCAGCTACTGGTGCATCAGCTAATATAGGTGCAAGTATGATGGGATATGATGTTGAAGACCAATTCTGGGCTTGGACAGGAATTGGATTTGCACTTGGTGGTTTTCAAAAAATGATTCAAAATAGTGCAAAGATTGGTGAAGTACAAAAGAAAGGATTTTTAAAATTAATTGATAATCATGCTGTTCAACTTACATTTCAAAAGTTAAGAGAAATAACTTCAGCTACTGCTACTACAAAACTAGCATCATTTGGTGGTGCTACAGAAAAAATTGGTAGAATGTTGTTCCCAAGAATAGATGACCCTATGTCAAGTAAATCTGTTTGGGCAGAAGCAGAAGCTATGGAAAGATTCTTTTTAAGAAGTGCATCTGAACTAATTAAAAAATATACACCAGAAGAACAGATAGCGGCAATCTCAATTAACAGAGGTAATTTAGAACTTGCTAAAACTTCAAACCAAAATATTTTAAACGCATCAAGAGATATAAAACTTTGGATGGATGAATTTAAAGTTTTATATAATAAAGCAGGTTTCTTTTCTCCAAAAGAATTAGATAATTATTTTCCTAGAGTATTAAATTGGGAAGCTATTAATGCTAACAGACCAGCAGCAGAAAAAGTTTTTACTGAAATATTTAAAAAGAATTATAAACTTACACAAGAGAAAGCAGAAGCCGCAGCTAAAACTTATCTTTCAAAGAATGAAGGTATATTAAATAATACTGTTATTAATGATAATGCTTTTAAAACATGGGTACAAAATTTAGGTAGAAAAGTAGGTTCAAGAAAAGTTGAAGGAAGTGATGATTTAATTTTTACTCCTATTTCTGAACATATAACAAAACATAGAAGTCTTCAAGGTGAGTATAAAATTGTAGAAGAAGTACTTGAAAAAAATAATTTCTTAGTAAATGATTTAAGTGTAATACTTCCAAAAATTATACAAGACTCTACAAAATCAATTGCGTTTGCAAATAAATTTGGTAGAGGTGGACAACTTTTAAAACCAATGATTAAAGAGATTCAAGAAAAATATAGTAAATTAAACATTGGAAATTCTACTAAAGTTGAAGATGCTATGAAGGGAGAATTAAAAGTATTATTTGATACTATTGATGCTTACTTTGGTAAGTTTGGTTTAGAAGGTGTTAAACAATTACCAACAACTATGGGAATTTTAACAACATTAAGTAACTTACAAATGTTAGGTAGAGTTACTATTACATCTTTAGGTGATATAGCACAAATATTTCAGAACTCAGTTAATTGGACTTCAGCTATTAAAGGTATAGGACAAACTAATTTATTTAAAGCAAGTTGGGAAAAAAGTTTAGCAAGAAGTATGGGTTATGATATTGTTAAATATTCAAGACAAGCTTTACAAAAAGGTGCAGGTCGAGAAGCTGATGAAATAATTTTAAATACTGCATGGATGGGTAAGTATGGTGTAAAGGGACAAGACTTTGCAACAACTCAATTCTATAACAACATGGCTTTTAAAGGATTAGGATTAGAATGGTTAACTGGCTATGCTAGAAGACTTGCTTATAATACAGGTGTTGCTGATGTAATGGGTCTATCAAGACAACTTTATAAAGTTTCTAATGGTGGTAAAAATTTTAATACTAAAGATGCACAACAAATTTTAGTACACTTACAAAAATATGGTATTAATAAAAACCAAGCCATGAGTATTGGAAAATTTAAAAATTGGCAAAGTGCTTCTAAAGATAAGAATGCATTGAGATTTTTAAATAAAGGAGGATGGGAAGCAGCTAATAGAGATGCATTAATACCTCAACCACATAACAGATTATTATTTACACAAAGTAAAACACCTTGGATAAGAGCAATGGGTCAATTCTTATCTTGGGTTCAAGCTAAATCTTCATCTACAAATCAAATATTAAAAAGAATAGAAAATGGAGAAGCAAGAACTCTTATTAAAACTCTTGCTGTTATTCCTGTTTATGCAGGTATTCAACAATTTAGAGAGATTGCAAAACATGGTGATGTAATTACTGACTATGAATATAATACTGGAGAACTTGCAGCAAAATCATGGCAACTATCTGGTATGCCGGGATGGTTAAGTGATATGTTTTATAATAGATTTGCAGGTCCGGGTTCTAAGAGTGGAGAATTTTATGCCTTTGCTCCTATGTTTCAAATGGGTACATCTATCGCTGATATGTTAATATCTTTTGGAATGGGAAAACCAGATAGAGCATGGGATATAATAAATAAAAAAATAGCACCATTTCCAGAATGGAGAGAATGGGTTAGAAGAAATTGGTTTCCTAAAGGTGGAAAAGGTGGAGAAGTAGGTGTTCCTTCTAAAAAAGAAATAACATTTGCTGATGGTGGTTTTGTTTCAAGAAAAAAATATAATACTGGACAATATGTGACAGTAGGTAATACTGCATTAGTTAATGAATTAAAAAAAGATATAGAATTTAATAGAAAACTTTTTAGTACAGGTGGATTTGGTGATGCCTTTGCTTCAGCAAGAGCAAACAAACTAGGTACATTTGAATGGCAAGGTAATTTATATAATACAAGAAGAGCAGATGAAACAGATGAAGAGTATCAAGCTTTCTTAGGTAATGAAGAACCTCCAGTTAAAGTTGAAGTAAAACAAAAGCCCGAAAAGAAATACATATCTCAAGAAGGAAAAGATGTTATTACTAAAATAGTAGAAGATTTAAAAACAGAAGAGTTAAAAGAAAATCCAGAAAGAATATTTGTTTCTGATTTACCTCCTCTTAAATTAAAAGACGAAAATATAATTGTTCCTAAAAAGAAACCCGACATGCCCGAGGAAAAAGTCGTAGCAGAAAAGGAAGAAAATATTATTATTCCTAAAAAGAAACCTATACTTAAAGCTAAAAAAGATGATGGGTTTAGTTTTATTAGTAAAGCTGAAGCGGCAATAATTCCTAATGAAACTTCAGAAGCTGTAAAAAATTTTTCAACAAATGAAAATGAAAATGATAATACTGAAATTTTGTCTGCACCTTTTAGATTACTTGTTAATAGTTTTTGGACAAAATGGTTTGGAAAAAAAGAAGGTGATATGTTCACCAATAATGATTTTGATAAAGGTACAGTTAATGTATTAGAAACTGTAGCAAAGAATGCTTTAAATGATGGAAGAACTTGGACACATTATACTGATTATCCTTTAACTAAAAATGGAGTATCAGCACAAGCTTTAGTTGGAGAGTATAAAGATGTAGATGGAAATAGATATAGTGCTGAATATAAAAAGAAATTAGAAGATGAAGTTAATGCAGTCTATCCTAATAATATTTGGGGTAAAGCAAAGTTTGCTTATGATTTAGCAACAGACCCAGTAATGAAAGCTATCTTTAGTGTTGGTGGGTTTAGTATTCAAGAAGGTAAAGACGGATATTTTATAAATGAAAATTTTAATTTTAATAGTGCTAATAAAACTGAAGGTACTGCTCTTAAAAAAATAAGAAAAACAATTTCTAATATGAAAGATGCTCCAGTTGTAGAAGGTTCTGGACCAGAAGTATTTATTAAACTTGGATTACTTGAAACTAAACTTGCTAAGAAAGCAAAAGGTGGGGAAGTTGAAAGATTATTATTTTCAAAAGGAGATACACCTAGTGAAAAATGGATGAGAAATTATTTCTTTGATGGTAAAGGTGGATACGATACTTGGATGAGTTGGGAAGAATTTAGAACAGGTGTTGGTAAAAAATTATATTTAGATATTATAAAAAAAGCAAAAGGTGGAGAAATAAGAAAAAATTATTGGAGAGGTGGACCTGCTGATTGGGGAGCAGAAGCTAGAAGTACTGGACCATACAGTAGTAGCAGTAGTAGTAGTAAGAAAAGTAGTAGTAGCAGTAAGAAAAGTAATGTAGGTAGAAGACATAATCCTCATACGGATAGTGGCTATTCTAAAACTTCAAACAAAGGGGGCGGCAATGTGGGAAGTGATAGCGATAATAACAATAACAATAATAATATTGTTAAAAGTAGTTCGAGCAATACAACGACTAAAAGAAAAGTAACAACAATACAAGATACTAATAGAGATGATAGAAAAGAAAGAAAAGAAAGAAAAGTAAAAACTAGAAATACATTAGAAAAATTTTTTGATGCTTTACCAACTGGTGAGTTAGAAGGAGTAACAAAAGATAAAACTTATAACCCAGAGACTGATGATAGTTGGGATGATGTAGATAGTTTTGATTCTGGTATTAAATCTGTTAAAGTAAACTCTAATAAAGTTACTTCGCCAACTATAGAAAATAAAGGTACAATAAGAGTAGATACTAATATTCCAATTCCGGGTATAGATGATATTACTTCTACAACAAAAAAATTTAGTAGTATTATAGATGAACAAGAAGCACAAATTAAAGGAGAATATGAAACAACAGGATTACTTTCTCCAAAAGATTCGTTGTCAATAGGAGCAACTGGCTATGTAGGACTTGAAGAATCAGGTGCTAATAGTTTTATTGGTTTTACACCTAATGAGGGTGCAAGATTAAATGTAGATTATGAAAAGGATAATTTATTTACTAGTGGTACTTATGATACTAATACAAATGTAGGTACTTTTGAATTAGAAAAAAAATTAGATAGTGGATGGAAACTACAAGGTTCTGCAGATACAGAAGGTAATGTTGGTTTTCAAATCGGTTTAAACTTTAAAAGGGGCGGATTACTTGACAAAAATAGGGGTTGACAAAATCTCTACAAGGGTGTATAATATAGGAGTATGGGATAGCTATAGGTAGTATCCTGTATTAATTAACAACTCGCTTAAACGAAAGGAGCAACTATGATAAACCTACCTACTAGGGTCTTTGACCCATTTAAAAACTTGACAGTTGGATTTGATGATATATTCGACCAACTCTCGTCAATGTCTAAGTATGTTAATGACATACCAAACTATCCACCTTATAACATAAAGAAAGTTGGGAAAGATAAGTACCAACTTGATATGGCTTTGGCAGGATTTAGTAAAGATGATGTTAAAGTTGAAACAAATGACAACACTTTAACAATATCTGCTAGTTCGTCTGACAAAGAAGATGATAGTTATGTTCATAAAGGAATTGCAAAGAGAGCATTCAAAAGACACTGGACATTGGTTGAACATCTTGAAGTACAAGACGCAAAACTAAAGGACGGAGTTCTGACAGTAGATATGAAATTAAATCTACCAGATGAAAAGAAACCTAGAACAATTAAAATAAAATAAAAAAGTAGGGGCATCAAAAGAAATCACACAGTAGCTTTGCTCTGCCCCTTCTTACAAATGAAATTTTTATTAGTATTAATATTAACAATAACAATAACAGGAGAAACTATGTCACATGAAAAAGGACACAATAATTTTTTTGGACCTACATATAAGACTATTGAAAAATCTAAAAAATTAAAAGTTGATGTAACTGAACCTGTATATACTGAAAAAGTAAATAAAAAAATTCAAATTGGTGGTATAGAAATTGGTGGAATTTATGGAAAGAAACCAAATTTTTCTAAACTACGAAAATTATTTAAAAAAGGTCAATGGTAAAAAAGAAAGGAAACTAATATGACATTACCAGATATAATGGATAAAGTAAAAGGATATTGGAGTCCAGTTAAAAGCAAATGGAGTATGCTTTCTAAAAGAGGAAAGATGCTTGTTTCTTTTGTTGGTGCTGTAATAGTACTGTCAATAATTAATTGGATATTCTAATATGGCTTGGTTTAGTTTAGCAAAGGTTGCACTTCAAGCAGGTACGCACATCTTTAAGAAGAGACAAGAAACAAAGATGATGATGGCAGATGCACAACATCACCATGCTACAAAGATGGCTAGAGGTGAGACAGAGTATCAAGGAAAATTATTAGAAGCAAGACAATCGGACTGGAAAGACGAGTTCGTATTGGTCGTTTTAACGCTCCCGATATTAGTGATTGCCTATGGTGTGTTCAGCGAAGACCCAGAAGCCGCTTCCAAGATAAAAGAATTCTTCGAACAGTTTCAACAACTGCCGAGCTGGTTTACAAATTTGTGGATTCTTGTCGTGGCGAGTATCTATGGTATAAAAGGCACACAAATATTTAGAAATGGAAAAAAATAATTAAATAATATTCTTACAATATTTTTCTAACCATTCATGTATAGGTTGGATTTTTCTAGTGACTTCATTAACAAGACTAGTATAAAACATTCTCTCTTCTCTACTCCTAGAGAAAGCTTTCTTCATAAGCTTTTCATCTTTAACAGGTAATGAGGTGACTTCTGTTAGAAGCTTACCATTATTATCTAGTATTACTTTATACGCAAAGATTGTAGCTTCCCTTTTTCCAGATGCCATATTTTTTTCCTCTGTGATTTAATTTTAAGAAGCAATACTATTATTAATAAAGGATACAAGATTAAAAATATAATTATATTTAATAACTCATATCCAATATGTAATATATCTGCTAAAGAATATAGAGATTCTTCACAAAAATTAAAAATTTTATATATGAAACTATTCGGTATCGTCAAAGACATTAGACCAATTTCCTTTCACACTTGCTTTAGTATATGCTGAAGCCCTACCTTCAAAAAAGTTTTGGTGTTCAACTCCAATAACTTCATCCCACCAAGTAAGAGGATTATCACTCACTCCATAATTAGGTTTCAATCCTAGTTGTAACAATCTTCTATCAGCAATATATCTATTATATTGTTTCATTTCTTCCAAGGTAAGTCCTTGAACATCCCCCATTTCAAATACTAATTGAATAAATTTATCTTCATGGGATACCATTTCCCTACAAATATCATATAGTTCTTTTTTAAATTCGTCTGTCCAAATATCTAGGTTCTCTTTAATAAGAGTTCTAAATACTTTAGTCATGCCTTCAACATGAAGTGACTCATCACGAATACTATAATCAACAATCTTACACATACCTTTCATCTTATTAAATCTTTGGAAGTTAATTAATATAGCAAAGCTAGAAAACAATTGTAGTCCTTCTGTGAAACCAGAATAAACTGCTAATGCTTTTGCTACATCTTTTAAATCTTTTTTTGTTTTAACTTCACCAGTTTTAAATTGATGAATGTAATCATGTTTAGCTGACATCTCTTCATACTTTGCGAATGCTTTGTATTCAGACTCGGGCATACCTACTGTATCAAGTAGTAAAGAATAAGCATGTTGATGAACAGATTCAATGTTAGCAAATGAACCCATCATCATTCTTAATTCTGGTTTCTTAAATAGTGGTATATACTTTTCATAATAACCCGCACCAACATCAACATCTGATTGTGTGAACAATCTAAATATTTGTGTTAGTAAATTTTTTTCTGATGGTGATAGTTTTAAATTCCAATCCTTTACATCTTCATGCATAGGAACATCTTCTGGCAACCAATGCAATTGATTTTGTATAGTATAATAATCAAATGCCCAAGGGTACTCGAATGGTTTGTAATAAGTTCTTTCATCAAATATTGGACTTAAGCTTCGCATGATAAACATTCCTCCTCATCTTGTTCTAGTCTTACTCGTTTAACTTTCATGTTAATATTTTCCGCACTCTTTCCTTCACGACTTCTTAAATAATATAAACTTTTTAATCCTTTCTTCCATGCTTGGAAGTGAACCTTATTAGTATATCTCAAAAAGTTATCGTGTTCTTCTTGTTTCTCCTGTATTCGTGGAGCAACAAAAAATAAATTAACTGACTGGGCTTGACAAATAAACTCTTGTCTTTTAGATGCATGTTCTATAATCCAGTTCTGGTCTATCTCGTCAGCAGTTTTAAATACATCCCTTTCTAAATCAGAAAGAAATTCAAGATGTTTAACTGAACCATTATATTCACTAATACTTTGCCAAACTTTATCTTTAAAAGATTGGTATTCATTATCATATTCTTTCTGTAGTTCTTCAGAGTTTTCCCATTTTTGTTTTAATAAATTATGTAGTTGTCTATTCCTTACTTGGAAAGAACCATTTAAAGTTTTATGTATAAATACATTTGCTCTTATAGGTTCGATAGATGGACTAGTACCACCACAAATAATACTTGATGTAGCATTAGGAGCAATAGCAAGTAAGTGTGCATTACGCATTCCAGTTCCTTCCATGTCTGGAGCTTCACCTCTTTCTTCTGCTAACTCCATAGAAGTTTTTGTAGCTAACTCTTTTATTTGTTTAAACATTTTTATATTTTGACCTGTCGCTATTGGACTATCAAAAGGAACATTTAATTTTTGTAGGTAAGTATGAAAACCCATAGCACCAAGACCTAAACTTCTTTCTCTATAAGCACTATAACCTGCTTTTGTAAATCCTTCCATACCTTCTTTAACTTCCATGTTTAAAACTTTTCCTTCAAAGTCATATGAAAAATTATAAGTTGATTGAATAAAATGTTCAAGTACATTGTCTAACATTCTTATCATATCTGGAATAAAAGTTGGGGAGGTTGACCACTCATCATACTTTGCTAGATTAACACTTGATAAACAACAGACTGCAGTTCGTTCTTCATCTGTTGGTAAAGTAATTTCACTACAAAGATTAGATTGTTTAATACTTAATCCTAATTTCTTTTGTGTCTCTGGTAAATGTTTATTAGAAGTATCAACAAAATGTAAGTAAGGTTCGCCTGTTTCATGTCTTGTTTCTAATATTAATCTCCATAATTCTCTAGCATTAATAGACTTCTTAATCTTTTTTGAATGCGGGTCTATTAATTTCCATTCAATATTTTTTGAGACTGAAGTCATAAAGTCATCACTAATATTAATACCATGATGAAGGTTAAGACATTTTCTATTTGCATCACCACCAGAAGACTTACGCATAAATAAAAACTCTTCTATTTCTGGATGAGATACATCCATATAACAAGCATAACTTCCTCTTCGTGTTGTGCCTTGGTTGAATGCTAACATCTGACTATCAACAACTCTCATAAAAGGAATTGAACCTGTTGATTTAGAACCATGAGAAGTAGAAGTACCATCACTTCTAACATCACCCCAGTATCCACCAATACCACCACCATTACTAGCTAACCAAATGTTTTCATCATAGTGAGAAGACAAACCTCCTCTACTATCTGGAACATAGTTTAGGAAACAAGAAATAGGCAATCCTTTTTTTGTACCTGCATTAGATAATATTGGAGAGGAAAAACCAAACCATAAATTACTAGCATAATCATAAATTCTTTGTGCCATTTCCCAATCTGTTTTACCATGATAAGTTGAAACATATTTAGAAGCCCGAGCAAAAGCATGTTGTGGTGATGCTTCATTCTTATCTAAATATCTATCTTGTACTGTTGCAATACCAAATGGTGTGAGATTATTATCTCTTTCTAAATCTATTTTAACTTTCATTATTTATTTTCCTTCCTCCAAGTTTCTTTATTCTTTCTTTCTTTAGTTTGTCTTTTTGATTCTTTATAAGATTCTTCTAATTCTTTTTTTTCTTTTTCCACTTCTTCTAAAAAATCTTTTGGCTTTTCTAATTTACGACACTCACCTGCGATTGCCATATATGCTGACCCATCTATGTAAGTATCTGGTGTTGGGTTTCCAAATTTTGCTCTTGCAATTTTTAATAATGCCATACATATTGCTACATCATGTGCAGTAATAGGTACACCTAAATAAGCAGACCAAAGTTTGCCTATGTTCTGGTGGTTAATAACTTTATCACCATAATCATTTGCCCTTGGACCAGTTATTAATTCAATAGCTGTCGTTAAATATTCTTTAGTTATATTTTTTATCATCTTTCATCCCTTTCATTATTATTTTTTCGAATTCTCTCATCCCAATATATGTGGAAAGTTTAGGATTGTTCTTTGCAAACCACCATATCCCTTGTGCTAGTGTTAATACTTCTCTATCTTCTGATACTAAATTAATTAATTCAATATCAATCTTCTTTGTCTTACCTATACCTGTAGGTGTAAGAACTATATAAGCTTTACCTTGTTCTAACTCTGCCATTATTTCATCCACTCCTTTGGAATTTCTTTATTACAAAATTTAAAATTATTTTTTATACACCAATCTGCATAGGTTGTTTTAGAACCTTTACTAATTTTAACTTTTGAATTTTGAAAACAAAAACGAATATCATATTTAGTACTATCCCTTAACCAAATATGTTTCTTTCTATCTGAAAGTTTGAACCGCCCCTTTAATTCTACATAGACATTAGTATTAGGAAAATACAAGTCGGGAGTATAAGTCCGAAGAATACTCGGTTGTACATATTTTATTCTTTCATGTTCATAAAAAAATTTAATCTTTTTATTTTTTAATTTAGATACAATTTGTTTTTCAAATTTACTACGATACTTTACCATCTTTTAATATGACTTGGAATATTATTTGTACCCTTTATTATACCATCAAGTTGCTCAAAAGTCAAGTCCGGATTTCGTTTTAATTGTTTAACTACCCATTTAAAAGACCAAGCTGATAATCTTATTTGATTTTGAAATACATGGTGAGTTTGTGTAGGCATTAAACTAAATATATTTTTTTCTGTAATTTTTTCTTTTTCTTTTTCGTCATCTGGTAGTAAAGATTTTAACCATTGAACTAAAATTTTCTTTGCCTTCTTTCTAATTTTTTTCATTTTCTTTGCATTCATTAAAATGGTTTCCTTAATTTTTCTAAATCATTAATCTGTTTAGATAGTTTTTTATTATCTTCTTTTGTTTCTGTTAATTCAGTTTGTAATTTTCCATTTAATTTTTTATGAGACTCATTAATTAATTCTAAGTCTTGTCTTTTCTTTTTTTCTTCTCTCCACATTTCTAATAATTGTTGATAATCTTTACTCATCTTTTAACTTTTATTAATTTAAAATTTGTTTCTCTATCAAAATATCTATAACTCATTCTTACTGGTTGAAACTTATAAAGATAATCAAATACAATTTTCTCATCCAAATCTTTACAAGAATAAACATCAAGTTGAACTAACGCAGGGTCATTCTCATCCCATGAATGCAACGCAATGTGTGAAGTCTCAATAATTGTAACACAAGTTAATCCTCTATTACCTGTGACATCACAGTATTTTGCATATGGACCTGCAAGTATTTTCATATCTATATCTTTTATTAATTTCTTTGTCCATGTTTTAATTTCTTTTATATCTTTAGGTGGTTCTAATACTTCTGCTCTTACTAACAAGTGCTTATGTTTTAACATAAAATTATTTTTCGATTATCTGCACCTCTTCAACTTTTGGTATCTTCTCAACTTTAGTAAAATAAATATTACCACTCGCATATTTAAATGCTCGTAATCCTTTACCATCATTTGCGTCTTTATGACATTCTACTTTATGAGAACAGAACACACATCCTGCAGGAAGTTTCATATTACCTGCTTTTTCGTGGGGTACTGGTTCATAACATTTAGGTGGTAACTCTGGCGAATCTAATTTTGCTTTAACATTTTTAATTAAAGATTTAATATTAGGTTTCATTAAATCATCTGGTTTATATAACACTAACTCACCTGTTGATTTATTAATAACAAGAAACCCACCTTGTTTTGTTTTTTCATTCTCTTCATAACCTGTTAGTTGAGCAATGTATCCAAAGGGGTCATCCTCTGCAAGAGTACCATTTTGAAATTTCTTAAATGAATAAGAAGAAGCAGTCTTAACATCAACAACTTCACCATCAATCTTACTATCCATATGTCCAACAATACCATCAACATTAACTTTCTTTTGTTGGTCTGTAACTTTATGTCCTGCTAAATCAGTAAGAAATAAAACAAGGTGTTCAAGTAAATGTCCGTATAAAAATTTTAATTGTAAAGATGGGTTTGATTTTTCTCTCTTGATTGGTTTGTGTTTGTCATACCATAATTGTCTTAATGGTCTTCCTAGTATAGACATTCTTAAAGAACTTTTATCTTGCTTAACTGGATTAGCCCAGTCAACTAGAGCATCTTTAATATTCTGTACAAATTTATTTAGTTGTTCATCTGATACTTCTAATTTTTTTCCGTCACCCAAATTTGTTAATAACTTATTTATATCGGGTACTAAAGTATCTAATGTTTTAATGTGTTTCTTTCCAGTTGTTTCCACTTTTATACTCCCCTGTTAATGGACATCTAAGTCCTAGTTTAATCCCTGATTGTTGTATTGATTGAACTGCTAGTTGTCCTAGTTGTTCTGCTTGATTTTCTTTTACTTGATATTGAAATTCATCATGTACATTTGCTACTGGTACTGCATCAAGATTATGTTTTTTAATTTCATCTTCTAGCAGTACCAATGCTTTCTTCATTACTATTGCCCCTGCTCCTTGGATGAGGGTGTTGACTGCTGAATGTTTTTGTCTAATGATGAGGTTTCGTTTGTCGATACCTTTGAGGTATCCTTTTCTACAAGCGAGGTCCACTCTGTCTCGCAATTTTTTAAGACTTGGTAAAGACTTAAGAAATCTTTCTTTAATCTGCTTCCCATAGCTTTCATTCCTTCCGCAGATACTTCCGAGTTTTTTGTTACCTGCCCCATAAATGAACGCATAGATAAATGTTTTTGCAGTATCTCTGCTCTCCAACCCTGCAAGAGTTTGATTTGTAGTGTGTATATCTCCATTAATGACTTCATTAATATACTCCTTATCGTTCATGTAGTGAGATAATATTCTTAACTCAAGTCCACTTGCGTCTATTCCCACTAATTTATATCCGCTTGGAACTACCCATAATTCCCTACATTCTTTCCCATATGGAGAGTACACAGCAGGGATTTGAGCCATGTTGGGCGACTGATGACTCATTCTACAAGTTATTGCTCCATTAGTAATAACTCTTCCATGTACTCTCCTATCCTTATCTACTGCTTCAATCCAAGAATTAATCATTGCAATTCTTTTTTGCAGTAGAAGGAATTCGTTTATTAATTCTGCTTCTGGTATGTTTTTAATTTGTGATAAAACTTTTTCATCTACAATTACATGACCTTTATCTGTTTTCTTTTTAGGTTTCCAACCAAGTTTCATTAGTCGCTCACCTATCTGTTGTCTTGAACCAAGATTAAATTCTTGATACTTAACTTTAATAAATGGTACTCCCTTTACATAACCTCTTGATTTATTATTTGATTTAGGTATAAAGGTTTCTTCAATCTTTAATGGAGGAAATGTTTCTCTGACTTTAGTTTGAACATCATCTATTTTCTTTTGTAGTTTAGCTAGAAGTAAATGTGCTTTTTCTAAATCAAAAAGAAATCCTGTCTGTACTTGTTTCTCTATAATCTCTGAAACTTTATGTTCTAAATCTATTGATTGTTGAGAGAAACCTTTACCTTGTCGTTGTAATAATTCATAAACTTTTCTAGTTAATTTAACATCACGAATACAATACTCCAACATTTCTAAAGAGAACTCGGAGAAGTCATCAAAGTTTATTTTATTATAACCAAACTTAATTCCATATGCTCTTAATGAATGCCCTCCTTCTCGAACTGGTTTGAATAACCTAGATAGTATTAATGTATCAGTAACTTTACCTAACTTAAATAAATCTACACCAAGAACTTTTTTAATTACTGGAGCATCAAATCCTATGATGTTGTGTCCAATAAACTCTTGATAATTCTTCGCATCATTCTGAAATTTATGTAAATCATTCGGAGTATAACATACAATATTCCCCTCGTCACAAATAGTGACCAAGCAAAAAATCTTGTTAGGTAATTGAGAACCATTAATAATTTCGGTTGTCTCAATATCCAAAAATAATTTTCTATCGCCCACTCTTTTATTCCTTTCACTTAAAATTTATCTTCATCTGTTTCATCACCAGTAGGTCTGTCAACTTCATTTAATCTACCAGTATCTTTGTCCCAGTATAACCAACACGCAGGTCCAGTCATACCTACAAATCTATTCTTAAGAACTCTTAATGATGTAGTGTTTCTAATTGCAACATCATCATTCTGACTATCTCTTTCTAATCCAAGAACCATATCAGATAATTGTGCAATAGAACCAGACCCTCTTAATTGTGATAACGAAGTAACTGCTCCCTCCTCATGTCCTTTACCATCTGGTCTTCTTAAGTGTGATACTATAATCAAAGCAATGTCTGTTTCTTGAACAAGTGTTCGAAGTTTAGTCATCACTTCATCAATAGCTTTTCTTTCATCCCCAAATTCTTGAGAAGAAACTATCATACTTATGTGGTCTAGTACAATGAACTTACAATCCAAAGCTTTCGCCATGTATCTAACTCTTGCAATAATATTATCAACAGAGTTTGAACCAAAGTGATTGTAGAAATAAAATCTACCAGAACCTATTGTCTTATTAAAGTAATTTGTTTTATCTTCTTTAGATAAATTAATGTCTGGTCTTCTTAAAGGTAAGTTAGCTTCAGTCCCCATAATATCTAACGCAGTTATCTTTGGACTTTCTTCTAACATAATCATACCAATATTATTTTCAGTACTTTTAAATATGTGATAGACTAACTCTTTAATGACAGAAGTTTTTCCTAGTCCAGTACCTGCGGTTATCGTAACCAACTCACCGCTACGAATACCATAAGTTAATTCATCTAAACCTTTCCATCCATAATCTATTCTTGATTTAACAACTGGTTCTAATACTTCTGAAAGTAATTGACTACCTTCAATGATACCATCTGGTGCATGTACTGGTGCATTCCACCAAGCTTTAACATACTCCTCATATTTTTTAGAACGCAATAAATCATTTGCGTCTTTATAAATTTCTGGAAGTTTAACTATCTTAACTTTCCCGGGTTGAAATAACTCTGCAACTTTCTTACTTGCTTCTCTTCCAACATCATCATTATCAAAGTTAAGTACAATATTATCAAACTTATCTAACCAAGTATAACTTCTTTTAATATCTTTTAATGCTGAAGCAACTCCATTTTTAATAGAGACACTTGGATATTTTGAACCGAGCATTTGATATACACTCATTGCGTCAACTTCACCCTCAGTTATTGTAACATACTTACCACCATTAAATAATTGCTGACCGAACAATCCAGAATTGGATGTCGAACCTATAATTGAAAAGTCTTTTGTCTTAACATATCTAGTTTTTGTTGCTATCATCTGACCTGTCTCATCATAGTATGGATAGATATGTTTTTGTATTAAGCCCCCACCATTGTAGGTAACTTTAACTCCATACTTCTTACAAGTCTCACTATTAATTCCTCTATCAGTTATAGAACTAATACTACCTGTATGATAATTAAGGTCTGTTAATTTTTGTTCATTATTAAAATCTTCTGCTACTTGCATGTCGCCCCTTTCATAATTTATATTTGTCCCTGTATCTTCTGGGAAGAATGTTGCACAAGAAAAGCAATAACTACTTCCATCTTCATTAATACTTCTTGCGTCACTACTCCCGCAGTTAGTACAGGGGACATGAGTTTTAATAAACTTTGGTTTATCATCATTCATTCTCGCCCCCTGTTCCATTAGTTATTTAAAATTCCTCGTTGTTACCTTCAGCAACATACCCACCATCCGAGACATCAAAGTCTTCGCCATAGGGTACGAGGTCGATTACTTGAACTGCTTGTAAGTCCAAGCTTGTACCAGATTTACCTGCAAATTTCCAGTCAAAAGGTTTGTATAAAACTTTAACCTTTGAACCATTACCTACTAGTACATCAATAGGATTTTTTGCAGAGTCCACTAGTCTTGGCATAGGATTTTTAGTCCCATCTGCTCTAGCGACTTTTCTTTTAAACTTGATAATAGAACCTCTATCATCTTGTTTAACTGACACACCCTTACCCTTAAACTCTTCAGCAGTTTTCTCATCAACTGCTAAATCAATTTGATATACAGGGTCGAATGTTGTATTAGGTCTAGTAACACTAGCCCAATATGCTTTTCCTTCAACTGTTGGCATATATAACCTCCTATTTTTTATTGAAGTTTGTATTATATCACACTTTTAAACAAAATGCAAGTGTTATTTATAATTTTTTATAAATCTTTTGAGTAGTTTATTATCTGCAGACTGTTGGTACTACTCCAACCAGAATGTTTTAGAACATACAACTCCTGTGTTTCAGCTATACTTCATAAAGTAAATCCGAATAGCAGGATTACAGTATCACCTATTAAAACAATAATACTAGATTGCAATTAAGTATTATCTTGTTTTAAATTTTTTAATTAAACACAATGTCTTAACTCTATTAGATATTAATATATTATTATTAATATTATAATAATAATTATTAATAATCTTTAACATAGTTATTTAAAATATTTAATTTAGATAGTATTATACCATATAAATGTGGCAACATCAAGGCAAATATAAAATTATTTTATACCTGCGACATCTTGTCACTTAAATATTTAGCACGATTAGGTGTCTGCTTTGCCCACCTGCTGTCCAACATTTCCAAACTCGCTTCTTTAAAATTTAGTTTGGCAATATTTTCAAACATCTTTTTGAACTTACCTACACCTGCTTTGCCTAATTGAAAACACATATTACATAATATAGATATAATTTTCATCTTCCTATCTATATCTAGTAGTTGAAAGTCTGTGTTAGTCAATCGTTCTTTGACTAGACTATTTGCATTATCCCACGCAAGTTGAAAGTCTTCATCAAAAACTCCTTGCAACTCCTCTTTACTATATGCTTTTCCTTTTTCAAAATTGTCGGTGTCTTTTATTAAATGACCCCAACCTATTGTGTCAAATCCTAGAGAATCACTATATATAGTATCTCTAAAACCTTCATGCTCTTGTATCTCTTTTTTTATTTCTTCTATATCATCAAACATTTCCATAAAACTCCTTGTTAAATATGTCTTTGATTGGAATAAGTACACACTTACTCGCTTTGTTATCCCCAACATTTTTTGTCAACTTATCTTTATACTTATCTACAATTCCCTTTAGTATAGATGTTTTAAAAACAAGTGTACAAAACTCATCCCTGTCGCCCTCTAATCTATGAAACCAATAATCAGATGTTGTTGCGTAGATACCACTTGGCTTACCTCTATACTCATACTCTATAGCTATGTTGCCTGTCTTCTTCCACCAACTTCTCTCTGACTTGACTTCAATCTGACATTTAGAAAACATTTCTCTAACTTTATTCTCTCTAATTTGTCCATACTTTAAATCAATGTCAAACTTTTTATTCCCTGCCATCTAAATAACCCCTTTCAGTTATATATAATATTGTATCTCTTAACTTACCTGCATAATGTTTATCTTCAGAATAGTTATACAACATTTCAGTTAATAAAAATATATCATACTCATCCACCACCCACATGTCAATAATTTTTTCTCTAAACTCATCATAACTTCTATGTGTTAATAGTGTTTCAATATAATCTACAACTGATAAACATTTTGTAGGATATATTTTTAATCCAAAGTTTGCGTCTGGATTTTTTAATGGTTTCATATGTGGTTCAGTTAAATCATACTGACGCATACCATATAAATTGTTTCCTTGTATTGCAAATCTTGACCTACCCCAATCACTTTCTAAAGAAGCTTGACCTACAATTATTTCAATAGGTATTCTTTTTTGAGAAGGTAAGTCTGCATTGTAATACAACGCACAATTTTTTACTCCCTCTATAAACTCTTTGTTATTATTATACTCAAAGTCTTGTTGAAAATCAAATGTCGATTGACATAAGATTAACAAACCTGCACATATATTTTTAATCATATTATATTAATCCAAATGTTGCTGTAATAATAAAACTCCATATAAGTATTAACATAAAATAAACTACTATATTTAACATACGAATAACCTACTATTATATCATACTTTTTTATGAATTGCAAGTAAATAATTTTTTATTTATTATCCTTGTAAGTCATTGATTTTATTATCTTTTTACAGGTTTAAAAGTGACTTCAATCTCACAATCAAATCCGCAATAGTCACTATGCCAAGTACTATCTAACTCTTCAAGTAGTCTAATAAACTCTTTACCTTGAATACATTTTTTAGATGTTAGCATTTGTTTTATTTCTGTGTCTTTACTTTCCTTACCATTCTTCCATGTAGTATCGTAAGAAAATATTTTATAACTATCTATATGCATTATTCCTCCTTTCTATTCTGGTGATACTGGGTCTGTCAATGTCGCCATTTGTTCCAGTCTATTTTTTGGTTCACTTGTTTGTTCATATAAAAGTGTTTCGTGTCCTAAAGGTAAGTCATCATACTCCAACCAACCAACAGCTTCATCTACTCCTTTCATAAAGAAAGCTTTTTGTGTTTCATTTTCAAACACATATGTCTTTGCCTTCTCTCTTTCTGTACCCCAAACAATCGTTATCTTTGGTCTCTTATCTTCATTAGTTCTATTTTTAATAGATACTACACTCATATATACTCCTTTCTATTTTGTTTTACCTTGTATTTCTATTTGTGTATCATCACCATATTCAACACCTTCATATTCAACTACAACATTTTCTTTTTTATGTTTAGTTATATCACCTTCTTTATCCCAATTACTTTCTATACCATACTCTTTAACTTCATCCTCTGTTAATTGTTTAGGTGAAGTTATCTTCCATGTTCTTACATCAACTGACTGCTCAATGTATCTGTATTCATACTCACTCATCTATACTCCTTTCTATTTATAATCAAATGGAAGTTTAGTTCCATTCACATACACTCTTGCTTTTCTTAAGATGTCAAACTCTTCTGGTTTAACTTCTTCCATACCATCAAACCTAACCAAACTTTCACCATGCATCCAATAACTTCCACCTTCTCTATCGCTAGGTTTAAATTTATTTAAAAAGAATTGTGATAAAATTAAATGGTCATCACCTCCCCCTTTATATTTCATATCTCTTATATTCTTATCAGAAAAAATATAATGATATGTATTCTCATCTTCACCACACCTCTTAAAGAATTCACACAACCAATACTTCATAGGTCGTGGCTTTCTTGGTTTAGGTTTTAACTTTACTACATTATTTTTTATTTGTTTTTCTATCACTCCAAAACTCCTCTAATGCGTTGCTAAAATCGACATCATAATCTCTTACAATATCACTACATCTATTGAAAAGATAATCAAACTTTTCACTCGGGCTTTTCATACCTACACCCAAAGACTTTGTATCTTTTAAAGTTTGTCTTAACCTCTCAACAAATTTTGTTGTATCTAATATACTCATATTATTTTCTCACTTCTAATAAGTCCATTGTTTCTTTTATATTTAATCTTGGATATCCCCATTTAATTTTTGGTTTTACTTTATTCCAATCATTTAAAACTAAATCAGAAAATATATGTTGAAGTACTGCTTTTAAACTACCTCTATATTCTTTCATATTTTTTTCATCATCATCACATACCCAAAGTATTAATGTTGTTCCTTTATTATTAACTCCTACATCATATAGTTTCATTGTTCCTCCTTTCTAGTTCGGTCTATATACTGACCTTGTTCCCTTACCTCCGACATATCCTATGTCATACTCTAGTCTTTCAAGTAGTCCCTCATCCTTATTTAAATCCATAAAGGGTACACTTGGAATACCACTATCATCAAAGAACTCTTTAAGTTTTTCTCTTAAAGTTTCCATACCAACATTACCTCTAATGATTTCGTAAATGATTTCCATTTCCTCTTCACTAAAATGTTGGTCGTAGTACTCACCAATATCTTCTCGCCAGTCTTTTATGTCCCACTCAAAACTCATCTTGTCCCTCCAAATATAAGTCTATCTTTTCTTTTAAGTCTCTACTATCATCAGCGACAGCATTTTTTATTTCTATTTTTGGGTCATTAAATAAATCGTTTGCTGTCCACTCATCTATATTACTATCCAACCAGTTAACAATATTGTCCACTAGTTTTTTATAATATAGTCTCGTTCTATATCTAGGCATTGTTCCTCCTTTCTATATTACATTTAATAATGTTAACATTATATACATAAATAATATAAATGCAACATTAAATATCACTACTTCATTACTCATCTACACTACCTCCAGTTTCTTTTTTCAATCGGGCTACCAAATCGTTATCAGTTTCACCCAAGAATACATCCTCATGGTCTTCATCTAATAAGTTTGCGTCATTAGATAAATAATGTTTCTTTTTATTTGGTATAACCTTTGACTTATATTTTGTAGTCATTAAGTCTCGGGCTATTGGATTTCTTTTTTTCATTTGTCCTTCCCTAATTTCTTAATAGCTTTATTTATTTTCCTACCTAATGCTTTGTCTTCATCATCTAAATTACCAGACAAAGCTTTAACTGAAAGTACATTTATTATTATTTGTAATTCTTCTTCAGTTAATTCTACTTTAATTTTTTTCATTTACCCTCCCTCTTTATATGTTTATAATCAAGATACCCAGAACACCACTCATAAAAATCGTGGTCATCATCACTCCAACACTCCGCAAATACTGGGTCATCATTTCTCATCTGATTATATTCTTGTCTTACTCTTATTTCTTCTTTTGTTTTTGTCATACATCCTCACTATCATTTAGTCCTTTATGTACCTCTTCTATCTGGTCAAAGTAGCACCAGAATTCATCTGGAAAACTATCATCATTCTTAAATGATACTGACCCCAGATATTTTAAATCAGTATCATATTCTTTAACACTTACTCCACTCTCACCTGCTATATCAGATTTATCTAGTCCAATTTGTATGTTAGTTATAGTTCCATATCTATAGTTCATTATATAATTGCCACTCATCTTGACAGAAATATAATCACCTATTTTTATTTTCATTTTTTTCCTTGAATAATGGATTAAAATATGTTGCTTTCCAGTCATCTGTTGCTGATAAAAGTTTAGGTTTCACACCTAATATATCTTTTATATATGCGTCACCATACTCCCAACTATCATATGTCATTGGTGATTTACAAGCAGTCATCCACCTTGCATACTCATTCTTGTCTTCATTCTTTTTTACTTGATATGTCTTTAAAATTTTCCATTCAAAGTACATATGTTTATCTTTTGGATGTTGATATCTGTATGTTGCATAAGCATTCTCAACATCAACAGACTTTCCAAAAAGATTTTTACTCATTTGTTCCTCCATTTGTTGTTGTTATTTGTGGCTTTTTTTATACCCACAATGTCAATTCATTGGGACAGGAATAAATTTAATAGGATTTCCTGTAGTGTCCTAGTCCCTCTCGGTGTTCTGGACTTTTCTATAACCCTAACCACAATTCTTTAATTCTTTTTTTGTTGTGATAATAATACTTCATCAATATTATCCTCATCAATACTTATCAATTCTAAATTATCAACCTTTAAAATTTCTGTCTTTGCTTTTTCAAAACTATAAGTACCTTGAATATAATGTTCAAGTATTTCATCAACTTTTTTTTCAGCAGTATCAATAGCCCATTGTTTTACTTTACCCATTTAATTTTTTCTTCCTTCCTAATGGTAGTTTTTGTAGTTTGCTTAATTCAATTCCATTCTTAACCCACTCAACTACAACTTCTTTAAGTTTAGGATTTTTATTTTGAAAACTTTTTACTGCTTTCTTATATCCTCTACTCTCTATCTCATCTGTAATAATTGGTGTTCTTAAATCATCACTACCAATAAATTTATATATTGTTTTATCACTCATATTTTTACCTCCAATTTTTTAAGTGTGGTTTAGCGGATAACATTTTGAAACCACAAAATTTGTCTCTTGAATAGACCGCCAATCTTATATTAGTTTATATTTATAGTTTGTTCATCATCAAATTTTATATTCAATGTGTCCAAGATATAAGTATTAGTTCTGATTTTACCTCTTCTAAAATAGTTTGGGTAGTACCAGTTCTTTTTACCTTTAGATATTCTAACAAAACCCTCACCGCAATTTCCACCGCTAGTTAGGTCAATAAAATATCCATTATTAACCACCTCATTTTTTCTATATCGAGTTGGTTTGATACCTCTCATCTGGAAATTCCAGAAATGAAAAGCATATACTCGTACTTTATTTATTAATTTATTAAACATTTAACCTCCATTAGTTTATTGTTTAATTATTCTTAACTATTTAATTAAGAATTCTTTTTTTATAAAAATATTAAAACATTATATTATGTCACAATTAAGTTTAAATTGTGGCAACAATAAGTATTTTAAAAAATAATTTTAAAGTTATCCACAAGTGACATTTATATCACATGACATTTATATCACAACTGTGTGACATTTATATCACATGTGACAACTTGTCTCACCTTATATTTTTTTCTCAATGCTATCAACTTTGTCTTTAATCTCATTGATTTCATCAATTAAATCTATATTATCAAATGTATATTTACTATGTACTCTAACAAAATGAGTAATATCCATATCACCTAATCTGATATATTCTTTTTTAGATTTAGACCAATACTTGCTTTCCAAAATTTCTGGAATGTCGCAAGGTGTTGCTCTCTCATCTAGTACAGATTGTACTTCAAAGATTTTATCTAGTTTCATTTTAACCTCCTTCCATTTTTATTTTTTTTTTAATTCATTACAAATCCGCTTGTATCTTTTTTGGCTTTGCCTTTAGCTTTTAATCCTACTACTACATTTTTTTCATCTAGGTATCTTAAGTCATGCTCATCACCATTTATTACTTTATACCCATTGAAAGTTTGCGGTAAATCTTTACGAAATACTACCGCCACATTTCCGCCATTTTTCAGTACTTCTATTGCCTTATTATAGTTATCCTCATTTAAACTATAAGTCAAGTGATAATTCGGAGGATATTCACCTCTTGCGAATTTCATTGCTCGTTTTTGTATCTTTGTATAGTCATAAAATTGTAGTGTTGGAAACCTCTCAAATAAGTTGTATATTTCCCAACTTATATCGGAAGTTGTATTTAATCTAACTACTCCAATTTTATTATTTTTCTTGCACCATTTTACAAAATTTTCTAGTTCTCGTACTAGTTGTTTCATAAAATTGGCTCTATCTTGCATATAATATCTTGCCCGATTAATCCGCCCTTTATCTTTTTGGGCTTGAAAAACTGGATTTCCCGCAGTATGAAGACATGCTTTTTTGCAACCCATACTTGCCATTGGACAAACATTATAACCAGACAAATCACTCGGAGCAAGATTTAAATGTAATACTACAATATTTTCTAGCCCTTCGACAGACTGGTTTTTGTCTGTTTTTGGATTTCCGCTTTTAAACATTAATCGGACTGGCTTATCATATGGCAAGTTTAATTTGCCATTCATAATATAAACCCTTCCTTTGTTTATGCTATTACACCGATTTATTGGTTTTACTAATAGTCTTTTTTATTTACTCTAATAAAAATACCTTAACATGCTTTTAATTTTTTGTCAAGTCTTTTTTTATTATTTTTATCAATTAAAGCAATTAGTCTATTTTCTTGATTTTCTTTTATATAGTTATATTTACTATCATTTAAACCATATAAAGACACTCCAAGCGGTGAATATACACTTGAAGTTGCAAAAACTATAAGATTATTTCTTAAAGTCTTTTTTGCTTTTTGCTTTAATCGTTCTTTTTTTCCTAGTCTCATAAAAACCAATATAGCATATATTAAAATTAATGCAAGATATTTTTTTAATTTTTTTTAAAATAAATTTCTTGACTTCAATTTAATTTTGTGATATTCTGGAAAGTTTTATATTTTTTAAGGAAGGCATAAAAAAAGCCCAAAATCAATTATTAGTTGAAATCGGGCTTTTTAAATGTTTTTAACTATTTTTAGTTAGTTAAAGGGTAAGTTGTTTTTTCTATTAAGCAATAAGTGATATTTCTAGTATCTGGTGAAATTTTATAAGATACTCCAAATCCCCGCTTATTTGCTTTATAAGTCAATTTTGTAATGAATAACCTAGTCAATAATTCATTAGCAAAATTTCTAGTTTTTTTCTTACTAACTTCTATTAAATCTAACATAAAACCTCCATTAGTTATATTTATATTTAATTTAATATAGTTGTTATTTCATAAATATATAATGCTGTCAACCATTAATTTAAATTATTTTATAAATTATTATTTCTATTGATTTTATTGAGTTATTGAGTTTTTAAAGGTGAATAAAATATATTATAGATATATCTCATTTAAATATATTTTGTTAACCAGTATGAGTTGAATATTTTTTATTTTTTTTTATAATATGTCTTAATCTTGCCATAATTTAATGCTATTGACATATAGTATATAATGGACATATTGTTTTTTTAAAAATCTGGTAAGTTGTGATATAAATGCAACACCCATAGGCAAGTGCCATACCCCCTCGGGTGGGTTATAATATAATACTCATACAAAATTTATAGATTTAGCTGTTAACTAGTTCGGGGTGCGTTACAGGCATAAAAAAACCCCACCGATTTTGGCAGGGTTGAGTAATCTAAATATATAAATAAGTGATATAGGGGTGTTATAGCCCCGGCATATCTATATATATTATACACCCCTCTGCGAAATTGTCAAGAAGAAAAAAAAGTGTTGACAAATGTTAACTAGAGGTGTATAATAGGATATATGAGTTTTTTACAAACACAAAATCAAACAAAAAAACGAGAGTTAACTGATAAACAGCAGAAATTCCTAGATACTTTAGGTTCTGAAGCCCGAGGTGATATTAAATATGCATTAAAGGTTGCAGGTTATGAGGATACTAGTTATTATGCTGTTGTCAAAAGTCTCCGACAGGAGATTATCGACACAGCTAATACGATATTAGCCCATTCAGCACCCAAGGCGGCAGCTAAATTG
>VTLG01006039.1_pt1 | contig 25896 bp, 36 predicted proteins | sample 4694571 | NCBI WGS metagenome assembly VTLG01 (sample SAMN12604809, study PRJNA352737) | marine metagenome | biome: ENVO:00000447; feature: ENVO:00000209|ENVO:00000569|ENVO:01000036; material: ENVO:00002151; isolation source: viral sequences binned using virsorter ...
AGTCTTACGGTAAGTTTGGTTCTAAGATGAAGAAAAAAGGCAAGATCAATAGATAATGTCTAGTAAAAAAAATCTGCAAAAGTTATTAAAAACTTTGCAAGGTCAAAAGAAAAAGAAGAAACCTACAAAGCCTTCTGCACGTTTGGAGGCTTTGCGAGGAAAAAAATATTTTAAACGTGGAGGAAAAGCATAATGGCTAAACTATGTCCAAGAGGTAAAGCAGCAGCGAAGCGTAAATTCAAAGTTTACCCGTCTGCATACGCGAACATGTATGCATCAGCTGTTTGTTCTGGTAAAGTTACACCCGGTGGTAAAAAAAAGAAAAGAGCCAAAAAAGCTAACGGAGGTATAGTCAGTGGCGTTGAAGACATGACGACAATGGTTATAGTCTAATGGCTGAAAAAGGTTTACGAGCATGGGTAAAGGAAAATTGGGTCGATATTGCGAACAAGCGAAAAGATGGCTCATACCCAAAGTGTGGGCGAAGTGGTGGAGAAAAAAGAAAAAATTATCCAAAATGCGTGCCCATTGCAAAAGCAAGAGCGATGTCCAAAGGGCAGCGTGCGGGTGCCGTAAAAAGAAAACAAGCGAAAGCGAATACAGGCCCTACACCTAGTAGAGCTGCAACGTTTGCACCTAAGAGAAAGAAAAAAAATCAAGGTGGATCAGCTGGTGAAAATTCAATGGTAAGACAAGCACAAAGAAATTATACAGGTAGTTATATATCTGGAGATTTAGGTGGTGTTAAAGTTGCTAACCCAAGTTATCAAAAATATTACAAAGGTTTGGTGTAATGATATCAAGATCACAAATGCCAAGAGAATTATATAATAAAGGCACAATGCCTGCTAGAAATAAAAAAAATTTTAGACCTACTAAAAAGGGTGCTGGAATGACAGAAGCTGGAGTTAAAGCTTACAGAAGACTTAACCCAGGTTCTAAATTAAAAACAGCCGTGACTGGAAAAGTGAAGCCAGGATCAAAAGCTGCCAAACGTAGAAAATCATACTGCGCACGTTCACTAGGGCAACTCAAAAGAGCATCAGCTAAAACTAGAAATGATCCGAACTCACGAATACGTCAGGCTAGAAGGAGATGGAAATGTTAAACAACAAAAAAAGAAAAATTAAAAAAGTTGTTAAGGCTTTAAAAAAAGCTTCCAAAGCACACGCAGGTCAGGCGAAAATATTAAAAGGAGTTATCAATGGCGGATCCAAAAAAAGGAACAGGTAAAAAACCTAAAGGCTCTGGTAGAAGATTATACACAGACGAAAATCCTAAAGATACAGTTGGTATAAAATTTGCAACACCTGCAGATGCAAGAAAAACTGTTGCAAAAGTTAAAAAAATATCTAAACCGTTTGCTAGAAAAATTCAAATCCTAACAGTTGGAGAACAGCGTGCCAAAGTTATGGGTAAATCAAAAGTCGCTGCTATATTTAAAAAAGGTAAAGATGCAATCAGACGAACTAATAATAATAAATAAAATACAGAGAACATTAAAAGAAAGATATCATAATATTGGAGAAAGCATGATGTCAGGTACAGTTGACAATATGGAAAAATATAAGTATATGCTAGGACAAGCACATACGTGTTTAACAATTTTACAGGATATCTCTAACCTGCTAAATGAAAAGGAGCAAAAAGATGAAAAAGGAACAGTCATCAAACTCAACACCAAAGATTAAATATGCTTTGAAAGAAAAGTATGATGAAGAAAATAAAGAAAAAAATAAAAAAGAAGTAGACGCGTACGAGCGTTTAAAAACAAAAGAATCATCTAAATTACCAACGCCGACAGGTTGGCGAATGTTAATTTTACCTTTTAAGATGAAAGAAAAATCTAAAGGTGGAATTATTTTTGGTCAAGAAACTTTGGAAAAACAACAAGTTGGTTCAACATGTGGACTTGTATTAGCACAAGGTCCAGATTGTTATAACGATAAAAATAGATATCCAGAAGGCCCATGGTGCAAGAAGGGTGATTGGGTAATCTTTGCTCGTTATGCAGGATCCAGAATTCAAATTGACGGGGGTGAAGTACGTTTGCTGAATGACGATGAAGTATTAGCAAAAATAGACAACCCCGAAGATATACTTCATCAATACTAAACATAGAAGGAGAATACTATGCCAGATACAAATGATCTGAAAGAAAAAGTCGAACTCGATACTTCAGGACCAGCAATGGATGTTGATGTACCTGAAACAAAAGAGGAAGACTTAATAGAACAGAAAGAAGCTCCTATTGAAGAGCCTACAGTAAGACCTGTGGTTGAAGAAAAACCAGAGGATAAAACTTATGAGAATGAAAGAGAAACTAAGTTAGAAAAGAAAGACGATACAGAATTAGAACAATACAGTGATAGCGTTCAAAAAAGAATTGCTAAGTTAACAAAAAAATGGAGAGAAGCAGAGCGTCAAAAAGATGAAGCTCTTACTTATGCACAAAGTGTTTTAAAAAAACAAAAAGATGCTGAGAGTAAACTTTCCAAACTGCAACCAGATTTTGTTGCTGTCACAGAAGAAAGTATCACATCAGGCGTAGCAGCTGCGCAAGCTAAACTTGCAGCCGCTAGAGAAGCAAATGATCTAACAGCTGAAGCAGAAGCTTTAGCCGCTATATCTGAGTTAGGATACAAAAAAGCTAAATTGGCTGAAACTAAAATAGCCCAGGAAGCTTTTGAAAAACAACAATCGGAGAAAAAACCTGAAGTTAATTTAAATAGACAAACAGCAGCTAGAGGAACGCCAGATCCAAAAGCCGAAGCATGGAGTGAGAAAAACTCATGGTTTGGTAAGGATAATGCGATGACTTATACTGCATTTGATCTACATAAAACATTAACTGAAGTAGAAGGTTATGATCCCTCAAGTGACGAATATTATGCTGAAATTGATAAGAGAATAAGACTTGAATTTCCGCATAAGTTTGGTAATAATAGCGATACGGCTGAAAAAGAAACGACCAAGCCAGTACAGACAGTAGCTTCAGCGAAGCGAAGTACAAGATCAGGTCGCAAAACTGTGAGGCTCACACCATCGCAGGTAGCAATCGCTAAAAAATTAGGTGTGCCACTTGAAGAATATGCGAAACAATTAAACATCACGAAGGAGGCTTAAGCATATGGAAAATAATAATGAAAAGAAAACCTCTCGTGCGAGTCAGACTAGAGAAAAAACAGCTCATAAAAAAGTTTGGACTCCACCATCAGCATTAGATGCTCCACCGGCGCCTACAGGTTTTAGGCACAGATGGATAAGAGTTGAATCTTTAGGATTCCAAGACACTAAAAACGTCGCTGGAAGAATAAGATCAGGATACGAATTAGTGAGAGCTGATGAATATCCAGATTCAGACTTTCCAATCGTAGAGGACGGAAAATATAAAGGGACCATCGGTGTTGGCGGCCTAGTGCTCGCTAGGGTACCGGAAGAGATCGCGCAACAACGACAAGAATACTATGCTAAACAGCATGCAGAAAAAGTTGAAGCAGCAGATAACGATCTTATGAAGGAAGAGCACCCAAGCATGCCTATCAATATTGATAGACAATCGCGTGTTACTTTTGGTGGCTCAAAGAAATCCTAATTAGGAATTCAAAACCATCGAGATAACATAAACCCGTACTGGAGGCCCGCAAGGGCAGGTACAACTATAAGGAGGCCTCTATGGCAAAAACAAACAAAGACGCTGCTTTTGGCTTAAGAGCTATTGGCAAAGTCGGTCAGAATAGAGACAACCAGGGTTTAGGGGAGTATAGTATATCATCTGGTGATACTACTAAAATCTTCTTCCAAGATGCGGTTTCAGCAACAGCGGCTGGTACAATTCACCAAGCTGCAGCTTCTGAAGCTTTCCTTCTTGGATCACTCAATGGTGTCTTTTACACTGATCCAACAACTGAGAAGCCTACGTTCGCTAATCACTATGCAGGTTCAATCGCTGCAAGTGATATTAAAGCTTTCGTAGCTGACGACCCGTATGAAAGATTCGAGATTCAATCGAACAAAGCTACTGCTCACGCGCAGTCAGATGTGTTCAACAATTTCGATCTTGAAGTAACAGCTGGAGTTGCTGCTAACAATGTTTCTAAATCGGAACTAAACCACAGCACAGCTACTACTGGTACGGCTCAATTAAAAGTAACAGGTATCTCAACTGATGTAGAGAACAATACAATTGGCGCTGCTAATTTGAACTTTGTTGTTATGATCAACGAGCACCTGTATAACGCTAAAAATAACGGTATATAATAGTTAGAATAGGAGAAAAAACATGGCTATATCACGAGGACAACTAGTTAAAGAACTAGAACCAGGCCTGAATGCACTATTCGGACTGGAATACAAACGTTATGAGAATCAGCATGCTGAGATATACGTAACAGAAACTTCAGACAGAGCGTTTGAAGAAGAAGTTATGTTATCTGGTTTTGCAAATGCTGCAGTTAAACCGGAAGGTTCTGGCGTAGTTTTTGACAATGCTCAAGAAACTTACACAGCTAGATACACTATGGAAACTGTTGCACTAGCGTTCGCGATCACTGAAGAAGCGATCGAGGACAACTTGTATGATAGACTTGCGTCTAGATATACAAAAGCATTAGCTAGATCCATGGCGAATACTAAACAAATCAAAGCAGTAGATCCGCTTATCCAAGGTTTACCAACTACGGATAATTTTGATTCTGGAGACGGTGTTTCTTTATTTAACACTGCTCACCCAACAATCGCGGGCACTGTATCAAACACGTTAGCAACTCAAGCTGACTTGAATGAAACTTCATTAGAGCAATCATTAATCGATATTGCTGCAATGACAGACGAAAGAGGTCTAAAAATTGCTGCAAGAGGTGTTAAAATGATCGTTCCAAGTGAACTTCAATTCACTGCTGAAAGACTTATGAAGTCTCAAGGTAGAACGTCAACTGCTGATAATGACATTAACGCAATTGCGTCAATGGGAATGATTCCACAAGGTTACAGAGTTAATAACTTTTTAACTGACACGGATGCATTCTACATTATTACTGATGTGCCTAACGGTATGAAGTATTTCGAAAGAACTCCAATCAGAACAGCGATGGAAGGTGATTTCGATACTGGAAACGTAAGATACAAAGCTAGAGAAAGATACAGATTTGGTGTATCTGACTACAGAGGTATCTTTGGTGTTGAAGGTGCGTAATACTTAAAAAAATTTGAGGCGGGACACAATCCCGCCTCATTTTAAAGATAGAAAGAATAATGACTAAAATTCTAGTAACCATCTGGGCTTATGAACATCACGCTAAATTTATTGTTGAGTGTGAAGATAACTCAGCCTCACTAGAAAAAGCTATACTTGACAAGTTAGGAGAAAAAAGTATAGTTTGGGAAAATCTTGGAAACTCTTATAGTGACAAGATTAACAGAATAACCTATGAGGAGGTTATCAATGGAGAAGATGATGCAACACTTACACGACCTTTATCAACAAAAGAGGGGTCTGGATCTTCAGTGGGAGCAGGAACATCTTAAAGAGGGTAGATATACTCTCAATATGGTTAAAATAGATCGACAAGTTCGAGAAGTTTTAAGTCATATTAAAATGGCAGAAGCTCAAAAAGAGCATCTAGCTAATAAGATAGAAGACGCCGCTCCACAAGTTTCTGTAGCTACTTAATAAAAAGCTACATCGTTGGAAAAAAACCACTCCACATTACAGGCTCTCTTGCACTCTACTAAAAACTAGTATATAAAAAACTTACTATACAATTATTTAGAACATAGACCCGTATAGTGGACGGCCTAGAGACTATGTTCGGAAAACTAGGAGGATACAATTATGGCAGGAACACACTTTAGAAATCCGGTAATGTTTGCGGGATTATCTAACAATACAAGATGGTTTAAGGATTTACCCGTAGACCATAACCCAAACTACGTTGTTTTTAATGATGACTTTATTGGAGCATCTTTAGCACAACCACCTTGGAACACATCTCTTGCAGATGGAGGAGCATCAGCAACAACAAGTACGGTTGACTTAAATGGTAACCTTACAATTGCTTCCCAAGCTACTACTGATAACAATGGAGCGTGTGTTGTAACAGCAAGCACTTCATGGCAACCAGCAGCGGAAGTTGTTGATTCTACAGGTGCTGTAACTAATCCAGGTTCAACTATTTGGTTTGAATCAAGATTAAAATCAGCAGACGTAGATCAAACTAACTTTGGTGCAGGTCTTGTAGTAACAGGTATATCTGGATCAGAAGGTTGGTCATCAGCTAATAGAATTTCTATTGAATCAGCTGATGGAATCGGAAACATTCAATTTGTTACAGATTCGTCTAGCACAACTACAACTAATTATACTACAGGCGCTGGTACTTTAACTGACGCTACGTACGTAACAGTTGGTTTCAAAGTACATGGAACTAGTAAAGTGGAGTTTTATGTAAACAGAATATTAGCAGCAACCCACACAACTAATATTCCAACTGATGAGCTTCAAGGTTTCTTAGCTTCAGTTTCAGGAGATGCTTCTGGAACTAAGTCAACTGACTTTGATTATTGGTATTGTGTAAACAATAGAAATGCATCAGAGCTTAGAGGAAACATCTAATAAATAATTTTGTGGGCCTTCGGGCCCACATAAAATTTTAAGGAGAAAAAATGACAACATTTGGATCAACACAAGATGGAGTAGCGAGCAACGTAACTACTGAAACTAAAACTGTTCAGACTGGTAGAACTAGAGTATACGGAGTACATGTATCTGGTCCTGGAGCTGCTGGTGTTTTAGATCTTAAAGATGGCTCAACGTCTAAAGTAAAATTAAATAAGGCTGCTCATGTTCATGACATGACAATTAATTTTCCTACACCAATTTTATTTAAGACTAATCTTAACACTGCTTTTACTACAGAACAGATTACAGCTATCACTGTGTTTCATAGTGGCGGAAATAACTCGTAGGAGGTTTACGTGGCTTTTTCAGGCACAAGTACATTCGAGAAATTTCTCTCGATCGATGATATTATAACTGAATCCTTTGAAAGATTAGGATTCTTTGATTACTCTGGTAATGATCTAAGATCAGCTAGACGTTCTCTAAATATAATGTTTCAAGAATGGGACAACAGAGGTCTACATTTTTGGGAAGTAGCAAGAACTGCAATCACACTTGCATCTGGTCAAAACGAATATACAATTTTTAGATCACCATCTGATGGAAATGCAAACGGAATAACTACTACTTTAACATCTGGTATTTCATCTACAGCTACAACTATTCCTGTTTCATCAACTAAAAACATGAACGACACAGGAAAAATTAGAATTAATTCTGAAGTAATTACTTATACATCTATCTCAGGAAATAATATTTTATGTGCTGCTTCTGATCGTGGAGCAGATGGAACTACGGCTGCAGGTCATGCATCTGGTGATGCAGTTACAAATTTTGTTGATATGGTTTCAGATATTCTTGAAGCCAGTTTCAGAAACACAAGTGATGTAGACACACCACTTTCAAAAATTAACAGATCACAATATCAAGCTTTTTCAAATAAAAGTTCTACAGGTCAACCATCACAATATTTTGTACAAAGATTTATAGATAAAGTTACAATCACTTTATATCTAACACCTGGAGATACACAGGCAGGTAATTTTATTTATTTCTATTATGTAAAAAGAATTCAAGATGCAGGTAAATATACTAACGAAGCTGATGTAGTTAATAGATTTGTACCATGTATGTGTGCAGGTTTAGCTTATTATATGGCTATGAAAAAAGCACCACAAAGAACTCAAGAAATGAAATTAATTTATGAAGATGAAATACAAAGAGCACTGCAAGAAGATGGATCAGCAGCGAGTGTTTACATTTCACCTAAAACTTATTACCCGGAGATATAATGGATAAAGATAAAATACAAGACATAGCAGATGAATTAGCTGAATCAATGTATGGTAAAGACTTTTACGATTTAAGTGGTCGTCAACAAAGTGAAGTTTATGAAAAAGCTATTGTAGAGTTAGATGAAATGATGAACGCTAAAGCTGAAATGATGAGAAAAGGCGAAGCTGATGGTGGTCGTATAAAATTAGAAGCTGGTGGTTATTTAGATTATGTAAGAGCTGTAAAAGAATTAGGATTTCAACCTATTCGTATTGATGAATATAAATCTTTGCAAGCTGCTATGGGTATGCAGGATATAATTAAATTAACTGAACGATTAAATATGGTTAATAAAAAGGTAGAGTAATATGTCAAAATTTGCAAAAGGTAAATACGCATTAGCAATATCAGATAGAAGTGGTCAAGCATTTCCGTGGAGAGAAATGGTTACTGAATGGAATGGTGCGTTTGTACACGTATCAGAATACGAACCAAAGCAACCCCAATTGGAACCAAAACCTTTTGTAGCTGATCCACAAGGTTTAGAACAAGCAAGACCTCAACGTTTTCCATCTGATCAAATTGGTGGGGGAAACATGGTAGCTAATTTAACTTTACCTGGTGATTTTGCTTTTTCAGATTTAAGTAATAATAGCATGGTACCGGAAGATCCGGGTCAAATAAATAGTAGAAGAGAAGTTTCTATTGCTTTAGGTGAAGTTTCAGCTGGAGTTCCTGCTGTAGCAACTCAAACTTATGCAGTGACTGTAGCATCAGGAACATTATATATTGTAGGTGGAACAGGAAATGCTTTTTATTTTGATGCAACTCGACAAATGAGTTTATCGATAGCAAAAGATACTGTAATTAAATTTTCACAAGATAACAGCAGTAATAATAATCATCCTTTATTTATTACCACTTCTAATTCTACTAATTTAACTACTTTAAAATCTGGAATTATATCATCTGATGTCGTATATTATTTAGATGGAACAAGCAATCAAACAGATTATACCGACACAACAAAATTTGATGCTGCATCGCAAAGATATGTTGAATGGACTCCATCTGCTGCAGGGACTTACTACTATGCTTGTTGGATTCATGGTATAGGTATGGGAGGTATGATACAAATAACATAATGACTTACACAGAATTAGTACAAAAAATTAGAGATTATACAGAGGTAACTAGCACAGTTTTAACTGATACTATTGTAAATGGATTTATTGAAAATTCAGAGTTTAGAATTTTAAGAGATGTAGATTCTGATAATAACAGAAGATATGTATCTGCTAATTTAATAGCGGGAACTAGATTTATAGATACACCTCAAGATTTATTGGTTATTAGATCCGCTCAGATTGTAGATTCTGATGGAACAGCTAATCCTGATAATAGAGAGTTTTTACAATATAGAGACACTAGTTTTATGTCTGAGTTTAATAATTTAAATTCTCAAGGAGTGCCTAAATATTACAGTAACTGGGATGAAGACCGAGTAGTCGTGGCTCCAACTCCAGATCAGACCTATACAATTCAATTAAATTATATCTTGAAACCTGCTGGATTATCTAGTACAGTTCCTACTACATATTTGAGTCTGCAATTTCCCAACGGACTTTTGTATGCATGCCTAGTTGAGGCTTTTAGTTTTCTAAAGGGGCCAAATGATCTCTTGCAATTATACGAAGGAAAGTATAAACAAGCGGTAGAAGGCTTCTCAATAGAACAAATGGGAAGAAGAAGACGAGACGAATATCAAAGTGGTGTTCCTCGTATAGGAAAATAGGAGAAAATAAATATGGCTATAACACAAGCAATTGCAAACTCTTTTAAAAAACAATTATTAGATGGTGATCAGGATTTTACTGCGGCACCTTCTGGTGATATTTTTAAAATAGCTCTTTATACTTCTTCAGCAACTCTAAACTCAGCTACAACTTCTTTGTTAACTAGCTCACCTACTAATGAAGTTCCAAACTCTGGACAATACACTGCAGGTGGTGGAAAATTAGTTAACTTAGCAACTTCAATAACAGCTGGTGTAGCAAGAGTAGACTTCGCAGACAGATCGTTTACGAACGTTACTATTACTGCTAGAGGTGCTTTAATCTATAACACATCTGCATCAAATTCAGCGGTGGCAGTTTTAGATTTTGGAGGAGACAAAACAGCTACATCTGGAGTTTTCACAATTCAGTTTCCAGCTAATACATCAACAGCAGCGATTCTAAGGATCTCTGGTTAATCGTAGGAGGTAACCTCCTATGGCATCCGGAACTTGGGGTACTGGCTTTTGGGGTCAAAACCAATGGAACGATTCAGCAGACCCGACTTTTACAGTCACGGGTATTGCCCTTACTGCATCTTTAGGTGACGAAACAACTGTTGGTGAAATTAATACTGGTTGGGGCAGAGCGGGCTGGAATGATTTTGCTTGGGGTATTGCAGGAAATTTAATAGCTCCTGGTCAAGCGCTTACAGGCGCATTAGGAACTGCCGTAGCATCTATTGATGTATCTACAGGTCCAAGTACAAATAATAATCAATTAATTACAACTACTCTTAATTCTGTAACTTTAGATATCGTTGGAAAAGTATTTCCAGTTGGTATTGGAATGACTTCAGCTTTAGGAACAGCTGATGCTGGTCCTGATGCTATGGCTACAGGTATTGCAATGTCTATGGGTCTTGGAACTATAGACGCGTTTAACCAAACAGGTTGGGGTAGACAAGGTTGGAACGTAAATGCGTGGGGTGTTGAAGGTCAATTTGCAACTGCAACACCAACTGGTATTGCAATGACAGCTGCAATAACAACTCCAAATATTAATGGAGATTCTATTTTAACTCTTAATACTTTAAATGTAGCGCAAGCGACTTTAGGTATTGTAGATCCAGCACCAGATGCTTCTGTAACTGGAAATTTAATAACTGCAAATTTAGGAACAGCTGTAGGTCAAGCTGGAGCAGGTGCAACTCCTTCAGGTATAGCTATGACAGCTGCATTAGGAACAGCAGTAGGAGTTCCTGGTCAAGAAATTGTGCCTACAGGTATTGCAATGAATAATCAATTAGCTTCTGTTTCTGTTAATATTCATATAGATATACAGCTTACAGGTTTTGGCTTGACTATGAACCAAGGATCTGGTAGTGCTTTGATCTGGAACGAAGTTAATACAGGTTCAGCGCCTATAACACCTCCAGGATGGCAAGAGGTGGCTGCATAATGAGTTTGACAGAAACTCATATTTTTAATAAAATGAACGTATAAGGAATTAAAAAATGGCGAATTCAACATCTGCTAACCTAAAACTTACAGTACAAGCAACCGGTGAAAACTCGGGAACTTGGGGTCAAATTACAAATACAAACTTACTTATTTTAGAACAAGCTATTGGTGGTTTTACAACTTTTAACTTAACTAATGCTAACAGATCTTTAACTTTTACAAATGGTGCTTTATCAAATGGTAAAAATGATGTTATTAAATTAACAGGAACTTTAGCAGCAAACAGAACAGTATCTATTCCAGACGGAATTGAAAAAGTTTATAACGTACAAAATGCGTGTGATCATGCAGGAAACACTTTAACTTTCAAAACATCATCAGGTACAGGTGTTCTTTTATGTGAAGGAAATAATTATGTATTATATTCTGATGGAACAAATGTTGTAAAATTATCTGAGCAAAGAAACTGGAGAGCAGTTTCAGCTGCTGAAACAGTGCAAGCTGGCGCTCAACTTTTAGTAAATACAAATGGTGGAGGAGTAACAATTACGCTTCCAGCCTCGCCTGCTACAGGGGATGAAGTACATTTTGTAGATCAAGGTTATGACTTTAATTCTAACGCATTGACTGTTGGAAGAAACTCTTCTAATATAGCTAACGCAGCAGCGGATTTAACGGTTAATACACAAGGTGCAGCATTTGGATTAGTGTATTCAGGTGACGCTACAACAGGATGGACTTACACGGAGAAATAATATGGCAAATTACGAAGCAACAAAATACGATTTTTCAGGAGCAAACCTTACAGGGATCGAAGGAATTCCTACGGCTACTATTGTACCGTGGTCTTCTTCTTCAGTGCCATCAGGTTTCTTAGAATGTAATGGTGCAACTGTTTCAAGATCAACTTATTCAGCTTTATTTGCTATCATAGGTACAACTTATGGAGCTGGAGATGGTGCGTCTACTTTTGAAATACCAGATCTACAAGACAATGTAGCAATGGGTAAATCTGGAACTAAAGCTTTGGCTTCTACTGGTGGAGCAAATACAGTTCAATCAACTGGAAACGTTGGAGGAACTACAGCTAATGCAACTTTATCAACAGCTCAACTTGCTTCTCACACTCACCCAGCGGGTGGTGCAGGTGGACCTAATTTTTATGCTCAACCAAATGGAAGTCCAGCAGCTGTTCCGGGAACTACAGGTAGCGCAGGTTCTGGTACAGGGCACCAACACAATATGAGTGCAACTTTTACTGGAGACTCAACATCTGTTTTACAACCTTATTTAACAATTATTTATATTATTAAGACGTAGGAGAAATTATGGCAACAAACGCAGCATGGACAATAGTATTTGAAGACAAAAAAATCATTAAACAATCAGGTGATGCAGCTGGAACTGCGTATGAAATTTCTGACAATGATTTTTGGGGATTAGCTAAATGGAGTAACATTTGGGCAATTCAATATGGTACAGCTAATCCAAGTGACACAGTAGAATACAGAGATACAACTCCTCATAGCACTTGGGAAGAAGCAAACTTAGGTGATTTTTCAGATTTTATTACTAGATGGGACTCAGCTCACTTAGCTCAATTACAATCAGATTGGGATTCTAATAATGTAGAAGGTGAGACTGAAGAAGATAAAATTGCTAGATTAGGTGCACGACCTACATCTTACTCATCTTAACATTATCCAAGAAGTTAAAATATATTTTTCACCAGATAAAGGTGAATTTCCTCTATGAACATAAGGAAAACCAGCTGGCCAAATAACTATTCTACCTCTTTTAGGTTTTACTCTTTTTGAAAAATGTAAAAACTCTGTTTCTCCACCCTCTTCAACATCGTTTAAATAAACACTGAAAACAAAAGCTCTTGCTTCATTATGATATCCTTGTCCATGTTCTATGTGCCAGACATGGTAACCTTCTGTGGGAAGAGTTTTTTGAATTTTTAAATTTGTGTAATTAAAATTATTTCCATCGTAAACAGAATCTGCTCCTGTATTTTCTTTATAGTGCTTCCAAGCCATATCAAAATTTATTATTAATGTTTTTAAAGACTCCCACCACACATCTATATTATGTTCTCCAACAAAAAATTGTTGATCTTGTTTTTGTAATATAGAAGATTTTTCTGAACCTATTCGATTAATAGTTTGATTAAACTTATTATGTTTTTCATATACTTCAATGGCTTTATTGCATTCTTCTTCAGAAATGTAATTATCATATACACCTATAAAGTTGGTGATATTTACAGTTTTTTCCATTAATATCTCTCTTTCATAATTTAAATAAGTATTATATAACAATTTATATGCTACAAAAATTAAAATTCAAGCCAGGATTTAATAAACAAGATACAGAATCAGGGGCAGAAGGTCAATGGACTGATGGTGATTTTGTTAGATTTAGATATGGATTACCTGAAAAAATAGGTGGTTGGTTACAATTAACCGCTGCTCAAAAAACATTACCAGGGGCAGCAAGAGCACAAGTTGCATTTTCAAGTTTTGCAGGTGAAAAATATTCTGCAATCGGAACCTCTCAAGGTTTATTTCTTTATTATGGTAATGACTTTTACGACATCACACCTTTAGACACAGCAATTACAGGTGGAACTTTAACAACAGTTAATGGATCAAGAACTGTAACTATTAATAAAGGTTCTCATAATTTAGAAGTAGGAAGATACGTAACTTTATCGGCCGTAACTGTTACTGGTGCATCAGATTTTACAGCTGCAGAATTACAACAACCATATGAAATATTAACTGTTCCTGATGTAGATAAATTTACTGTTCAAGCATCACGTGCTGAAGGAGGCACAGGTATGACTGCAGCAGGGGCCGTGACTGTTAATCCCTATGTTGAAATAGGACCAACCACACAAACAACCGGATTTGGTTGGAGCACATCTACCTGGGGAGCATCTACTTGGGGAACAGCTAGAGCTACGAGTTCTGTAGTTCTTGATCCAGGAAACTGGAGTCTAGATAATTTTGGTCAAGTATTAGTTGCAACTATATTTAATGGTAAAACTTTTACATGGAATGCAGGTGCAACAAATGCTAGAACAATTAGAGCATCACTAACAACTACAAATTTTCAAACTACAAACAATCCTACTGCTACCAGATTTACATTAGTGTCAGATAGAGATAGACACTTATTTCATTTTGGAACTGAAACAACCATTGGTGATACGACTACACAAGATCCGATGTTTGTAAGATTTTCTAATCAAGAAGATTTAAATACATATGCACCAACCTCAACTAATACTGCAGGAACATTTAGATTAGATACAGGCAATGAAATAAGAGCAGCTATTCAAGGTAAAGATTATGTATTTGTTATAACAGATCTTGCTGCTTATGTTATTCAATTTGTTGGTCCGCCATTTACATTTAGTGTTAGGCAGGTTGGTACAAACTGTGGATGTATTGGACAACATGCAGCGGCTTTTGTTAATGGTGCTGTATATTGGATGGGATCTCAAGGAGGATTTTTTGCATTTGATGGAACAGTAAAATCTTTATCATCGCTTGTAGAAGATTTTGTATTTACCACTGACGGAGATAATTTAGGGTTAAATTTTAACTCTAGCGATGTTATCTTTGCAGGTGCAAATAATTTGTATACAGAAGTAAATTGGTTTTATCCAAAAGATGGATCAGATCAGATTGATCGATGTGTTACTTATAATTATTCTGAAAACTGTTGGACAACATCGTCTTTAGATAGAACTACATATCAAGATCAAAGTGTATTTGATAATCCTTATGCTACAGATTACGATGATACTTTAACTCCTGTATTTCCTGACATATTAGGAATTACAAATAAATATGGAGCTAGTATTTATTATGAACACGAACAAGGAACAGATCAAGTTAATAGCACAGCCACAACAGCTATCGCTGCCTTCATAAGATCGGGAGATTGGGATATAACATCTAGACGTAGCGCTCTTGGTCAACAAACAGGCATTGCAGATTACAGAGGAGATGGTGAATTTTTTATGGCGGTTAGACGATTTATTCCTGATTTTAAATATCAAACGGGTAATGCTAAAGTAACTTTATTAGTTAGTGCATATCCAGACGATGTGGCTGTTAGTTCACCACTTGGACCCTTTACAGTTACTAAAACAACTGATAAGGTAGATACTCGAGCCAGAGGTAGACTTGTATCTGTTAAGATAGAAAATGATGGTACAGGTGAAACCTGGAGATATGGCACACTAAGATTAGACGCACAACCAGACGGTAGAAGATAATGTCGATAGATAAAAAAATAGATTACGTAGAACAAGATGGTTCTTTAAATTTTATAAAAGACTCTGAGTCTGTAACTGTTCCAAAAAAATTCAAAGCTAGAAAAAACGCACCAGCAGTTAAGCTTGCATATATTACAGATGCTGAAGCTAAGATGTTAAAAAAGAAAAAGAAAGGTACACCGCACAAAGGACCAAAAGGTATACCTAGTTACGATTCATATGGATCATTTGATAGTCCAGATTCAAATGTAGACACAGGTATGTCTGGTGTTGCAACTAGCGCTGCTGAAATCGGTGGTGGAAGTGGAGCAGATAGAAAAGAATTAGACTCGTTTATTGACTATGGATCTAATACAAAACTACCACCAGGTGTTACAAGAAAATTACCATCAGATATACAAGATTATAGAAGCGCATTTATTGCAGCAGGTGGTGGCCAAAGAGTTAATCCTGGTTTTTTTGATAGTAGAAATGTTGTATCACCAGCTGAATTAGCAAGAGCTAAAGCATTTAATCCAGCTGCATTTGGAGCTGGTCGTAGAGGTGGTATTATGGACTTCTTTACAGGTGGTGGATTTATAGGAAATTTAATTAGAGGTCTTGGACAAAGATTTGGTCTAGGTAAAAGATTTGATCAACCAACATATGACATGAGTCAATTTTCTCCATATGGATTAGGGGGTAGTAAAACTCCAGCTTACTATGATGATTTTGATAATAAAGGATTATTAAGTCTTACAGAAAATATAACTACAACTGATAATGACTCAGAGATAAGAGAAAGATATGGAAACTATTTAATAGATGCTCCGCCAAATCCTTTAACATTTGAAGAATATAAAAATCTAGTAGAAGCTAGAAACAGAGACACTGAATTATTTTTAAAAAGTAGATAATGGCTAAAGTAACAAACTATATACCTGAACCAAAACAAGAATACGATGTAGAAAATCAAAGACAGATACTAGAGTCTTTAACTACACTGCAAAATCAATTAAACTTTTCCTTTCAACAAGATTTAAAAAACGAACAAGACGCATTTAATTACTTTTTATCATGAGTATAAATTATAAAAATCAAGGTTTTAAACAAACCGGTACGGGTAAAACTACTGTGCTTACTTGCCCTACAGATGGAACAATTATAATTAAAAGTATTTATTGTGCTAATAATGATGCATCATCAGCTATTTTAGTAAACATGAATCTTGTTGATTCATCAGATTCTAGCACTGAATATGAATTTTTTAGAGATGATGTAGCGGCTAAATCGCAAGTAAATGCAACACCACAAAGCTTGAATTTAGAAGCAGGAGATGCTATAACTGTGCAAGCAGCTACAGGTAGTGGTAAGATACAAGGCCTGATAAGTTATGCATTAATAGATAGAAGGAATGAAAACGGATAATTTACCAAAGATTGATTGTACAACTATAGTAACATATAGAAATACAAAGACCGGAGAAACGTATAAAGAAAAAAAAGAAGGACCTAATATGGTACAGGATGTTACTATTCAGGTCACCAATAAAGGTTTAGAAATGTATCAGAAAGTAATAAATGAAAATAAGAAACCAAAATCCTAAAGGCGGAACAGAATTACAATTTGAGTATTTAGAAAAATACGTCGATAAAAATTTATTAGATCAAGTACAGATCTGTACTTCGATACCAGAAAAAATACCATTGCATCCAACTAAGCCAAATATACTTTGGCAAAAAAATTCTTATGATCAACCTAACTTAGCTCCCTGGTTTAGTAATCCAGCTAATCATAATAAATATGACTGGTATGTTTTTAATTCACATTGGACGTATGAAAAATTTAGAGATCATTTTAAAATACCAACTAACAGATGTGTAGTAATTAAAAATGGTATTGATAAAATAGAACAAGCTAAACCATATATAAAAGGTCAACCTATAAAGATAATACATCAAAACACACCTTGGCGTGGTTTATCTGTATTATTAGGTGCAATGCAATTAGTAAAGAATCCTTTAGTTACTTTGGATGTATATTCATCTACAGAAGTTTACGGTAAACAATTCTACGATCAAAACGATCATGAGTATAAAGAACTTTATGAACAAGCACATAAACTACCTAATGTTAATTACCTTGGTTATAGACCTAATCAATATATAAAAGATAATTTAAAAAACTATCACATGTATGTTTATCCAAGCATTTTTGAAGAAACATTTTGTATATCTTTACTAGAATGTATGGCTGCAGGTTTATATTGTATTGTAGATGATTTTGGTGCTTTGTATGAAACAGGAGCAGAATTTCCTATGTATGTGCCATACGATTCTAATCACAGAGCACTTGCACAGAAGTTTGGTTTTGGTATTGAACAAGCATCACATACGTTAGATCAAAAACAAATACACGATCATTTAGATTCACAATCTAGATATGCACATATTTATTACAATTGGAATAAAATTGCTATGCAATGGACAACATTTTTAAAAGGAGCTATTAATGCAAAATCCTAATAAACCTATTTGGTTCAATGAAGACACATATCAAACAATTCAACAGTCTAATACAGGTGCAGAAATAATAGATTTATCAGATCCACCTGGTAGATCTCCACATAAAATTATGGTCTGTACACCTGTGCATGGTAATGTCTCTATGCATTATTGTCAGGCAGTATTAAAGTTTCAACAAGATTGTTTAATGAGGAAAATACTTGTTAGCTTTACATTAATGCAATCTTCTTTAGTTACTCAAGGTAGAAATCTATGTGTTGCTGAAATGTTAAATCATGAAGATGGTTATACACATTTATTATTTATAGATGCAGATATTGATTTTAATTTTCAAACTATAGAGACAATGTTAAAAGCTGACAAAGATGTTATAGCATGTCCATATCCAATGAAGTCATTAGACTGGGACAAGATCTTTCAAGAAAAAGATAAAGCTAAAAATGCAGACGAATTAAAAAAACCTGGATATACTTTTCCGATAAAACTAGAAGACCAGAATCATATTGAATCTAATTTAGGTATTGTAGAAGCAACTCATGCTCCAACCGGCTGTATGTTGATTAAAAGAACGGTGTTAGAAGATATGATAAAACACTACCCTGAATTAAAAATATATCAGCCTACTAATATTAACGGAAAAGAAGTTAAAAAAGAAAATTTTTATAATTTTTTTGATACTATTCATGACCCTAAAACTAAACGTTATTTTGGTGAAGACTTTGGTTTTTGTCAAAGATGGACTGATATGGGTGGTAAAGTATATCTATATATTATGGACTATATAACCCATGTAGGTGAACATCAGTTCTGTGGTAGATTCTTTGATAATCTAAAACCAGCTATTGACGATAGTAAAAAAATCAAATAAAGTGTGATATTTCAGGATAAGTGCGCCTGCCCTATAAACTAAATTTAGACAAAATTATGGCATTAACAGATACTAAACAAGCAAAAGAATTCATGGCAGGGGCACCCGATATCAAACTAAAGGGTGATTTAAGACCTAAACAAGATATGCAAATGGCTTCTATGGACGAGAATGAAAGAGAGTTCATGAGACTTGTAGAAGAATTTATGGAAAGAGGTTTCAGTCAACAAGAAGCAATTGATGCAGCTAGAGAAGAATTTGATAAAAAAGCTATGGCCTATGGCGGTAGAGCACAATACGGTCTAGGTAGTCTTGTTAAGTCAATTAAAAAAGGTGTTAAAGGTGTAGTCAAAGGTGTTAAGAAAAATCCTTTACTAGCCGCAGCTGCTTTAAACTTTGCACCTATGTTATTACCTGGTGGTAAACCTATTATAGGTATGGGAGGTGGAATGTTTAATATACCTAAATTTTCTAGTCTTTTAAATTTATCTGGAGCTAAAACAGGCACAGATGCTGCTTTAGATGCTCTTAAAGTAGGTGGAGCTGGTGCAGTAATTACTGGTTTATTAGCTGCTAAAGAAAGACAGCCAAATGAATCAGACATGGATTTTGCTCAAAGATCAGCACAAGTAAAAGATCAACTTGATGTGCAATTTAGAAGATTATATCCTCAAGGTGGTAATGAATCTGATGAAGATTATGACATAAGAATAAGTGCATTAGTTGAAGGAGCTGACGATCAGACAGTGCCTGTAGGAAATATGGCTGATGGTGGTAGAGTTATGAGAGCTTTTGGCTCTGACAAGTTAGTGGAACAGGCATCAGGCATCGAGGGTCTACCAATAAATATTAATCCTAAAGGAGTTAAAGAATTAGATTTAAGAGAAACAGGTGGATTTATACCGCCAGTTGGTGTAAAAGAAAAAGCAGATGATATCCCAGCGATGTTATCAAACAACGAATTTGTAATGACCGCTGATGCAGTCAGGGCTGCAGGTGGTGGTAGTGTCAACAAAGGTGCTCAGAGAATGTATGATCTTATGAAGGGCCTAGAGAGCAAGGTAGTATAATGGCAGTTCAACAAGTACAAAATTTACCTGCACCGTTTATTGAAGCGGCAGGTCAAACATATTTAGCAGACTTACAAAGTGCTATTGGAGATTTAAAAGGTAAACCTTTATCTTCAGTTTTGGGTCCACAATTTGTAGCTGGACCAAGCGCATTAACTCAACAAGCACAATCACTAGCAGGGGGTCTTGGATCTTTTGCACCGTTCTTACAGACAGCGGCAGCTAGTACAGGTCCACAAGCTTATCAACAATTTTTATCTCCATTTCAACAAGACGTAATTAAAACTACTTTAGACGAGTTTGATGTACAAGCTCAAAAAGGCATACCAGCTATCGCTGCACAAGCTATCGGTGCTGGTGCATTCGGTGGTGGTAGAGAAGGTGTTGCCAGAGCTGAATATCAACAAGCAAGCGACAGGAACCGAGCAGCATTACAAGCACAGTTATTACAACAAGGTTTTGGTCAAGCTCAGCAGTTAGCACAACAACAATTCCAAAATCAAATGGGATTAGCTCAAGCTGCACCACAATTATTTGGTCAACAGATTTCAGCGTTAAGTGCATTAGGCACACAACAACAAGCTCAACAACAAGCTCAGTTGTCTGCTCAACAGCAATTAGCACAAGCACAATTAAACAGACCATTAGAGTTAGCTCAACAATTAGGTCAAGGTGTTACCAGTTTAATATCTGGATACCCAGCACAATTCCAATCTTCAACAGTTCCTACGCCTTCACCATTACAAACAGCACTAGGAGCTGGAGCTACATTAGCAGGAGTATACAGAGCATTTAGTTAATATGAGTAGAATATTTAAAAGACCCATGTTTAGAAAAGGTGGTACTACCGGTGGTGGTATCATGGACAACGTTGTTGAAAGAGGACAATACGCTGAGAGTAATGCTAAAGATTTTAAAGGTTTATCTATTGGTGAACAATTAGATTTAGTAGAAAGTTTTGGAGGACCACAAACAGGTCTGGCAGATCCTTTAACACAATTCTTATTACAGATTGGACCACGTGTAGCAACGGAAACAGGTAAAGGTGGTATAATTCCAAACATACTAGAAGCATCTAAAGAACCAGTATCTGATTTAATTACAGCTCAAAGAGCTAGAAGAAAAACAAGACAGGCAATTGGTTTAGATCTTATTAAAAATTTATCTGACGATGATAAAATAGCTTTGCAAGAGAAGATAGAATATCTAATGTCAGATAAAGGTGGTGGATTTAGTAAACAAGAAGCATTTAACAGAGTATTACCTGAGTTTAGAAAAGGTAGAAGTCCAGAAGATCAAGCTAGAATAGATACGGATGACACTATTAAAAGTATAATAGCTTCTACGGCAAACAGGTTTGGTGTTCCTAAAATAGATCAAGTGCAAGGTGAGATTCTTTATGATAATTTACAAGCTTTAAAAAGTGCTAATCCAGAGGCGTATAATACTTTTGTTGGAGCAAAGTCTGGTAGTAAATATGTTTTTGGTAGTAATGAATATAAACCTGAAACTGGAGAAATTATAGAAGACTCTATATTAACAACAATACCAGATGGTTTTGTTATATACGACATTGAAAAAGGTAAGTTCCTTAAAAAACAAGGTAATAAAGTTATTGGATTGGAGTAGACCATGGCTGAACCAAGCTGGTACGATTTCCTTATCCCTTCAAAAGAAACACGAGAAGCAATCTTAAAAGGAATTGAATTAGGAAAAAGAGACGTTCGTATTTTAAAAAGCGAAGGACCTGAAGCTTTAGAACTAAGACGTAAAGAAGAAGAATTTATACAGCTAGGTCATGACGACGAGACGGCAAAAGAATTAGCTGCTAACGCTATAGAAAACGATAAACGATTTAGAATAATTCCAAAAGATATTAATTTTATTGGTGACGCAAAAGCATCTACAATAGATACAGAAGAAACAGAAACAAAGGAAGTCAAAGATATTAAGAAAGTAGATTCTGTTGGATTAGGTGACAAAGACGATTATGAAGTAGGTTTAGGTCAATCGTTAACTGGAGCCGTAGTTAGTGCAGGTATTAAGTTTCCAAAAGGTATAATTAATTTTGGAACACTAGTTTACGATGCAGCAACAGGTGATGGCCTAGACGTTGATCAAAGTGTAACAGAAAGATTTAATAAAGTTTTTGATAAAACTATTTTTGGAATAATAGAAAAACAAGCAGAAGAAGACGCAAGAGCTACTGCTGCAGGTCATTTAACAGAAGCATTTTTACAAATATTTAATGCAGCTAAACTTGGTACTAAAGTATTAGGTCCAGGTATTCAATATGCTAGTAGAAAAGCAAGAGAGCTAGCACCTAAATTAGTTAAAGCTGTTAAAACAAATAGATATGGTAAGCTAGATGAGACTGCAACTTCTGTATCAGCCGCTGGTAAAAAAGCAAAACAACTTAATAAACCTAATAAGTTTGATAAATTTGTAGCTGTATCAATTGGCGGTGGTTTTGGTGGCGGTGCTATTGTCATGAAATCCGAAGATATAGGTACGTTTGGAGATATAAACGCACTAGAATTCTTAGGCACAGGTTTAGATAGAGAACAAAAACAATCAGCCAACGAAGATGCATTTAGACAGCTAAATAATAAATTTAAATTTAGTGCAGAGCTAGCTTTTCCTATTGTGCCATTTGTTTACGGCACAGCAAAAACAGCTAAGTTACTTGCAACAAAAGGTAAAGATCTTGCATTTAGTAATTCACAAATAGAAAGATGGGTTGACAAATACGTAGGTAAACCATTTAGATCTAGAAGTGATAAAGCTCAAGAATTATTTGATGGTATACAAAGATTAGAAGGTACAAAAAGTGCAGTTAAAATTACAGCAGATGACGCTGCTAAAAGTTTTGACGATGCGTTAAAGAAAATATCTAGAAACAGCACTAAAGCATCTGAAGCTATACAGAATCCTTTACAACTATCAGAGTTGTTTTCTAACTTTCTATTAGCAACTGATGATGTAGTAAAAAAAGGCAGAATAGTATTTCAAGGTTTTTCAGATAAATCATTAAAAGCTTTTAGAAAATCTATGGATGAATTAGGAGTTAACAAAAAAAATACTGACGAACTAATTAGTAATGGAGTTGATTTTAGAACAGTGGCTGCTAGTCTTAAGAATACAATTGCAGAGGGTAAAAATTTTAATGTGGCTGTTGAAGAATTAAATACAATACTAAACAACAGAGTTAAATATAACTTAGGCGCTGATTATAAAATATTTGACATGAACATGGGATTGTTCGATGGATTTAAACCTACACTAGGAGCTAAAGAAGACGTAGCTAAAATAATTCAAAGGTATCACATTAACAACGGTGAAAAAGGTTTTTCTATGGATGACGCTATGATTGTTGTTAACAACATTTTAAAACGTGTAACTAAAGATAACGTAACCGGAACACCTGTTTTTCCAATTGGCACAGCTAATATTTTAGACGATGCAGCTGTACAAATGAAAAGTATAGGTGAAAATATAACAGGAGCGGGTAAATTTAAAGCAGATAAAGTAGGTGGCTTAATACAAACTAAATCAGATCTTGCAGCGTTTAACTCTTTGTTTGGTAAATACAAAAATGCAAAGAACACTATATACAACGTTATGACTGATCTTGCTGATATAGTAGCGAGAGATAAATTTTACACACAGTTATTAGCAGACAGTAAGAGAATAGCTGCTTCAGGAGGAAGACCTTTGTTTTATAAAACATACAACGAAGCTTTAAAAAATTTACCTTATCAAGAAATTATACGTAGCCCATTAAAACTTACTACTCGATTATCAGATTCAGTATATTCATCACCTTTGGATGGATTGTTTACAAGTAAAAATTGGGCTGATGCAATTAAGTTAGGAGATTCTTTTGAAACTAATTTTATCTATAAATCTTTGCCTTATAGAGCGTTTATGTTGATACCAAAAGGTTTATCACAAGCAGGTAAAACTATTCTTGGTCCTTTTACACACTTAAGAAACTTTTTTTCTGCTGTGTTTACTACAGTGCATAGTGGTAATGTTTTAATACCACCACAAAAACTAGCAGAGTTTTTTATGCAAGCTGTAAAGTCTGCACAACCACAGTTATTGTATCGGGCAACAGGAAACCCTAGATTTAGAAACACGCCTCAGGATCAAGGGCTGTATCAGTTTTTATTAGAGGAAGGTGTGGTAAATCAAAATATTATAGCCAGAGATATTGAAGGTTTGTTTGGTGATATTACAAGAGCTGGTAGAAGCAATGAAACAGCTGAAGTATTTTTCAACAAATTAATTAATTCAACAACACAAAAATTTAAAAAACTATATGGTGTAGCTCAAGATTTATACACAGCTGAAGATGATGTATTTAGAATTACAAACTTTTTAGCAGAGGGATACAAATACAAAGAAGCTTACAAACAAGCTTTAAAAGACGGTATAATTAAAAGTATGCCTAGTGATTTAGAAATCATGAAACAAGCAGCAAAAGTAGTTAGAGAGACAGTTCCTAATTATGCGTATGTATCTGATTTTGTAAAAGGTATTAGAAGATCACCATTAGGAAGTTTTGCATCATTCCCTGCAGAGATTTTCAGAACAGGTGGTAACACAACTATGCTTGCAATAAAAGAAATGAAAGATCCTGTGTTACAGGCAGTAGGTATGAAAAGATTAGCTGGTCAAGCCTTGACTTATGCTTTCTTCCCTCTTGCAGCGATGAGCGCAGGCTCTGCATTATACGGTTTAGGAAAAGAAAAAGTAACAGCCATGAGAGAGATACTTCCTACGTGGTCAGAAGATAATACGATTATTGGTGTATACGAGGATGGTAAATACAAATACATAGATTTTAGTCATGGTTTCTTTTACGATACTATGATTCAACCGGTTAACACTATTGTGGCTAATATTGAACAAGTAAAAGCTGCAAATAAAGATGATCCACTTATTGTTGGTTTTGCAAATGGTTTGGCCAGAGCCTCTGCTAAAATAATGGAACCATTTTTTTCTGAATCTATTTGGACAGGAGCTATGTTTGATGTGTTAACTAGAAACGGTATTAAAGCTAACGGTAGTCCTGTTTGGAACCCAGATGATAGTTTTATGACTAAATGGAGTAAATCTTTTCAACATGTAGCGTACACGTTATCACCTGGATCATTACCACAAATGAAAAGATTAATTAATGCTATTCAAAAAAAATCTCAAAAAGGTGTCAACTACGAAATACCAGATGAATTACTAGGATTTATAGGTTTTAGAAAAGTACCTTTAGATTTAGAAAGAAACTTAAACTTTAAGATAGCAGATTTTCAAGAGTCTAAAAGAAACGAAGCTTTAAAAATATTTGAAAATTTAAGAACAGGTGACCCTGTAACAGATCCTAATGCAGTTATCAGACAATACTTTGAAGCTAATAAATCTTTTTACGAAGACATGAGTAAATTAAGAAGAGTATATGATGCAGTTAAGACTTTAGGTATGCGAGATGATAAGATTGAAGAGCTTTTTGGTAAAAGAGGTGAGCTACCTTTATATAGTGATATAGAAAACAATGTCTTCTTTCCATTATTAATTTCAAGAGGTCAGGTTGCAGGTGTTGAAGATTTGGCTAGAGATAAAAAAATACCTAATATATTAAATGAAAGAGTATTATCTATTATAGAAAGAATGGAAAACGATATGATTGAATTAAGATTAAATAAAGATTTTGATTTAGATTTAGAAAAATATTTAATAAAACCAAGACAAACGTCTGAACTATTAATAACACCAGAAATACCTAAACAAGTTTCAGATGCAGCGCCTAATCCAAATGTTATAAACAGTGGTCAGATGGCGCAACTAAATGAAGGATTGACGATGACTGAAAACGCATTACTATCTGACGAAGAAAAAATGATAAAATTAAGATCAAGAGGAATGATAACATAATGCCTAACGGAGATAAAATTAGACCCAAAACTACAAGAGAGCACCTGCTTTCTATTTATGGATATATAACTGGATTAAAGAAAGATGTTAAACA
>VTLG01013087.1_pt1 | contig 25890 bp, 31 predicted proteins | sample 4694571 | NCBI WGS metagenome assembly VTLG01 (sample SAMN12604809, study PRJNA352737) | marine metagenome | biome: ENVO:00000447; feature: ENVO:00000209|ENVO:00000569|ENVO:01000036; material: ENVO:00002151; isolation source: viral sequences binned using virsorter ...
TCCAGATGACCCACTTGATCCAGATGATCCACTTGATCCAGATGATCCACTTGAACCAGATGATCCACTTGAACCGGATGAGCCGCTAGAGCCACTAAACCCACTTGAACCAGAACTACCGCTAGATCCACTAGATCCAGAGGAACCGCTAGAACCAGAGGTGCCGTCTATACCTTTATCCCCCGTACGAGCGAAAGTTAAAATGCAGTCATCCCCATTGCTAAAAGGATTGTTATCACTAGAGCTGATAGCTGAAACAGTTATGTCAAAGTATGTATCATCATCGTCTTCTTCATTGTCCGGCGGCTCAGATAAGCTGTCTATACTAAATAATAAAAACTTAGAGGAATCGTGCAGCTTCGTGACTTTTACATGTCCTTTTATTGTGTTTGTAGAATCATCTATTACTCTTAAATAAGTTTTTATATCATTACTGTCTAAGTCTACATCGTCTATAAAAATATGAGTAGTAGTATTTTGGTGGCTGGAGCCGCTTCCGTTATTATTGAGTCCGAAGTTGCCGGAAGCAGGGTCACCGCTTGTCGAAGCCGAACTATAGTTATACTTAAAGGCGGCACCACCAAAGTTTCCGTCTTGCCCACTTGAACCACTTGAGCCGGATGAACCACTTGAGCCAGATGACCCACTTGAACCAGATAATCCAGACGACCCGCTTGAACCAGAAGAACCACTTGAGCCAGATAAACCGCTAGATCCGCTAGAACCAGATGAACCAGAAGAACCAGCAGGCCCAACAGGACCTTGAGCCCCTAGTGTATTTATAACTCCATCAACAACGTTTCCACTACCAACTATAACAGCAGTAGAAGTTATAGTCATGGCCCCGGTTCCAGAATTGTAGCTAGCTACGTTTCCTTCAAATTTTTTAGTTGTTGAATTTGCAGCGCTTACCACAAGTATGCCCTGACCTACCGTCCAAGCTAGACCCGTATCCGTAGTAATCGAAACTGTATCCCCTGAGCTACTAGGCAAATCAAACCCAGAGCTACCAGAAGTGCCAGAAACATTTGTGCTCTTAAAGCTATCTCCCGAGTAGCCAGAACTCCCGGAAGACCCAGAGCTCCCAGAGGAGCCGGAAGTGCCAGAAGGACCTCTTTGTCCAACTCTATCATTAACAACTATCTTTCCGCCCCAAACATGATCGGTATGCAACCCACAGTTATAATAAAGCACATCTGGTGAACCTTGGGGAACGGTAAATAAAAGCTCCGAAGTAGCATTTCCTCCAGCAACACTAGAGTCACCACTATTAACACCCGTAGGGTAGGCGTTAGCAAAATTACCTAAAGTACCTGTGGATGTAGCTATATACAACTTAGCGCTGTTGTCTGGCAAAGTAGAAGAGGATATATCAAACTTATATGTCTCCCCTCTTTGTAAATATACAGTAGGAGTTTTAGACTGTGCTGTTGCCGTGTGACTCCCCGCTATAACATCAGAAAGATATAAGTAAAAATCACTTCCGTCACTTTGAGCCGTGACTTTAAACTCTTTTTGAAAATAGCCGCTGACATTAGTCGTTAAAGTGTTAAGAGTGCTCCCTGTAGAAGCTATACTTGCAGAAAGCTGAACACCACTTTCCATGAGTTGCCCTCCTCCGCTTATATCCAAGTTGCCACTTACTATTGCGTCTCCGCTAACATGAAGCTTCTTTTGAGGACCACTAGAAGAAGAAAATCCACCAATACCTACGTTTCCATCGTAATATAAATGATCAGCTCCATCAAATACAGAATCGCTTGCATGTTTGAACTGGACTTGTCCAGCGGAACCAGAAGGTATCCCCCCATGTGTAGATATCTTTGTATTTAAATCGCCGCTAGCAGTATCAACTCTGGCCTTGATTTCGTCTGTGTAACCACTTAAAGCTCCACTAGTCGTACCCACATAGGACTGAGTAGCTAAGCCACTTGGATCAGAAAGAGGGTAAAAATGACCAGACCCCACTTCTGCCATAAAGCCGCTAAATTCACCAGATTCAGTTTGATTAAGTCTAATTAAGTTGTCTGAAGGCATACTACAGTGAAAATTACACTTTCCAGAACTGTTTTATTTATATTTTAAGAATTTGGTCTATTTTTTCCTTTACCATTTCAAAGGTTATATTTTTAGAGCACTCAAAGTTTTTATCCTTGGGGCACCAGTTCCAATCCCCTTTGTCAAACTTATGATTTGTGTCGTTCCAGCAACCATTACAAACTTCAAGGTTTTGAACTCTATAAGGAGTCTCAAACTCCGCAAATTCCTTACTAAAACCAGATATTAAAATTACTTTTTTGTTGAGAGCCCAAGCTAGCCAAGAAACTCCAGAACCTAAGCCAATAAAAAATTCACAATGCTGAACCCAGCTAGCAGCTTCGTCTAAGCTCGTGGCTTCAGGGTGAATAACATTTTTTAAAGATGGAGTATCCATCCAGCCTAAGAACTCTTTTTGAACAACTACAACCTTATACCCGAGTTTATTTAAATAATCGACGGTTTGTTGCCATCCAGACTCGTTTTGCCAATGTTTTAGCCCTGCTGTAGAAGCGATAGATATACAAATATATTTTTCTTTTATATTTCTGGGTCTATCTTTTTTATCCAGCCTAGGCCTTATTTCTTCATGCTCTAAGCCTAATATACCTGAAGCAGTCTGTTGTAATGGCACTTCTCTTGGATCGTCTGGGTTTAGATTCTTATCTGTCCAGTCTCCAAACCAGCCAAGTCTGTAAGAAGCATAACAATCAACAACCTCGCTATGAGGGACGAACTTTATAGAAGGGAAAAGACCTTTTAAGAAATTATTATGAAAAGTCTGGCAAAAAATGACACAATCATGCTTGCTTCTGAATTTTTCTACATATGGTATCCAAGCAATCGTGTCCCCAATAGATCTGCTATCGAAGTTTATTAAGACTTTTTTATTTTTTAAGTCTAGCTCTTGGCTTTTAATTATTTCGTTCGTGCCTTGCTCTTTTATATTTATTTTCCATTTTACAAAATATTTTAAATTTGGCTTAGCCCACATTTTACTTTTTAAAGGGCAAGAGTATATTATTTCATTTGTTTCTTCATTAATAAATTCAGCTAAGTACTCGCTTTCATCATTATCTATTTTTGAGTCTATACTAACCATGCATCCGTCAATGAAATTAGTTGATAACTTGAAAGAGCTTCTTATTGGCTCTATATGTTTAATCTTTGTGTTTTTGTATATAGATAGAAGCTGGTTTGACATTGAGTCTTTAGCGTCTTTTGTCCCCTTAATAATGAAATAAGATCTATTCTCTTGGTGAAGAAAGTACAAAGATGGTCTTTCCTGTAAGTGCTCTTGTATTTTTGTTAAATTATTTTGTCCTGACCTATTGTTATTTTGTAGATGGGAGTTTGGGCAAAAGAATACCACATTACTCTCTTTTGGGAGGTTGTCTGCAATTGTTATTACTTCTTGAGGGGAATCAAAATAGTTTATACAAACAAAATAGTAATCCGCTGAATAAGAATCGAAAGATACGTTATGTTCAAAAAATAAATCTGCGACTTTTGTTTTTTGTGAGTCGCTATAGTTGAAATTTAAAAAAGAGACATCTTTCGTGTCTTCCTCCCAATTTAGGGGACTTAGATAGCTTGATTCTGCAGCATGATATATATCATCAAAGTAATCTATTTTTCTTAAGTCAGGCAAGCGTATATTTTTTCTGCGCTCCCGAGCATCTTTCATTAGTGCAACTTCGCCTCTTATATTCCACTTAGTAAAATTTTCAGAGTCATAACGTTCTCTCACTAGGTACGTTGTTCTAGGAATAGTTAGCGTGCGACCCTTCTCTTCCATCACTAAAAGCCATTGTCCATCATTAGAAGAGCAGTCTGCATCGTCAGAATATTCTTTAAATTTTAAGCTTGGAAGATTTTTAAATACCCTTAGACAGCCAAATATACCTCCTGATTTATGGCCAAGTTTTTCAAAGCCGTCTAAAAAAGATTTGTTTTCTTTAGAAATATATACGTTATTAACGAAGCTGTCGAACAACTGGTCTTCCGACTGAGGCAGCGACTCTTTATATTTATTAGAGTTAAAATGTATTAAAACAGCTTCTGGAAACTTTTTAAAATAATAAACAATCTTTTCAAAAGTTTTGGGAAGTATTTTGTCATCTGCGTCTATATGACAGACCAAGTCCCCCGAAGAGAATAGCTGGGGATTCCACCATAACTGTTTTTTGTGAGATAATTCGACTAAACGTATTCTTGGGTCTTTTTTTTCTAGTTCTATAAGTTTTTGTTTTGTGTTGTCAGTAGAGAAGTCATCAGCAATTATCCACTCCCAATTGTCGTAAGTCTGAGATAAGATAGAGGGAAATTGTTCTTCTATATATTTCTCACAGTTATAATATGATGTGACTATAGAGAGTTTCATACTTTTACGCCTTCTTTAAACTTTTTATCTATTTCGGAAATTCCTTCATGTTGCAGGGTATAAGGTTTGCTGAAGATGCCTCTTTTGTAATCTGCTAGAAACACATTGTACCATAAATCTGAAACGTCCCAAGGGCATGTTTCCAGTTTTTCTTTTATGTATGTATATTTGCATCTAGGAATCAAAATGCAATGGGCTTCTGACATTCTATCGGTAATGTAAAATTCTTCTTCAACTAAGTCATGTTGCCAGCCCGATATCTGCTTCCCAAAACTTACGTAAGCCAAATTATGCTTTAAGCAGTAGTCGTAAGCTAAATCCACTTTTTTAGAAAAGTCTTCAGTAGGTAACTGTAAGACACAATCACACTCTACTAAGAGTATTGCATCATAGTCTTGTTTAACGCTTTCTAATATGGCATTTTTGTGAGCCAAATAGCAACCGTAGTGACCAGAAGACAGAAGGTACTCTCCACTTTCGGCGCTTATGGCATCGGGCCTGTTGCAATTTTCCGCAGGGGGCTTGTCTTTGTAAACTGGGGTTATAAATTGCTTATAGCTAAATCCTCTTTTGGCTAAGGGCTTCACGGAATTAATAGAAGCCGCCTCTCTTTTTGAGGAAATATTATTTAATAAATGCGCTATTTTAATTTTTCTTTTTTGAGCTCTAAACATGAAGTTAGGTTCTGTATTTAAATTAGAGTCTTCTTCAATCTTAAAGCCACATTCTATTAGTTTGGACTTTATAATCTCTTCATAATCTCTTTGTGAAAAGTCTCCAAATGCATGAACCTCGCAAACTATTTTGTCTACGTTATCTCTTAAAAAATCTTTGGATATATTCTTAAAAATATCGAATTCTCCACCTTCGCAATCTATCTTAAGAAAATTGATTTTTTTGATGTTATTATCTTTTATAAAAGAATTTATATCGACGCAATCAATTTCAATAAGTTGGTTACCTTCTAAACTATTTGAAAATGTGGACGGCGAGCCTTCAGGGTAAAGGGAAAATATAGAAGATCCATTAGAAACTGGGGGCACACTAAGTCCTACTTTACCTTTTTTTGCAGCTATAGCTTTATTAGTTAAGTGAACGTTTTTAAAATTTTTCAAATTGTCTCTCAAGTGGGAAAAAGTTTCGGGCGAAGGCTCAACCGAAAATACTTTGGAGGCTTTATGCTTTAAAGCGTAAGCTGAAAACATCCCTAGATTAGCCCCAATATCTACGACAATATCCCCCTCTTTAACTCCTTCGTATATTTCATGTATAAAAACTTCACAAAAAGACCACCAAGAAGAAGAGTCCGTAAGCTTATGACCAAACTTTAAGACTTGGTTATTTACAGTTGCTTGTATCTTTTTTTCATTTTTAAAATTAACCAAATTCTTACTCTCTAATAAGCAGCCACTTTCATTATATAATAAAATATCTATTCCATTTAAGTCTTTTTGTATCGCGTTTAAAAAAGTCCAGCCGGAGTAATAGCCATCACTAGCTTCGATCCAATAAATAGTTAAGTTGTTTTGGCTGTCTGCAAAAATAATATGTTTGACCTTTTCTTTAAATTCACTAGAATCTACCACAAAGTCAATACAGACTTCCCAAGGATGGTCACGCAAACTATAGTCCTTCAGATAGCTGGGCTTGTCATCTTTTTTTGAAATAAAGGATTTTAGAAGGCTTAGATTCTCTTGAATATCATCTTTAAAATAATAAACGTTGGGAAACTTGTCGTGCATGCCATTATAGACGTGAAGCCTTCTCATTAAAACTGGCATCCCCCATCCGATAGCTTCTTTTAACACTAAAGGGTTAGTTTCCTTATCATTTGTAGAACCTTTTGACGTAAATAAGAAAACGTCCATTGCATTGTAGAAAGTGTCTACATCTTTTCTTTCTCCCCAAATTTTGCAGTTTTTAGGCAAGTCTTCCATTAAAGGCTGCCAGTAGTCTTGAAAGCTTTCAGCTTGATTCCCCAAGAAGTGAAACTGCACAGGCTCATTTATCATTTTCCTTGCGTACTCTATAGCTTCGGATTGGTTTTTCCTAGGACTAAATAACCCAACATTTAAAAAATGAGTTTTAGCGGGGTTCAAACCTAAATCAATTAAAGATTTTTCTCGATCTTTCTTTTGTTTCTTTTCTATTGGGTATTCCACTACTTCTGTTGGGATGTTGAGAGAAGATAGTGCGTCTTTTTGATACTGGCTGACGAAAGCAAACTTGTCTGGAAAAAAAACTTTGTCTTCTGGGTTAAAGCTACTGTCGTGAGAGGTCTCTATTATTTTGTAACTTCTATCTTTGTGATATATTTGTCTAGCTACGTTTTCGTCACAAAAGTACTCTGGCATTTCTTCAAAGTGGATTACATCGGGTGATAGTTCGCGCACTAAACTAATTAACTCTTTCTTATCCTCTTGTAATGTAAACAGACGGCTTCCTAATATATCTTCTATTTGTCTTCTTTGTATTATTAGATGCCCTCCTGTAATATTTTGATATTCTACACAATAAATTTCACAAGAACTTTTTAAAAGCTGTATTTTCTTTAGCAGGTATTGAGGCATGCCACCTGTAGAAAGATGAGGAGCTATAAAAAGTATTTTCATATTAAATTAACCTAGGTGAAAAAGTAGTACCAATTTCCTCTTTTTCGCTCATCATGTCGTTATAACATTTTAAAGCCCAATTGGCTAACATCAGAGTTGTATAATTATCCTTTCGGGCTCTACTTGCTGAAGTGCTCCTAGCTAAATGATGCGGTAAGTCAAAGCTTTGGGTTCCTTTGGCGGTTGACTTAACTTCTACCAACGCACACTGCTTTTTAGTTTGGTAAATCCAACTGTCTTGAAACTCAATCAAATCTAGGAGGTTGTCATGGCCAGTTTTGTCAATAGGTATTTTAGTTGACGACACTCGATCGAACTGAGTTCCATGAGCAGTCACTCGAGAAGCAAACCATAGCTTCTTGTGGTCGATGCATGCTTGTAGGTACTCATTAGCTTTTCTAAGCCAGTTAGAAGTGAAGACTTGCTTAAACACTATCTTCTTGTCCTCAACGTTGTATTGGAACCTAGCCCTACGCATTTCTTTCTCATAGTCTATCCCCTCTTTGTCTGAGTCAAAGTCCATAAACTTCAACTCTGCTTTAGACTTCGAGAACCACTCCGACTCATTGCAACTATCAATAAACTGATATCCAGCATTATCAATACATATAAACACAATATTAAAGTACTCAACTAAATAATGTAAATATTTTATATGATCTTTTAAGTCTCCACCTGCTACCGCGTAACTATGTACTAATGTACCATATCCTGTCTCTTCATCGAGCTCTAATAAGGACATAGCGAAGTAGTCAGAGCTTGGGCTATTACTAAAACTAGGGTCAATACCCAATATGTACTTTTGTCCGTCCTTACCAGAGATTCTAGAAGTTGGCGTTTGCCCATCAGGAATTGTGCAGTCATGCATCTTTTTAGCACTAAAATAACTGTCGCTACCATCAGTGAACTGTGCGCAGTACTCTCGTAAGAACGATGAGTGCGACTGACCACCGCTTTGCGCTTCCTCAATAATCGTTCCGTCAATCATTTCTTCTGGTAGGGCTTCGTAGCTCATCTGGGAGATGAAGTAGCTTGCGTCACCTTTCTCATTAGACGTAATCTTAGTCATCCACTCCTTGTATGTTTTATACAAGTTTTCAAAAGTAAATGACGCTGAGGATAGGGCTATCATCTTAGCCTTGTTCTCAAACACCATTCTGTCCTCTTCTTTCATTAAGCCTTTCTCGATTAGGTTATTCTCCATCTCCCTTATCTCTAGGCGCTCTTTCATATTCTGAGGAGCTACCAAGAAAGGCATGAGTACTGTTTTAATTATTTCTTCGGGCAGAAGTAGAAACTCATCAAGAACAAGTACATTAGCCCTGAATCCTCGAATTTTTTCACCGCTCAACGGTATCGCTGTTATTGTTCCGTTGTTCACCTTCCATTCGTATGCGTCATTTCTTTTTGACTTGTGTCCAAATGCTTGAGCTAGTAGTTCAGCACCTTTGCTCTCAACGAACTTCTCTATGTTGTTAAAGATGAATCTAGCAGTACGAAAGGTAGGACCAGCAATAAGTATTTTAGTTTCTGGCTCAAATATACATTGTAGAAAACAGTAGACAGCAGAAATGAAAGTCTTACCACAGCCACGGCCCCAAACACACATGCTAAAGTTTCTGTTGAACATTCCCTTGAGTGTTATCTCTTGATATGGGGAAAGTTTGACTCCTGAAATAAGCTCCGTAGCTAAACCTAAGTTCGCCCGCAGGAACTTAGCTAAAGTTATTTTAGCTTCCCTGTCTTCTAATTCGCCTTTGAGTGACAGAATGTATTCATTAATGTCTTCTACCGTCTCAGGTTTATATTTTGTAGCTTCGTACCACATTAGTCTAATAAAGCAATAAGTATCATCATTAATACTATTGCAACCGCTTCTTCTTTTGTTAAACAGATCATAAGTGCCCTAAGTCATAAGCTAACTGCAGATCATAGTCTTGAAATGAACCTCCAGAGAATAAAAGTTTTTTGATTATCCTTTGAGACTCTGTTCTGCCTTTTACAAAAAGAAATTGAACGTCATGATAAGACTGTATTAAGTCCCTAATATTTTTGAATATAAATTCTGGGCTAGCTTTAATCTTTTTTGAAACGTATGGTAATCTGTCGAAAGCTAAACATTCGTTGATGGTTCTCTCAACTAATACGATTATTGAACTTTCATTTTCCATCGCTCTTTCTATTTCTTTTTTGAATCTTTCTAGACCTCCGCTCATTGTCCCTATGAGGTCATTGATAGACTTTCTTTCTATATAGCAACCTACAGCTAGCTCTTCGTCATGTAGCGTATAGTCTCCGTAATCTAGTTTTTTGACTATAGTCGCCTCGGAGAATTTAATTGGTTTTTGCTCTCTCGTGTCTATAGCTATTTCTGTTGCTCCTTCTTTGATCATTTGATTCAGCATTCCTTCTGACGGATAAGAGCGGAATCTATTTTCGTAGCCTAAGCTTTTACAAAGTCCTCTATAATCTCCAAAGAGAGTTTCGTAATACTGAACTGGAGGACTCATTATACTCCTAAGTTCAACTTGCGTTGGGGTCAGGAATGACTTACCCTCTTCTATCCTTTTTTTGAGTATACCTTTACAATACTCTTTCCTCTTATCTTCTGTCTGTTGTTTGAGCCAAGCTTTAAGATTAGTTTTAGTATTGAAGTCTCTAGAGAAATAATAATCTTTATTTTTGAACTTTATCATTTCCCCGGTATGTAAATCTTTTCGTGGGAAAAACTTTTGATAGTACTCAACCATTCTGATAGAATGAGTACGCAAATGCATATGTAGCCCTTTGTCGTCCGGAAATTCTTTATCGCATATAAGACACTTAGCCATTTAAAACCTCTTCTTTTGTTAGACCCATAATCCGAGCTTTAATTTCGTCAAGAGAAGATATTTTTTCTACTTCGTTTTCTAATGCTTTCTTTCTTACTTCTGCGAGCGCCACCATCTTCTTCCTGCTCTCTTCGTCCTTCCAAAGTTGGACAAGGTTTAATATGCTGGCGTTCTCTTTTATTTGTTTGCTTAGTCTTGCACTTCTCTTCTCCTTCAGACTCTCTAGTAGCTTTTGTTGTCTGTTAACGCATTGGTTATACTCTGTTTGAGCTGTATTAATTGATTCAACTAAACCCATAGAAATCCTAGCTCCTTCTGTGTCATCAGCAGCCTCATCCAAAAGTCTAGAAAGTCTTTCTATTCTTCTTTGGATATTAGCTGAGATAACCACTTCAGCAGATAAAACAATATACTGGTCAACTTCTTCTTGGGTAAGGTCAGACTTATTATGGGTATACCTTATAAACGAAGACTCAAAAAGCTCTCTGTCAGTGTCACTTCTATAAGTATTAATCTGATGACAAAATCTAAAAGTATTTAAATAATTTATTAAATTTTCTACTTCTGCCTTCTTCCTAGAATTTAAGTTCTCCTTGTCTAGTTTCTCGTCATGTACATACTTGTTTATTCTTGGTATAGCCCTGTCTATTGATTTGGGCGCCTTATAGTCTCCTGACTCTTCTTCTTCTGCTTGAGTTACAAGCCCTTCTTTGGCTTGGAAGTCTCTTACAGCTCTGCATTCTATGCTTAGAAAGGTAAGCTCGGGATTCTTAGTAATGTATCTGGCTATTTCTAGAGGAGACATAATCTCATTACCAGAGGAATCCCGGCTATTGTTCGTAATGAACTCTACTTGGTCTTCCGACAGTTCAAAATTATCTGTCTGTTTTACGTACTCGTTAGACGGACGAGCCTTTATCTTTCTTGACGCTAAAAACTTTTTGACGGCTTTGCCCTCTTTGCTTCTTCCGTCTTTACCTTTAAAGCCTGCGCCTTCTTGTATAAGTTCAAGTAAGGATGGCGCGTTGTCTTTCTCGCATCCATTCCACATATCCAAGAGGTTGTTAATCTGCTCTTGTGTTAATTTAATTTCTTCACTCATAGGAAATCCACCTCACCTTCTTTTATTAATTTTTTCACCTTTAGGATTATTGACTTTTTAATATTTTTTATCTGTTTGTATCCGGGGCTTCTATTCTTTTCTGATGTCTTATACCCCATCAGCTTAGCGACTTCTGCTTCTGAAAGATTTTTGATATATAAGTTTTCGTATATTTTCCATTCTATCGGCTTTAGGTATTTTGGTAGAACTTGATTTAGTTTTCCGAACGCTAAATCTATATCTAGAGTAGAGTCTTCTCTAATGTTACCTAAGTCTTGTTGATGATTCTCTAGAGAGACGGGGACTTTTACATCATGAGCTATTTTTTTACTTTTTTCCCAATGGGCATACAAGGGGCAGTCAGAACATTGCTTTTCGTATATTACGCACAAATCTCCACCTTCTGAAGCAGCGCATTTTAAGCAAGGACGAGCATAATTACCGTAGTTGTTTCTAATTAGATTTTTTATCTGATTAGTGATGATTCTATTAAGCCAAGGAGCCAAAGGCTTAGCTGGATCATATAAGTGCCATTTCTTATAGATATGAATCCTAAGGATTTGAGAAATATCGTCAAAGTCCATCCAAGTAATAGAAGTTAACTTCCATTTAGATTTTCTTTTCTTTATTTCTTCATCTATAGTATCTATGAAATCTTCAAAGTCTTTTTTATCTACCGCCATTAGCCGCCTTCCCTAAGGCTTCCGGCTTCTCTTTGAAATTGTTCCATGAACTTCTTTTTACTTTGCTTCGGGGCGCTTGACTTCATCTCCGTAGGAATGAACTCGTTTCCACTTTCGTCAGAAACACTCATCAAGTCTCCAATTGATGCTTTTTGAACTTTTAATGAACCTTGTATATCAAAGTCTAGTCCAGAGATGTCAGGAACACTCAAATTTTCTTCTTCGTCTTCTAAATTAACTTGTTCTACTACAGGCTTGGCTACAACTTTCTTAACAGGAGCAACTTTTCCAGTTGAAGTGTTAGCACCACAAGAGGAACAAAACTTAGGTTTGTTACCTGCTTGAAACTCCATAAGAGCACCACAGTTCATGCAATAAGCCTTCATAGTTAATAATAATACACTTTTATAGATAAAACGCTATGATTATTCTAAGGTATTAACTTTTTTGACTATATACTTTAAAATATCTGAGCGGACAATATCTTCTTCGCCGAACTCAAAAGTATGTATACCGTTGTCTTTAGACTCGTCATCGTTAAATAGCTCTTTAAGCCTCACAAATGCCCCTCTGTTGCCGTTTTTAAGGTCAGTCTGCATTGGGTCAGCACAAATAAATATTTTGCTGTTGTGGCCAATTCTCGTGAGGAAGGTAATAATTTCTTTAAGCGTGCTGTTTTGGCATTCGTCTAAAATTAAACATTTCCCATTCCAACTCATTCCTCTAGAGAAGTTGATTGGGTAAGTCGCGACTCTCTCCTCTTTTTGTAAACGTTTAATATCTGCTTCAGATAGAAGCTCGTTAAGCTTATCAATAAAGGGTAAGTTGAAATAATGTAATTTAGTGTCCGCATCTCCGGGTAGGAAACCTAACCTCGCGTCAGAGCTTTCTACTGCAGACCTTACATACACTATTTCAGAAACAGCTTTTTTGTTTAAAAGCCTTAATCCTGCATATACGGCAAGCATAGTTTTAGAAGTTCCAGCTGGGCCAGTTGTGAAAACAATGTTCGTAGAATCATCTAAGGCTAATTTTATGAAATCTTTTTGCTTTTCTGTCCAATTTAGATCTTTGATATGAAAATGATCTCTTAGCGCTTCTCTTTGGTAGATTGAAACACTTCTATCTACCCCGACACCCTTTGGGCTAATCTCTAAGTCATCAAAAGACTCAAGGACAGCCCTAGTCCTTACTTTAGGCATATCATTTAATAATACACCAAAATAAAAACAGTGTAATATAAAATATGGCCAATGAATTAGTAACACCCCAAATGAAAGAAATGTTTGAGGATTTAATCGGCACCTACGGCTGGTTCATCCTTGCGGGCTTTTTGGCTGTACTCTTAAAAGATGCTATACATAAAGCAGTCGAAGGTTTTATGGTATTTATGGGGAAAGACTTCCAAAACGACGACATTCTATATATTTCCGGAAGGCAAGCACGTATAGTTCGCGTCGGTCTTTTCAAGACTATTTTTTACATGACAGACCGCAAAACTAAGATGGTCGTGCCAAATGACAGGCTAAAAATGCTAGTTGTAGAAAAAACTTTACCTAAAAACGGAGGCTTTCCTTATTTGTTTAAAGCTGGAGAAGCAGGGTATGAAGAACAAAATGAAATTCTTAAACAAATGAATGAAATACCGAAGACAAGTAAAAAAGACAAAGTGTAATATCTAACATGGGAGATATACATGCTTTAGCCATAAATGGCAATTTAAAAGGTATAAAGCAAGCTTTAGGGAATAAGAGACTTCTTTCTTCTCTAGATGACGAAAAAGGCTGGAGCCCGCTTCATTACGCAGCTAACAAAAGTAAAGCGAAGATAGTACAAGTAATCCTAGACGCAGGAATAAATCCTAATATAAAAAGTAAGCCACCCGAAGGCCAAAAGCAAAACGATTGGAACCTAGCTCTAGAAGATAATAAAGAGAACAAAGCTACCCCTCTTCATCCGATGGACGTAGCTGAAGGACCTCATCGGACAAAGATACTAAACAATCTAATAGCCAAAGGTGGCAAGTTTTCAACGGAAGACCTTAACTTACATCAAGCGGTTCAAATGCAAGATATAGATGAAATAGAATGCTTGCTAGAAGACGACTCTATAAAAATAAACGAAAGGGACAGCCGGGGCTGGATGCCTATACATTACGCAGTTGAAATAGGTAATATAGATATACTAAAATTACTTGTTGATAATAAAGCTAACGTAAATGGCTCTACATTTGAGCCAGAACTAGACCAACTCAACCCTTGGGAAATAGCTAATGATAATGAGAATGAGAAAATGTTAAAGTATTTAGTTTCCAAAGGCGCAGCAAAACATTCTACGAGAGGCCAAGTAAAATACAAAAAATCCGCAGACCAAGTCAAAGTCGGCAATGATGAGCCAGAATTTAAAGGCATAGAATATATTGATGCTCCTAGCAAACCAGATAGTTTACTAGGTAAGTTGTTTGAGTCTAAGTCAGACAAGATAAAAAGGCTAGAAGCGGCAGCCGCGCAGATGAAACAAAAAGAGGATCAGGCCGCCGAAGTTAGAAAAAAAATACAAGAAGAGGAAGAAAAGAAGAAAAGACAACGAGTTATCAAATGGAAATGGGGAGAAGACCCTTTCAAGCTAAAAGGAGAGTCTTTAGTTTATGATAGCCCCTGCGAGGCCCATACATATTTCATGGATATTGTAGGATACTCAAATAAGAGCACAGCAGAACAAAAAAAAGTCACAGATGAGCTCATATCTTACGTTAAAGGGACTGAAGGGTTCCAACAGGCAAACAGACAGGGCAAGTTAATAATATTGCCTACAGGAGACGGTATGGCACTCGTATTCTTTAATTCTGTGCATGCTGCATTCAAGTGCGCTGTGGACGTCGGAAAAAAGACCTATAAGCATCCACAGATAGGATTACGCAACGGAGTCTACTCTGGCCCTGTTGTTCCGGTCAAAGATATCAACGACAATCCAAATGTTTCTGGTTCAGGTATAAACATGGCTCAGAGGTGCATGGATGCAGGAGACAATGACCATATCCTAATATCTAATGGAGTCCATCAGTACGTTAACCAAATGGATATTCCGGGATTAAAATTTGAAGACTGGGGTCCAGTTATAGTCAAGCATGGATCAACAGTTCATATGTGGACTGCCTATGGATCTAACTTTGGCAGGACTGAGTTTCCAGATTGGAGAGGTACAAAAAAAGCGGAGTTTAAGACTGATGGGTAAAAAAGAAACAAAAGAATAAAGTTATGGCAGATATAGAATATAAACATAAAGACAATGTAAAAGGTCGCTATTTTGTGGACGAAGAATGTATAGACTGTGATCTTTGCAGAGAGGTCGCTCCAACTTGTTTTGGAAGGAACGATAAAGAAGGTCACTCTTACGTTTTCAAGCAGCCTGAAAATAAAGAAGAAGAGGAGTTCTGCAAAGAAGCTATGGACGGTTGTCCAGTAGAAGCTATTGGAGACTTTGGAGATGAAAAATAAACAGGGTTTGGTTTCTGCCATAATTGCTACATTAATTGCGTTTACGCTTTACTACATGATAGTTAGCAAACCTATTAAGATAAAACAAAATGAACCAGACCTACCCGCTTTAAGGACCGGGTCAGGAGTTAGGTAATAAATATGAACATTGACAAAGAAATAAAATTTTTAGAAAGGTGGACCTTATACATCCCTATAGGTGGATTAATCTTATGTTTTCTTCTTCTTTTTCTTTCTACTGGCTGTAGCGGTACTTGGGCATGGCAAGAAGACTACCCCAAGCACAGGACAATGTCCTTTAAGTGCCCACGATGGAACTATAACGAAGCTTATGATGAGCTTCATCACATTTATGCAACTAGACAACATGAACCAATCAAAATTAATGACAAGAGGCCAAGTAAGTGAAGAGCTTCTGAAAAGAGGCTATACTAAAAACGAGTACCCCGGTGTTTGGAATACCCCAGATGGAGGAAAGGCGGCTTGGTTTATAGCAGCCAAAAGAGAAGACCTAGACTTCGACAGGAAAAGTTGGGGACCAGAAATTACTGCTTGTAAAGAAAGATGGAAGAACAGAAAAAAATGACAGACTTTCCATGGAGTATAGGAGACAACGACATTCAGTCTAAAGGTATTAAGGCTTGGAGCGGCAGGCAACAGAGAGAGTCTCAAATGCTTAGTTCCTCTTCAGCTAGAAGAGCCTACTCAGATCTGTTGTTCATGAGATATATGGCAGACCAAATGTCAGAGACTGCAGAATATAATGCTTTTTACGACGTAACGACAACATATGAATTAGATTTACTAGCATGAAGTTTAATGACTACATAAAACAATATAGACTCAAATATTTCAAAAATCTTGAAAAATTCTCCAAAATATTAGGAGTAGAAAAGTCTATGTGGCGCAAATTGGAAAGAGGGATAAATCCGCCTCCACGTAAGACACTTTTGAAAAAATTCGCCAACTTAACATTTATGTTAGGATATGAGGAAGCGCAAATGTATCAGTTAGCTAAAAGATGGACTCCATCCAAAGATACAAATACAGGTAACCACATTTTACTCTCTGAGTTTTCCAAAGCAGAATGGAGAGAAGCTTTAATCAAAGAAAATACCCCTGACTACGACAATAAGTATTGGTAAAAACATTTTTTGCAGTTATTATAATAAAAATATGAGAAAAGAGCCCTCAAAAGAAAAGTTAGGAGGAAAACTTTCTACGAAAAAGAAAAAGGAGCTCAAAAATAATATAAAGGCACATGACTTTTCTGGTAATCGTTATAAAATTATATGGAAGAGGCCTTCGAAAGAGTTGGCTGGAGGAGACGCTTGGGGCTTGTGCGAAGATAATAAAGCCCCGGAAAAGACTATACATGTAGACCCAAACCTGAGCGAGTATGATTTTTTAGCTACTTGTTTAGATGAAGCGATTCATGGCTGCAATTTTTCTATCTCTAATGAGTATGTTGACAGTATGTCATCAAGTATTGCCTATTTTTTGTGGAGGATAGGTTTCAGGATAGAAAAAGACTGATTTTTGTAGCTTTTAGGCACTTTTTACCCTTCGTAAAAAGTTTTAAGGTGTATTTAATAACTATATGGAAGATTCAGTTCATTATATCATTGAAGGGGTTTTAGCCGCCGGGGGATTCATGGTAGGATTTATTTTAAAGAGAGCATATTCAAGTATAGATGAATTATGGGCTAAGCATAATGAAATGACTAGAAGACTGACAGACATGGCAATTGAGTTACCAAAGAACTATGTCACAAAAAATGATCTAACACATGCTATTGACATAATACATGATAGATTTGATAAGCTTGAAGTAAAGCTGGAAAGATTATATAACAATAATAATAAAAAATGATTAATGTATTTAATTTTGACTTAACGGATCAGATTAAAGCTGAAAAACAGAAAAAAACTTTAAACAAGCCTTTTCGTACGCCTAAAGGCCCTAAGAAGTTCTCTGTCTATGTTAAAAATGATAAAGGCAATGTAGTTAAGGTTAATTTCGGCGACCCTAACATGGAAATCAAACGTGACGACCCAAAACGCCGCGCAAGCTTCCGCGCTCGTCATAATTGTTCTAATCCCGGCCCAAAATGGAAAGCTCGTTACTGGTCATGCAAACAATGGCGTGCAGGTAAGAAAGTTCAAGGCAATACAGAGTACGAATGGGATGGTACTACAATTTTTGACCATGATGAGCTGTTGGAGATCAATCCGGCGCTGGCTTTTGTTGAAGAAGAAATTAATGATCCGGATGAAGAGGATCAAGGCGATTGTGGCTGTGGCACTGGTTGTGGTTGTGAAGAAGCTTCTGCCGCCGCCCCCGAACAACTAAAAAAAGCTAAGAAAAAGAAAAAAACTTATGCTGAATATGACATGACTTTAGAAGAATATGATGAAGTTATGGATTTAGAAGATATTTTAGCAGCAAAAAGGCCCGGACCCAAGTCTGGAGCGCAGACTCCTGCTAAACCGAGCGAAAGACGTAAAGGTTCTAGCAAAAATAAGCCGGGCAGTGCTGGTAAAGGTGGAGGAAGCATTACTTTTTCCGAATCTGTCATAAAATCTCTCAAAGAGAAGGTAAAAACCCACAATGCCAAGAGCAAGAAGAAGGTTACCCTTAATCAGCTCAAAAAAGTATACCGCCGTGGTGCTGGCGCATTTTCGCAGTCTCACAGGCCGGGAATGAACAGGCATGGCTGGGCTATGGCTCGCGTTAATATGTTCCTTAAAATGAAACGTGGGGGCAAAGTGAAGGATTCCTATAGGAAAGCAGATTCAGATATATAATTAAGTTTTAAGCTTTTTTAATTTTTTTTTGTAAGTGCAAGTTAATTTAAGAATTTCTGATAATATTTTATCTATATCCTCTTCACGTAGTCTGCTACTACAATACATGAGTTGAGACACTAATTGGGCTGTCAAAATGCTAACTTCGTCTGCTTTTTTCATGCTGAGGGATATTCTGGTATGTCATCGGTAATTTCATCAGTACTTCTGCCTTTGGAGTTGTTTTCTTCCTTATAGATAGGCTCGTACATGTATTTAGACCTCAATGGGGACTCTTTTTCTTCAATTTTTTCGTTTTTTTCGTTTTCAGGGTAGTGAGTATAGAAAAAGTAAGGCGAATTGCCATATGAACGGTCAATATCCTCAGAAGATAACATTTCTTTAAATATTTTTACTTTAGGCGGGTTATCCATAGGATAAGGAACAATAAAATCAGGGTTATGCCAGCGAAGTAGATTATTAGGAGGTATGGCGAAGTTTCCATCGTCCATTGCCAAAAAGTGATAGCACTTTGAGTCTTGGTCGTTAGCGTATCCGATATTGAGTTCATTAAGGTCCCCTTCGTAGTCATCAATAGTAAATACATACTTACCAGAACGCCATACTCTGTCGCGGCAGAATACGTCCACGCGACGGTTTTGCAGAAAGCCGAATGTCGTAACTGCGATATCATTATCTTGACAATCCCACGTCTGTAGTAATGATAGTCTTCGCTCTTCATTTTCGTCCAGTATATCAAAATCTTCGTGTTGACAGAATGCAGATATAGGCATTTGCCAAAATACCGCCCCGAAGCACGCCTGAAAATGGAAATGCATAGGACGATTTATCATAGATTTTACACCAAATATATATCCCTCTGTTAATCCTTCGCTATCTGGGCCATAAATATACTTATTTCTTATATAACATTCTATATATGGGGTATTTGCATTTAGTTGAGCCATTTTTTTATGTATTTTTTGCTATATATACTAGACTTATTAAAACAATTATTAATATTACTATTGCTGCTATGTCCTTGACCTTGTCCACCTACGTTATAATAACTTCGGGCGCTAAATATATTTTGTTTTTTTCAGCATAAAGGGGGATGTATTAAATATTTTTGTATGAAAATAAAAAAGGCCCCGGGGATTTTTTGACCTTAACGAATCTGGCTGGGAATTTCTCGGGGAGACTTTTAATAACCTCCCCCCGCGACTTATTACAGTTTACGGGCATTTTGTTTCGAGAAAGGGGGTGGGGTCGACCTAAAAAAAAATAAAAAAACTTTGTTAATCTTGTTGACATTGTCTGCGTCTTGTGCTAGACTGTTTCCAGTTATGAGGGATAAGATCATTAAAGTAGGAGACAGCGAGCCGCTAGTCTGTGACGTGTGCAACCGCCAAGACGGAGCCAAGAGCGAGTGGGAAGGTTACATCACAGTAGCCAAGTGGGGCAACCCATACGACCACGGTACAATCTGCGATGAGTGCAACGAAGATATGCTCGACGAAAGATAAAAAAAGTTGTTGACTTTTCTGAAGATTGTGATAAGATAATTCCCGTTATGAGAGATATGAAAACCTACACGTTGTACTGGAAGAACGAGGACACCAACAGGGTGAGCAGCAAGGACTTCACCAGCGAACCCGGTGTTGACCATTCGGCAATGGATAAGGCTTTAGAGCTGGCCCAAGAGGCTGATACCAACATGTGGCCTTGGATTCTGGAAGAGGATGGCTGCACCGTTGCCCACGGCTGGGGCGGTGATATGCTGGGAGCCTACCGTTTCCAAGGCTAAAAAAAGTTGAGAATACCTGTTGACATCGTAAGATAATTCTGACAAGATAAACCCAGTTATGAGACACGAGACAAAAGTCAATTTAGGCAAGCAAGCGGCGGCGATCGCCAGCGTACGTGGAACCCTCCAAGCTCTCGCTGAGTCGTGGGGTGCGGACGCGAACTACCTCCAAACACGCATTGCGGACATGGAGGAGAAGCTGACCAAAATCCAAAACACACTCCATGAGATTGAATGGAGTGAGGAAACCGATTGGCTGGGCAAATTAAACGAATAAAATACTTGCAACCAAACCAACCCCAAAGTAAGATTCTTGAAGTGATTGACACGTTATGAGTAAACTAGACAAGCGACATGGCGGCCCGTACGACAGAGGGTCAGCCGACTACTACTACTGGCGAGAGGCCAAACCCCACTACTACCTCGGAGCCACCGGCTCCACCGAAAGGGTAGAAGAAGAGAATATGACAGACGAACAGGTTAGCGAATACCTGCTCGGCTACGCAACCGAAACCGATAGAAAGGAATATACCTAATATGAAACAACCTGCTAATAGAGATGCAGAAATCATCCAAACCCTCACGGCGCAGATCAACGAACTGCGAACCACACTCAGCGACCTCAGCAATAAGGTGGTACTCTCCAAGGAGTACCAATCACCTGAGGCTCCTTCACCAAGTCAGGCCAAGAGGCCATCGACCGGAAAGGCGACAAGCCAGAAGAAGCCGAAAGGCAAGACGACAAAGGGCAAAGCAAAGCCGTTAGCCAAGCACTGCCTTAACCGGAAGACCTACAAGGTCAACTCCGTGAAGCTCAACGAGTTTGAGCACCGCTGTTGGCAAGGGGCCAAGTCCCTAATCAACGGCTACGAGCTATACCTGAGCGATGTGGGCTTGCCCATTCCCATTCTGGTGGAGCGGCCACAGATAACCGCCAAGGAGGTTATCGGGGCAATCGGCGAGGACGTAATGGACAAGAGCCTGCAATGGCACGCCAACGCAGCACTCAACAGGTTCGAGAAGGAGGGCCTAATCGTCCTCAAGCGTGTCGAGCGAATAACCGGCACAGGCTCCAAGCGCAAGACGTTCAAGGGGCTGCGTACCAAGGTGTCCATCGGCCCAGCAGGGGCCTGACCTAATCTCTCCCTCGCGGTGGTGGTCAACCGCGCTATCTCATCATAACATACCTCATAGATACCCGTCCCGAAAGGGGCGGGTTTTTTCGTGGCTTGGTCTGGTATGCAATGACACTTAAAAAATAAAACTATAATTGGCACAATACGTGCTAACACAGGCAGTACGTAAGTCGTTGATAGTCAAGGACTTACGCACGCGGCAGGCCGCCGACGTAAGTCGTTGATAATCAGTGACTTAGGAGAGTGGCACACTTCCTGCCTGACAAGTTCCGTGCCAACTGCTAACAAAGTTAACAAAAATAAAAAATAAAAAAATCACTTTTATCTGTTGACTAAAAGCTAGAACTATGGAATACTTTTTCCAGCGGTTCGGAAGAACCCTTTTACTATGAAAAATATGAGAGTTAAAGACCTAGGGATTACGAAGCGACGCAAAGGCGTTAAAAACGGAAAAAATATCGGTGCGGCGTCTCGCATCTCCGTGGCTTATCGTTTGCCAGTTTCAGCCAAGTTAAAGTTAGTAGAAATCTCCAATGCCTTGGGTTTATCGGAAACGGCTGCTTTTGTTGAGTTAATTGACAATTACCATGAGAATCAAGAAGAGATTCAAATAGCGGTGCAGGTTGAAAAATTAAGGAAAGAACGCGAAGCCTTAAAAGAACGGCTTGCAGAAATTAATAGCGAAGAGTATCTCTTAAAGAAAAAGTGAAATTAATGCTTGCAATTTTCTGAAATTCTGCTATACTGTTTTTCGTTATGAGAGATAAGACTAAAAAGGAAAAGTTCGTCGACACCATCACCATCAATGGCAACGTCTACGTTGTAAACAATGACCCGAAACACCGCCGCCGCCAACTGGCCGGATACTGCGGAAAAAATGCAAAATAGTTGTTGCTTTTCGATTAAGATTCTGACAAGATTAATCCCGTTATGAGTAAGATTAAAAAAGACGCACCGATTGCCTTTCGCATTACTAAACCGGAAGTGGAAAAGCTGAAAGACATCAGCAGAGCCGCCGACATATCCCAATGCCGCGTTCTTCAAACTATGATAAACACAGTTCACGCAATGTCTATTGGAGACGTTAAAAGGCTTATCAACGAAGGCGATTTCCTTCACCACTTTGAGGCTTCAAAAAAATTAGCAGAAAAGTTGAAAATAAAGGTTGACTTTTCCTGAAATTCTGATATACTGATTCCCGTTATGAGAGATAAGAAAACATTCCTAAACGCCACCTTCAAAGTGGAGAAGAACCCAACCTACACCGGCAACCACTGCTTGGCCCGTGTCCACCGAGTGTTAAGCAACACTTACCCGCTTGGCACAACCGAGCAGGAGATGATTGACCAGTACCACAACAGGGTTGTGTTGGAAAAAGACATCGACGGAAACAAGGTGCTGGCTGGCGACATTCACCGCGTGGTTGAAGTTTCCTTTTACGAGGACTCGATTGCCGACAACGACTTGAGAATCACCCACGACTAAAACAATGAATTGCAACATTCCCCAAACTGGAGTGCAGGGAACGCCAAAGAAAAAGGCCGAACCCAAATACCCCAAAGCAGACTGGAGCAAAGGCTCTTACCATGACATGATGATGAAAGCCGCCGATGCCAAACGCAAAAAGTACGGCACAGAATGCACCTACAACGGATACTGATATGACTGTTTTAATTGCCACAATAATTTTTTTAATACTTTTAGCACTTTTTTCATTGACTTACCCCCAACTTTAATCTACAATAATTTCTGTTATGAGAGTTATAGACTACACAAACGAAAACAAAATCTCTGAGGCCAAAGTTACAATCGCTGAAACTGAAGGCACTCTGAGCCACCTTGCAAACTCAACATACTTAACCGTTGAGGAAATGCGCGAAACCTGCAAGCGGCTTGCCGAACAGTTAAACGAATCGCGGGCCAAGATACACAACGCCCTTCACGGTGAACCAACTTCAATGGACGGAGAATAAAAAAATGAGAAAAATAATAATAACTTTTGCTGCTGCTGCTTTTGCCCTTGTATCCTATGCACACACACACAAAAACCATTCACTCGACAGACAAACTAAAATCGTCGCCATTACTATACTGGCGGAGGCCAGAGGCGAAGGTGAGGCAGGTATGTACGCCGTGGGAGCGTGCATTGCTCAACGCGCTTTTGAGCGTAAACAAACGCCCTCGGAAGTCTGCCTCAAAAAATGGCAATTCAGTTGTTGGAATGGCAAAAAATTAAAAGACTTGGAGCATCTGCTAAAAGTCCCACAGGCAAAATACGCCATCACCGTTGCCAAGAACGTCAAAAACTTATCGCGTGGTTTCATTGGGTACGCCAATCACTACCACGCCACTTGGATGAAGAAAAAACCTTACTGGGCAAAAGGTCAAAAGCCTGTCAAGGTTATCGGTCAACACGCTTTTTATAAACTTTGAACGCGTGAGGGGTTTTTGTATTCCCCCTCGGAGAACGGCAATGGGTGAAGCTGTCGCGTTACAAAAAGATCCCAATCTCATAACAGCCCCCGTCGAGTTTGACCATTTCTCGGCGGGGGCATCTTCGTTGGCACGGTATCTGCTAACACACCCAATACGTAAGTCGTTGACTATCAAGGACTTACGTCGGCGGGCTTGCGCGTGGCTTAAGTCATTGACTATCAGTAACTTACGTTTTCAACATGCTGTTCTGTGGGAAAGAATCGTGCCAAGTGTTAACATAAAATAAAATAATTTTTTTTCATTTTTCTTTGTTTTTACTGTTGACTTTTTCGTCGTTTGTGATATACTGACTTCTGTTATGAGAGATATGATTACTTGCGAAGAGGTTTTTGAGTCCAGCACTGAAACGGTTTCCTGCACTTGCTGCGGGTGTGGTGAGCAAGTCCACATCGACCGCGATGAGGCTGCCGAGTGGTTTGATCTAGATCGGTTCATGTGCTGGGAGTGTGAATAAAAAATGAGAGACATGACTAAAAATGCTGAGTTTGCGAACTGGATGCGCCAAGCCCAAAAAAAGGAATGGGAAGCGATCCCCGAAGCCGAACGCCCCACATGGGAACAGTTCAAGCGCGGGTTAAAAAAGAAAAAAATCAAAAAATAACTGTTGACTTTTTTCTAAACTGTGATAAGATAATTTCTGTTATGAGGTTCCATGCCAAATACTTCGTTGAGGTCAAGTCCGCCACAGGTCGGCTTGAGTTTGTCCGCTGGTTCGCCCCGAGCCATGAGGGTCTTGAAAAGGCCATCGCTTGCGCCCGTGAGGCCAAGTCCGCCGTCAAGTGCAGAGTCGCCCCGTGCGACCTGTCCAACTCCCCTCACGATTGGGAAATCGTGTGGGAGGACCCCGAGTTGGCACGTTAAGTGCTAACGCAGCCGATACGTAAGTCGTTGATAATCAAGGACTTAGGCTCGGCGCCAGCCCCGCGGCCGTAAGTCATTGATAGTCAGTCACTTACGTTTTTTACCCCCCTGTCTGTGGGAAAGTTCCGTGCCAAGTGTAAACACTATTTAAAGAAATTTTTTTTAATTTTTTTTGTTTTAGGTGTTGACATTTTAAATAAAGTATGGTTTAATCATTCCTGTTATGAGAGATAATGTTACTTGTGAGGAAGTTTTTGAGATGGAGTCCGACGCATGGGTCGCTGATGTGACCGTCGCCAATGGTTTTGATAATGTCGAGGCTGAGGCTGATGATCGGTGCTGGTGTAAGTTTTTTGAGTCATGTTCTGAATGCTCTTGACTTTTTTTTTAATTCTGATAGACTTTTTTTGTTATGGGAATAGCTAAACGTTTATTCGAAGAACTCACCGCCGCCGAGCGGTTTGAGTTGGACGCGCAGTGCGACATCTGGCAAGCCGAGGCTATCGCCGCGCAGGACGCCGAGATGGTCGCGGAGGAGATGGCCCGCCAGTCTGACACGCAGCTTGCCGAGGACGCCGCCCTCGACCTGCTAATCGCCGCCGGTTAATCAACAAGTCGTAAGTCACTGGTAATCAGAGACTTACGGAGCCGGGCAGCCGCGGTCGTAAGTCATTGATAATCAACAACTTACGATAGAGGTTTTTTTCTTTTAATTATGATTGTCAAGCATTATTTGACGTATTTGTAAATAACCTTTTTAATATACAAAAAATCCCCTTGAGGCGTTGGCCCCAAGGGGAGGATTAAGCATAGAAACTTAATCTCAGGAGGATCACGAACCGAGCTGACGAAGCTCGGATCTAATTTTTTTAATTCTGGCAACTATAATACCATTAGAGGCATTTTCTTTTTGTGCTCTCTCTAAAGTATAGTCAGCCCTTTTAACTGCTGTCCTTATAACTGAGTCGTCCGCTTTTGCGAGTACGATCTTAAGCTTGCGGGTAGCCTTCTTTTTTTCTACCTTCTTTTTTATGTTTTTAAGCTTCATTGTATTAAATTAAAAATGGCGGTTGGACTATTTGTTTACCAACACCTTTTCAGTACCCAAGAAACAAATGTTTCAGATCTACTTACTTCGGACTCACCCACGGTTTTCCTCTGCCACTTGGCCGTTGTACTTCCCGCAGTCGCTACGTTATCCCCTAGGGAGGGATTATTCCGTCACGCCGTCCCTCTCCGTCGAGAGGGAAATGGTTAGGTGAAGGCGAGAACCCACTAGCAGTTCGATTCTCCTGACAGAGCCTCGGGTTTTTAACTGTTTAACGCCGAGAACGTCTAAACCAGTATATGAATATTCCCTGTTGAAACTCGCCAACACCACAGAAATTAAATTATGAGTTGCTGCCGCACCACCAGCAGTAAAGGCATTTCCTCCTTTGGAACGGGCGCAGGTTTAAACTTTGGCTGGTGCACCAAGCACTCAACCAACTGCAGGGGTCTTTAACTCCGTCAACTCAAATTATTCAAAGAGCGTCGAGGGGTGATTCGCATTGTATTCCTACCCGAATCTTTTTAAGGTCGTCCTCGCCCGACCTGCAAATATCTTACAACAGGGTTGGTTCCCCGTCAAGGGGTTTATGCATAATAAATGCACATTT
>VTLG01014071.1_pt1 | contig 25890 bp, 39 predicted proteins | sample 4694571 | NCBI WGS metagenome assembly VTLG01 (sample SAMN12604809, study PRJNA352737) | marine metagenome | biome: ENVO:00000447; feature: ENVO:00000209|ENVO:00000569|ENVO:01000036; material: ENVO:00002151; isolation source: viral sequences binned using virsorter ...
CACGATCAAAACGCTGTGGATGTGGTTTTAAAAGCAATAAAAATAATAAAACCAGACACATTCATAAACCTGGGGGATGTAGGAGAGTGGGATTCAGTGAGTTCGTGGAAATACAAGAAGATCAAAAGACCTCCGTTAGAATTTCAACTGCCTTTAATTGATGAAGAGATCAGACAAGTTAATGATGGAATCGATCAATTTGATAGAGTTTTAGATAAAATAAAATGCAAGAACAGGATCATACTAGCTGGCAATCACGACGAGTGGCTCGATTTCTTTGTGGATCGTTACCCATATATGAAAGAGTATACTTTCAGAAAAGCGTGCAGATGGGATGAAAGAGGATACAAGTATTACGAATACAACCGACCAGTTAAACTTGGTAAAGCTACCTTTATTCATGGTGCGTATGCAACAGTCTATCATGCAAAGAAGCATCTTGAATCTTATGGGGAAAACATTATTTACGGCCACACTCACGATGTACAACGCCATACGCTTACAAAACTTGGTGGTACAATCGGTGCTTGGTCTATGGGCTGCCTCAAGGACATGAGCAGGGAACAGAACAGGTGGCTGAGGGGTAGGTTGCACAACTGGCAGCACGCCTTTGGCATTATTGATTGGTTTCCTAATGGGAATTTTCGCTTAGATACAGTTGAGATTATAAAAGGAAAAACAACGGTCTGGGGTAAAGAGATATGAAAACCTTATACCATAAAGCAAGGGATGATGATTTTGAAGAGCTGGATATATTTAGCACCATTGAAAGACTGCAAGAAATATCTGACGAAATAAAGTTTTCCGATCTGGTTAGTTTGTCATCCAGGCAAATGGGAATGATCGCTGAATTGTTATGGCGAATACAGAGAATTAAAATTAGCCCAATAGATAATAGTGAATTTATGGGGCAAGCATAAGGAAATGAAATGAGTACAGTAGAAGCAACTTATTGTTCACAAGGGGATATGCAGTTTGTTCTGCCTTCCATTGATGAATACGACACTAAAAGAGTTCTGCCTACAAACTGGGTAGAATCGGGAACCTCGAATTTATACTACCTATACAATGCGGGATATGTAGATCAATTATTTGTAGATGGAGCTGAACAGACTAAAGTAGGCGATACGCCAAATGCAAACAATGAGTATTCCTATGAGAGCGCGGCTGACTTATTAATTTATTATATGGGTGGTTTATCTACTTCGAGTTTGAACTCTAAAATATTTGAGGGCGGTAGGGATTTCAGTGATTTGATCGGTGAATGTCGAAAGCGTGGTAGTGATTTTACTAGAAATTTAATTAGTAAGCCCATATATCCTCGCAAGGGTGTAGGTGTCCAAAGTTCTGTTGGTAATGATTACCCAGAAGTAATTGTAATGATTGCAGCTCATTTAGCCTGTTACTTTTTAGCCAATCCTTATAATAAAGAATTGGGTGATGAATTATATAGTAAGGTTTCAAACATTGAGGGTGATGGCTGGGCTGATAAAATTAATCGCGGTGAAATAGATTTATACCAGGAAGATTCAAATGATGCTGTAAAAGGGATACTCAGAGAAATTACTTACGGTGGGTCAAGCACAGGAAATATCAGTGCGGTTCGTGGAATACCTACTACTGAATGGGATCTAATTAAAATTCTCATCACGACAGCAGGGACCTTCACGGCTGGGTCCGCATCAAGTGTCAAATACACCACCTACACAAGAAATGATACAGGCTTAAAGATTACAGTAAATCAAAGTGCTGCAATTATGGATGGATCATATCAACCTGTGGGGCATGGAATGGAAGTTCGCTTTGCCCCTGGTGTTTATTCTTCTAATGATGAATGGGAGCTTGAATGTTCAGCCCCACAATATTTAGATCAATCTTCCACAGCTATTAAATATGCACATAATACAAGGATTGGTTGATGGCAATTACTTTTGAAAACATCCATTACGATAGAGTAATAGATTCTTTGAATACGTTATTAAGTGATGAATTTAGTATTCCCGTTAGATACGATGATTACACATTCCCACAGTCATTTTTATTATTGCCTGAAAGTGATGATTTGATTGAACAATTAAGCACAGGGCAAGTTAGGGGGTATGGCGTTTCAATAGGCTACCAGTTAAAAATAGGAGGGAAATACGGTAGGCAAAATATGAAACAAGTATCAAGTAAAGCTGAACAGGTAAAAAGATTAATAATAAACAACACCGCTTATTCGCCCTCAAGTTCTTATAAATGGCATGGGGCAAATATAACATCAATAGAATATGAAAAGGATGAAGATGATCCTAGCCTATTAAGGGCATTAATGACATTTAATTGCATAGTAACTGAGGTAACATGATGAAAATTAAAGCAAGAGAAAACAAATTACATAGGGTTAATCCTAACTCTATACTCTGCGACCGTGCTTCTTTAGCTGAATTAAAAGAAGGCAAGGCCGTAGATATATCTGATGAGGCTGCTGAAGAGTTGCTCAACATGGGTATGGCTGAAAAAGCAAGTAACAATAAAAAAAAGGAGTCTAAATAATGGCTGATTCAAGAGTTCTGCCCATCAGTTCGGTATCTTACGGCCTGAAGGCAGAGACAAGTTTCGGGGTTGGTTTGGATTCGTCTGGTGCAGATGGTACTGCGTATTTAACGCAGCCAGTTGTTCAGGCGCAAAAACCAACTTTCAACATTCAAAGAGAGTCAAGGTTGTTAGCTGGTAGGGGTAGTGTAAAAAATGCTGCTGACACCATAATTAATACAAGGGGCGGTTCGGTAACTATGCCTTTTGAAATGCTGGCAACACCAAGAACTCTAGCACAGCACTGTCTTTTAGTAGGACAGGAAAACGGTCAATCTGGTTCTATAGCACATGAAATGGAAATAGACGGATCGAGTAATAACAAATCAATAGGCGGTACAATATCAAGCGGTTTACCGCATAGTTGTAACCTGGCCTATTATCCTGCCGCTGGTGAAGGGATTAAGGTTTGTGGCGTGATAGTATCCGACCTGACATTATCTGGTGATATAGCCGCAAATAATGGTTTACTTTCCATGAGCGGAAATTACTACAGCGGATTTTCTAACCCCGTAGCAGCATCAAGCTGCTTAGAGCAAACATTCGATGGTACATGGGTTGCAAGGGAAGCTACATATTTTAACATTCTGGATCTTGACACTAGAACGCTAGATGTAGAAGGCAACGCAACTCAAGCCTTTATTATGAAATCATTTAATTTCAATATTTCTAATGGTGTAAATCGAGTTGGGTTTGATACAAATGGAAACGCAGAGGTTTATGTATTTCCTGAGTATATAGTAACTGGTGATTTGACAATTAAGTATGATGATGAGTTTGACTACGGTGCTGCAAATAATGTGATCCAGGATTTTCTTGACGGAGATACACTTTCTTTAAATATGGTATTTGGAGCAAGTAATGATGCTGAAGGTGAAGCCACTATTGCTGCCGAGCTTCAATACACTGGTGATCCAGGGCAGGATATTTCAGAGGCTGGTATATTTCATACCTTACCTTTTGAATGTGTCCAGAATAGCTCAACTGAAGCATTTAAAATAACCACATTTAAAAATGAAGCAGTAACAGCTTGGTAATAAATAAAGGGAGGCTTTATGATAGTGAAAGCACTTGGAAAAGAGTGGGATGTAAATGATTGTACCTACAAACAAAGACGAGAACTCCATGCCTTAAATGCAAAGGTATGGTGGGACGGTCAAGATGTAGATGCTTATTACAATCTATTAGATAAAGTAAGTAATATTGCAGGACTAGGTGAAGATGAATTTAAAGATATGGGCATGAGCGAAATAGATCAGGTCTTACAAACGATTTTCATTGATTACTTAGGTTTGTCAAAAAAAGCAGCAGGGGAATGAGTGTTGCGGCTTGGTGCTGGGCAAAATCTGCACCAAGTTCGCCTGATGTATATAAGCCCTCCCAAAACGGTCAGTTTAGACCATATTCTGCTCGTTCCCCTGTTGATAATAAAAGGAGGCGATATGAAAGCGTTGAGGATATTTTAAATGAGATCGATTCTCTTGAGGAACAAAACGAGAAATGGCCTACGGGTCAATATTTGTACTTGCTTGTTCCTCTATTCGCTGACATTAACTATCTTATTGATCCTTGGATGTGGGATATGATTTCTGAATATAATTACGTCACCAGGTTTAATGTGTCCCTGGGAAATCTAGATGATGTTTCTGCACGCAGATTAGACTGTTTTACTATTATAGAAAATGAATTAAATAATATAGCTAAATACGAGAAAGAAAATGGCTGATAAGAATTTAAGGATAAAAGTAACTACGCAAGGCGCAAAGAAAGCTAGTCGTGATCTTGGTAATGTTGATAAGGGCTTAAAAGGTCTTGGAAAGTCTGCATTAAAGGCTGGAGCTGCTTTTTTCGCTGGAAGGTCAATCATTAGTGGATTAAGAGCATCTATAGAATTATCTGCTAAATTTGAAGGAATTGAAAAAGGGTTTAATAACCTAGCTAAAAGCACAGGGTTTACTGCTGACGCATTTAAAAAGTTTCAAGATGCTACTGATGGCACTATTGGGTCAGTAGAGCTAATGACTCAGGCGAATAACGCCATGCTTTTAGGTATTACTGATTCGGAAGATCAAATGGCAGAGATGTTTGACATCGCCCAGAGATTAGCACAGGCATTAGGCCAGGATACAAGATTTGGTATTGAATCATTAGTTACAGGTATGGGCAGACAGTCAAAGTTGATGCTTGATAATTTGGGTATAATGATTGATGTTGAAAAGGCTAATGAAGATTATGCAAGTGCTCTAGGGGTATCTGCAAGTGCTTTAACAGACCAACAGAAAAAACAGGCTTTCGTAAATGCAACGATGGAATCGGCCAGGGGTTTAGTTGGGGATCTTGGTGATGAACAACTGACAACAAACGATGCAATGAATCAAGCCCAGGCTAGTTTTGGAGACTTGGCGATTGCTATTGGGACTAAACTATCACCCCTAGTTATAGCGGTTGCAAAAGATTTAGGAACAACAGCAGATAATTTAACCAGGCTATTGGAAACAGGTTCAATGGAGGAAGAGCCAGCAGTTAGAACCGTTGAAACTGTTAAAAAAGAGATTGCCAGTTTAAAAAAGGTTATGAAAGAAGATACTAAGGGTGAAGATATACTAAGTTTTTTTGTAGAGGGTCCTAAACTGGTTGAATCATGGGCTGGCTTAAGAACAGAGGCAGAGCTTTTATCTGAAACGATCGATAAGACAGCACAAGGCCCACTGTATGATCCAATGGTGGCTTCGCTACAAGCATTAGAGGCCGAACTTGAAAGACTAACTGCTATTGAAAAAGAATCAGCCCCAGAAGCAGATGCATTTGACGATTGGCTAAATGCACAACAACAAGTTATAGAGCAAAGTGACGCCGCATCAAAAGCGGCTGGTGAAGCAGCAAAAGCAAAGAACGCTGCAATGGAGAAAGAAATCGAATTTGTCGATGTGTTGACAGAGATGTACCCTGAATTGGCGAATCAGTTACAAGCAGTAAAAGTAGAACAAGAGAGTGTAGTTGCCCTCGCAGCGTTTGATGATTTTATTAAAAAGCAGCAGAAAATTGTTGATTTAAAGGCCCAGGAATCTGAATGGATGGATGTCATAAAAGAAATGTACCCAGCACTTGCATCCAGTATGGGGCTTTTTGTAGAAGAAGAAGAAAAATGGCTTGAAAGAACACAAGAGAGCTTAGGAAGCATTGGTTCCTTTGTGGATGCCGCTTCTGGTTTATATGATAATTTATTCGCACATAAAAAACAATTACTTGATAATGATATGAACGCTGAGATCCAAGCAGTTCAAAAATCATCGTCAAGTGAAGAATCGAAACAGGCAGAGATTAGCAACATAAAAGAAAAATACCGACAGCAAGAAATAGATGCTCAGAAGAAATTGAAACCAATAAAGTATGCACAAGCCGTTTCTGATACTGCATCTGCGGTTGTTGGGGCGTTAGGAAATAAACCCTGGACACCTGTAAATTTTGCTCTTGCTGGCCTTGTAGCTGCTTCAGGTGCGGCTCAAATCGCAACTATATCTGCACAACCATTTGCTAAGGGAGCAGACTTTATAACGTCAGGTCCACAGGTAATGATGGTTGGTGAAGCTGGGCCAGAATCAGTACAAGTAACACCCCTCACACCAGGTATGAACCAAAATGGCCCTAAAGGCGATATCAATATTAATATATCCGCTCCGCTGGTATCGGAAACTGTGGTTGAGGAAATTTTACCAGCCATAGAGCGAGCGAAGAGGCTCGATCTTGCATGAGCCTAACGCTACCATCCTCATACTCTGCCGCAACTAAACAAGGTAACATACAAGAAAACTGGATTATCCAGTTGGGCTTCTTTAATGGTGATGCCCAAGGCAGCGGTGATGGTGGCTGGGATGCGGTTTTACAAGCTGATGGAAGTGCTAATCTATTAACTGCTGACGTTAATTTATCTGCGACTACAATTCCTGTAGATGATGGCACTGTTTTTCAAGCTAATGATTATATAAAAATTGAATCTGAGATCGTCAGGGTTGTTTCTATAAGCTCTAACAATTTGACTGTTATTAGGAAGCAAATGGGTACAGCCGCAGAGGCCCATGAAGATGATGATGCTATTTATTGGAATAACTTCACCCCTATAGCCTTTGCAGATACAACCGTTAATTTGGTATTTTATCATGGGATGGTGAGAAACATTCCTTCTATCCGTACATCTATTAATTTAGCTAAATCTACAGCGAAGACAGGCAATATATCGCTCAGTGTAATCAATTTTCAATACAAGGGTGATGATTTTTCCGCAGAATTATTAGGAACAAGAAAATACATTAATAGAGAAGTTAGGATATACTCTCAATTAAATGGTGAATCCACCCTTTCAAGTTGTTTGCAAATATACTCAGGGCGGTTAATTGACATATCTCATGACTCTTCTTCTGTTTCTTTATCATTAACCGAGCAAAGGCCTTGGGATTTCATCACTATTCCACAAAACAAATCATCGAAAAATAATTATTTTCCAGTTGTTTATGGTTCATTTGTCCCTAATGCGTCAACTAGGGCAAGTCAGGCTTTTTGCTCATCCACTGCGTTATATCCGTGTCCTGTTGAACAACGCGGCACATCTGTGATTAAAGGTCTACAACCGCAATTATTAGATGGTTCTTCGGGGGAAGAAGCAAGGCTTCATTTATATGAAAAGGAAATAGATGCTTTTATACCACTCACTAAAAGCGATAATACATATAGGGACACATCAGTTGTTGATGGCGATGGACATACTACAGTCATTGAACGTGATTTATTTAGAGGGTTTGTTACAAAAGGAATAATAGAGCAAGCGTCATCGTCGAATGAATTTGGCATCCCAGCCAGCGCAGTTGATACGCCTAATACAGCAGATACATCATCAAGCTATTCATCGGCATCGGCAGTTAATGCTTCTGGTTCTGCATCTACTACAAGACAATTAATTCTTGAAACTCCAAATATAGTAGGAACGGTAACAGAAGGAAAGTCAGAATTTTATATTCAACGCAGAACATCGCTTGAATCTGGTTCAGCAAATGGAACTGTATCTGTGTGGAATCTTGCAAACTCCGATATAACAACTGATTTTAACTGGTCAAGCGGAACTCCTGGTAATGAAGCGGCGACCACAACAAATAAGACTACATTAACATTAAGCGATGGACAGCTCCCTGCTAATTATGGATGTAAAATAAATAATGCTATTGCTTTAGGTACGTATTCAAATGCTTCTGCAACTTTATATGTATATGATGCACGACTTTATATTAAGGCCAATCAAGATTTTGCCAATAATAAAGAATCCTCTGTTTCAACCATTGACGGAATAAAACATCTATATTGTGGGGCAGATGGGTTAGCGAATTCATTTACTGGAGGAAGTGGGGCTGCGGATACTGGGTTAGAAGCTCATAGAGATTTACTATTCAGATTTGCAGGGTTTGATGATAGCGATGCAAACATTTATAATTATGATGCTAATTTAGATATTGAAGCAACAAGGATTACTTCTGCTTGGAATATGCGATGGTGGGCATTAAAGCCAGTAGAGTTGAAAAAGGTTCTCGAACAGATACAATATGAATTTGGATTTATTTTTAAATTCAGGCACGATGGCACGGGGTCCTATTGGTATATAAAAGATTCATATTCTTCTGGAGATGTGACACAAACATTTAATAAATACGATATTGCGAAACTCAAAATTAATAATACACCATTTTCTGAACTATTAACTAAAATGAACATATCTTACGATAAGCATCCAGCAGAGGATCGTTTTTTAAGTGCTCAAACATCTGAAGATACAACTAACAACCCCAGGACGAATTGGAATATTCAATCAAAAGAAAACATCAAAGATATAAAACTTGAAATGAATGTGAATAAAATTGGCAATACAAATGTAGGTGGCAACGATCCTAATGATGGGTTTGCAGATTATTACATGAACATCTTTGGTGATATTAAAAAAATAATTAGTTGCGATATTGTGAACTCAGCAAAGGGGTATAATCTTGAAGCTGGTGACATAGTGCAGTTTTCAAATACTGCTGGGGAAATGCCCGTTGAACCATTTGGAGATAATTGGGCAGATTATTATATGATAACAAATTTAACTCGCTCTCCTAGTAAGGTGAGCATCACCTGTAGAGAGGTATCTTAATGGCGAATCAAAATGTAAGAACACCAAGGTTCTACACGGATAATATAAACTATTTGCTTTCAAGGGGAGTCGCTCAGGATGGTAATTTTGATGTACGACCATCAGCAACTAATGGTGCGACTACTATTGGGCTTCAAACTGGTACTGAAGCAGAATGTTTTGACATGAACCCATTAAATAAAGTTGATTTTGACACTTCAGCAACAACTGATGGTCATGTTATAATAAATTTGGATTTAAAGGGATCTTTAAAAAATAGTTTCGTTGCAATATTAAATCATAACCTTAGTACAGCTAGGGGGAAAATAAGAATATCTGCAAGCGATACAGAGTCAGAAGTTCAATCGCCAGATTTTTCAGGTGCAACTGCAATTAGTTGTACGGAAGTCGTTAATGCGGATGCAATATCAACTAACATCATCACCCCTGCAACTGACGGATCAACGATAGTTCGCTTTTCTGAATCAGATTTACGCTATTGGGGGATACAATTTGAAGGAGATTCAACCTTTTTAAGTACAGATTTGTTCTTTGGCTGCATACTCGTTGGAGAATATTGGGATGCTGCCCATGCTCCAGATTTATCAGTTCAAAGATCAATAATGTTTGATAAAACAAAAGTATTAGAATCCGTAGGGGGAAAAAGGTTTTCCAATATGAACAATCACGGCAGGACAGCATCATCTGCCAGTAAATCGCCTTTTACTACAGCTAGTAATAATTATGAAACCTATGGGGGCAGAATAGCTTATGATATGAATTTTTCATATTTAGCATCTACAGATTTAATGCCAGACGAATATGATACCTTAGAATATACTGATGATGCCTTTGTTGAAGACGTATGGAACAAAACTAATGGCAGCCATATTCCATTTATTCTTTCTATAGATAACAGCACTACAGAAGAAGGTGGTAATGCAGAAACCCAACATATTTTTGCCAGGTTCGCCCAAAATGAATTACAGATGAATCAGGTGGCAAATGACTTTTGGAACATATCCCTAAGAATAGAGGAAGAGTTCTAATGAATCCACAATACGCCTATTCGCTCCTAATTTGCCCCTTAAAGGCGTTATTATTCCTTTTTTGATATAGTTATAGCCTACACAGAGATTTAATGCTCAGTGTATTATAATTATTTTCTTTGTTTTTCGGTTTTTTTGTTATAACATTGGTCATGTTGATACTGATTAAACCTAGACTTAGCACTGACAGGGGTTCCAATTATGGCCTTTCTGGCCGATCGGTATCAACAGCCTCTGTCGGTGTATATAGGAGCTCAAAATGAATAAATGGGATAGAGTTATAATAGATGGTGGAGATTCAGATTATAAACCTGGTCAATTAACTACTGGTGAAAACATACGGCTAATGAATACCACTTTAAAAGCTGAAGGTAAATCAACCATTAAATATGCAATAATTAGAGAATGGTCAGCTTATAAGGTATGGCAGGATGACACTAAGTACGCAAAATTCTTAAGAGAGTTATACACTGGCGGTAAAATGGATAAATACTTAGAGCAAAGTGGTGGTTCATTATTAAGAAAATATAATTAAAGCGGAGGGTAAATAACCATGAAACAAACAGAAGGAAATCTTTTACAAGGTGCATTAGATACAATCGGAAAAGTAATTGATCAAATAGACTTAAAAATTAATATGAATTCAATATTTGACAATGAAAGAGAGATGGCAACTGGTGAGCAAAGTAAAACATTTAGGCAATTAAAAGGTGATTGCAAAGATGCTATTGAATCATTGCGGGAGGAGTTTAATTATATATACGATGAACAGGAAAAATTAGATAACGAGCCAAGCACTCTTTCCCCTGCTCAAGAATGGATGATAGAAGATATAAAAAATAGTTACCCTGGAGAATATATGAAGCCAACTGGCAAGTTTTCCAGTGTAACTGATTGTAAGACTGAATATGAATATCTTGATTTCCTAAAACATGAATGGGAGTTTCATCTGGCTTTAGAAACCAGTGGTTGGAAATACCCTATTGATAAGGATGTGCTAATAAAATCTGGTTCAGGATTTATGGGTTGTGGATGTGTAGTTAATTTTCTTGAAGGGGTAAATGATATTGAGGAAAATGATACCACCTATAATCGTGAAGATGTAAAGAAGTTGTCTGACTTATGGATTGATCAATGGCTCTATACTCATAGTTTAGCACATTCAAACGGCCATTCTCTGGAGGGTAAATAATGGAATACAATGGCTGGTCAAATTGGGAAACATGGAATTTTAAATTGTGGATGGATAATAACGAATGTGATCAAAATAGAATACTATCTCAAATCAACACATTAAACGACCCACTTACTAATGTGTATACCTTATCGAAATTCCTAGAAGGTTATGCAGATTCTTATGTTGCAGGGGTTGTTGAAGATGAAAAAGGTAGTTCATTTGTACATGACATAATTAACAGCGGTGTAAAGCTCATTAACTTTAATGAGATTGCCGTTAGTTATTTAGAAGATGCCGAAGATATATAATATAGCAATGTATGCTCACCCTCCGATTATACCGCCAGGACACAACCAGGCGTGCAGCGGGACGTATACCCCAAAGCCGAAAAAATGTGCATTGCTTCATGGGGCTGCGGAAAATCCATCCAAGCGATGGTGCAGCCCCTCTTATTTAAGAGGTGAAACATGAGTGAAGAAACAAAAAAGATCAAACTTAATTTTAAAGACGAACCACCTGAAGGGATTTTGAAAAGAATTAGATTTCTGCCAGATGAAAAATATGGATGGAGAAGGCATTACAAATTCCAGATGAAAGTATTAAAAATGGCAGAACGTGAAGGATTGAATTATGAAGAATACTAAAACAATATGAGATCAACACAATTCATTGATTATTTAAATTCCAAGTATGCCCCATCAGATGAAAAAGATGCTACTGTTTATACTCATTTAACTATTACTAAGAAGTTGAAAAAAATTAGACGTAAGAAACGTAACGAATGGAAAAGAAATGCCAAGTAAAACAATCACAATAAAACGGCTTTTTAATGGTCTAGCCAGTGTTAGGGATTACGTTATTGACAGATGTTACAAAGAAGGCAAGGATATAATATTTGTATTAGACAATGAAAAGATGACCGTTTTGCATAAAGAATTAAAATCAAAATCCTTCCAATTATCAGAAAAGACATTTATATCTAAATTTAACGGTAAACCTTATACATTAATTGATTTTAAATTCAAGCCAGATAAAGAGCTAAATCAAGAGGTTTTATTTGAATAATTATAAATACCAGGCTTTTATTCGCTGCGAGAATTCGGATTGTTTTTATATAGTTGATGTAGCAGCCAGCACAATTAGGGAATTAAAAGAAAATATTACTTGGAAACTCGATCATTACAAAACAGCCGATCCAGAATGTTATAAGGTATTGAAGGATGGGCAAGACATAACCTCGGAGGTAATATGAGCGGAAAACAAATAACACTTGGATTATTGAATCTAATATTAGATTCGTCCCAGTATATTATGGATAAAATGGACAAAAATAAAACATACATTCTAGTTCTTTTTGCTGGAATGATTATAATGCAGATCATTAGATGGGTAATTTAGTAATGATTGAAATAACCTGTATAGAATGTGGGGATAAATTTGACAAGTTTTCAGGTGACGTAGATGAAAGAACTTGTATGACCTGTATTCTTAAAAACGAAGATCCCGAAACAATAAAGGAGGCATAATGGCATACATAACACCAACCAACAAAGATCAAGAGGGCAAGGAATTCATTTTCATCGTCACTGGTAATAGATGGACCGAAAATCAATATGGCGAAGGAAAGCGGGATTTAGAAGTTCTAAATGATGAAACCAGTAGTGAGGATGTTCTTGTTTTAACTGATGGCTGGTTTAAAGAGAGTAACCTGGAGAATGTTAAAAAGGGCGACAAATTAACAATCTCTTTTGATAAATCTAAGACCGAATGGTTTAATGTCAAGATTGAACCTAATGAAACTGCAAACGGTCACTCTACAACATATTTAGATGCTGACCAGATAGCCCAAATTGATGATAGAGTATCACGCCAGGAACAGGCTAAACTGGAAAAAAAGATCGTAGCTGAAGGCCAAGTTCGTTTTGGGTTTTCAAAAGAAGCCTTTAGGATGGGTCTTGAATTAGACGATAAAACCAAAAAACGCATTGAAGCATTTACAGATTATGTTATGAATCCTCGATATACACAAGACACGCCCCAAAGCCCACCACCACATACCGATAACGACCTTCCTTTTTGATTAGAAGGGATAAACTAGACCGAGCGTTTTCCGAATTAATACGTCGGAAGTCCCAGGGGATTTGTGCAGTAAGTAGGCTGATGCCGTTTGTGTGCAAGTCCCCTTTTAACAGTTGGAAGTATGGGATGGAATGTTCTCATACTGGATTTGGTAGAAGAAAACAATCCGTCAGGTATTCTTTTTTAAATTGTGATGCAGTATGTAGGGGCTGCCATAGAAAGCTCGGTGAGAACCCTATTATGGCCTATGAATTCAAAGTTGAACAGTTAGGTAAGAAAAAATTTCGTAAATTAGTGAAGGAATCTAATAAACTTTGCAAGCGAACTAAGGCCGATAAAGAAGAGTTGTACCAGGATTTAAAAAGGCAATTAAAAGAATTAGATGAGGATTTCGACTATGCTTAATATTCCACCCAAAGGTTTCGGTAGATATGGTCGTGGACTTACACATGAAATAAGGAAATTGAACATTGGTGATTTTGTTGAATTTTCACATAAGAGGGCAAATGGCTGTTATAATTGTGCTCAACAAATCGGGATGAAAGTTGTTACAAGGCGTTTCGGAGATGTCACAAGAGTTTATAGAATAAAATAATGCCTAAGAGATTTACAGACAGCGATAAATGGAAGAAGAAATGGTTTCGTTGTTTAAGTAATGATCATAAGGTATTTTGGATATATGTTTTGGATCAATGTGATCATGCTGGGATCTGGGAAGTTGATTTTGAGGCTGCTGAATTCTTTTGCAGTGGTATTGATGAGCAAGAAATCCGCCAGGTATTTAAAAAACAATTCCAAGAGGTAGACAATGGTAAAAGGTGGTTTTTAAAAGACTTTGTAGATTTTCAATATGGTACATTAAACGAAAATAATAGAGCTCATTTGTCAGTTATTAACATATTAAAAAAATACAAATTAATTAAAAATAAGGACCTAGTAAGCCCCTTAAATGAAAATAATATAGGTCAGCAAGGGTATAAAGATAAAGAACAAGTTAAAGATTTGGTTAAAGTTAAAGAAAAAGAAACCAAGGCAGAGCAGATCAAAAAGATAAAGGTTGATTTGCCTATCATACAAAAAGATTTTCCAAGTGTTGATGTAGCCAATGAGTATGAGAAATGGATTGATGATATGAAGAAGAAGGGAAAAATATGGAAGAACTACAGGGCTGCATTTAGAAATTGGTTGAGGAGTCCTTATGTGGCAGAAGTAAAAACGACCTTGAAAGATATAAAGACAGACACAGGAGGATTTTATTTAGGAAAGTGCAGCAAGTGCAGTGAAACAAACAGTTACGATAAATCAGAAATCTTCCAAGACTCAAGATGCTGCAAAGCAGAGATACACCCCATACGCAACGTGCCTACTAGTCAAAAAAACGTGCGCCCTGTGTACAATTTGGAAGGGAACGATGTATTGCGGAGAAAAGACGGGGGAAAACAGGGTGCAGTATATGACTAAATGCCCCAAAAAAATAAAAAGGAAATAATATGTTTGTAGCAAAAGCACCAGACAGGATAGATACCATACACGGAAGTTTAGATTCTGATGTTATGACAACTAAAACCGTAGAGACCATTATGAATATATTTCTTATTAGCAGAAGCAACACCAAGGTAAGAGGTATATTGTTAGATTATTACGCTAAATGTATTGAAAAGAATCAAAAGATTAGCGGTAAATGGAAAAGAACATAATCAAGGGCGGTTGGCAAGTGAACAGGGGAAATGGCCCCCTGGTCGGCTGCCCTTTTAAATTATGAAAAAATTAGTATTAGAAAGGAAACATGGTCGCTGGGTTACAATAGGGTCGCAGCATACTAATTATTCACTAGAGAACGCCATGCGAGAGGTTTACCAGGAATCAGGTAATAGGAGATTTGAAGTTCACGAAGATAAGGTGTATCAATTAGATGACTAGGCCAGAAGCAGATATTGATAAACTGGAAGAGAAGATCAGTAAACTCGAAGAAAAGGTTAAAGATCAATACTTATTAATAAACGACAGGATAAATGAGGCTTTTTTTATCATAAAAGAGCTGGGTAAAAAAGTGGATTAAAAATGAGGATGCTTGATCTATTCAGCGGTATTGGTGGATTCGCTTTAGCTGCTGAATGGGTTTGGGGAGATGAACTTGATATAACAGGATTTTGTGAAATTGAAAAATATGCTCAAAAAGTATTACAAAAGAATTTTCCAGGTGTTCCGATTTATGATGACATTACAAAACTAAATGGCAAAGACTTCAAAAACATCGACCTCATCACAGGTGGATTCCCTTGCCAGGACATCTCAATTGCAAACCAAAATAATCCAAAAGGAATTGAAGGAAAAAGGTCAGGTCTTTGGTCAGAAATGTGGCGTATTATTAGCGAAATACGACCCAGATTTGCACTCATTGAGAATGTCCCAATTCTCACTATTCGGGGTGGAACAAGAGTTATTGCTGATCTTGCCGAAATCGGGTATGATGCGGAATGGCAAAGTATATCAGCAAAGCAAGTTGGAGCTTGGCATAAAAGAGAGAGAATCTGGATTGCTGCCTACCCCAGTTGCGACAGAATGGAAAGGCCAGCAGTTCACGCAAAAACAAATAAAAAAGGTATTGAAACGACACCAGAAAAATGGTTTGAGCTTCAGTTTCAGAATCACGGAAATAATAAAATTGAATTTCGGAAGAAAGATAAATCTTTCCTTTGTGGAGATAATGATGGGATACCCTTCAGATTGGACTTCGATAGAAGAAACCGACTTAAAGGACTCGGAAACGCAATAGTCCCCCAGGTGGCGGCCTTGATTATGGAAAGAATTAAAGATGCCGAATAGAAAAGCAAAAGACCGTAAAAGAAGGAAACGTCTGCTCAACGCTAAATTAAGCAGGGAAGGCAGAACTGCTAATCAAGTGAAGAAAAGAAGAAAGAAAGCAAAGATTAAAAAAATATGGGAATAACCCCTAAACACAGTAAGCATCTTGAACTTCAGCCAATCACATTAAAGGAATCCAATGAATTTATTAAAAAGCACCATAGACATCATTTACCGCCTCAAGGCTGGAAGTATGGAATTGCAGTTAATGATGGGGATAAAGTGGTCGGAATAATAACAGTTGGCAGACCAGTAGCTCGGCATTTAGATAATGGATTAACACTTGAAGTAACCAGATGCTGCACTGATGGAACAAAAAATGCTTGCTCTATGCTGTATGGTGCAGCTTGGCGAGCAGGCAAAGCCCTGGGCTATAAAAAAATGATTACATATACATTAAATGATGAAAGCGGGTCAAGTCTAAAAGGATCTGGATGGGTAGTCACAGCTGAAACACAGGGAAAGCGATCTTGGGACACCCCAGCCAGAAGAAGAATTAATGCTCCTACGCAACAAACAAAGATACGGTGGGAAGCAAAATAAAAACCCCCATACATACCAGAGGTAACTATGAAAGAACCATGTCCAATGTGCGGGAGGGCAGAGGATCTACACTTAGACCAGATAAAGAAAAGGGAACGACAGAATGAATTAATGCAAGCGTTCCTGGCTGGTCGCAAATCTGAGAGAAAATTCTCAAGAAGAGAAAACGAAGTATTTGATGCTTTCTATGATTTAGAGATTCAAGACTTTGAAATAATTGCCTTTAATTTTAGAATATCCAAATACACTGTAGAAAAATATTACGATAGAGCAATGGAGAAGTTCCAGGCCATGCTCTTGGATGAATTATAAATCAACCACCTAAAATCTTAATCTTTTATATATACGGAAAATAAGAACCTTTAAAACAGACTCTTATATTCCCTAGTATACTATATCAAATGAAATTATGGCGTAGTGGTGGCGTAGTAGATGCGTAGTGATGACTACGCATTGATGGATTTATAAAATACTACCCATTTTTGCGTATAGCTAAGTTCAACAATATCTGAGCTTACAGACCCAATAAATCACATTTTGTAATCTCTTTTTATGTATAAGTAGAAGGGGTTTTATACTACCCCACTCGGAGTGCCTGGAAAAACAGGCGTGGAATCTGCCGATAGACAGGAAAGTATAAATCATGATTATGAGGCCTTATGATCTAAATGGATGAAGGTATAATTACAACCAAGCAATATCATATTGATGAATTGATATTTGCTGAATACAACCCAAGGCAGCTAACAAAGGACCAATACCAGGGCTTAAAGGATTCAATCACACGCTTTGGTTTGGTTGATCCTGTCATTATAAACAAACACAAGGAACGTGATAATATAATCGTTGGAGGTCATCAACGGGTAAAAGTAGCCAAAGATTTAGGCTATAAAGAAGTTCCCTGTGTAGAAGTAAATCTCACTCCTGAAAAGGAACGAGAACTAAATATCAGATTAAACAAGAACACAGGCGAGTGGGATTGGGACTCACTAGCTAATTATTTTGATGTAAGCGATTTGTTAGAATGGGGCTTTACTGATGATGAACTGCAATTTGAACCAGAATTAGTAGAAGGTCGAATTGATGATGATGAAATCCCCGAAGTAGAAGAAGCCATTACAAAGCTAGGGGATCTCTGGCTATTGGGTGAACATCGGGTATTATGTGGGGATTCTACCAACATAAAAGACGGTAAGCATTTAATGAATAAGAAGAAAGCCGACATGGTATTCACCGATCCACCTTACGGTGTGAATGTAACAGGTGCTGGCGGTAATGCTTTGCACGGTGATTTAACTTTTACATTGATCCCTTTTTCTTTCGATTTAATTGATGCTTCGCTATCAAATGGTGGGTCTATCTACTTTTGCGGAGGATCTTCCAACGTGCCTTTATATTTCAAGCTATTCGAGAAATACTGTAGAATGATGCCTCATTTGATTATTTGGGTAAAGGATTCTTTCGTCTTGCGGAGACATCATTATCACTCGAGATATGAAATTGTTTTCTTTGGTTGGAAAAAAGGTAAGAAAAGCAGATGGTATTCAGACAGAAAACAAGATGATGTTTGGGAAATAACGAGAGAAAAACACTTCGAGCATCCAACTATAAAACCAGTAGAACTAATAGTTAAAGCGTTGGATAATTCATGTGGAAATGGTGAGATATGTCTAGACCCTTTCCTTGGCTCAGGCTCAACACTAATAGCCTGTGAAAAGACCAATCGTAAATGTTACGGTATGGAGATTGATCCACATTACTGTGATGTAATAGTAAAACGCTGGGAAGAATACACAGGAAACAAAGCAGAACGAATCGAGGCTGCAAGTGCCTAACGCTGATAAAACAACGCAAAGCAACGGAAAGATGGAAGGCGGTATCACTGGTAAAGGATTTAAGCCTGGAGTATCAGGCAACCCAAAAGGCAGACCTAAAGGCGTTCAATCAATCCCTGATATACTAAAAGAGATAGGCAAGGAAGATGGGACTGTTACTGGACTCAATAAGCTGGAGGTTGTGATGCGTAAGGTATTTCAATTCGCAGTAGAGGGGAAACCTTGGGCAGTACAGTTTATAGCAGACAGAACAGAGGGTAGGGCGTTAGAAAGAATTGATCAAACAACAAGATTAGAGCCATTCAAATTAATAGAACGATGAATGGAATTAGACTCAATAAGAAAGGATATCTTAGATGATAAAGCGAGACACAAATGTCTGGTGAGCGGAAGAAGGTGGGGAAAAAGCACCCTGGCCTTGATGTGGTTATTGGATGGGACAATACACCCAGGGGAACGCCGTTGGGCTATTTTTCCGACTTACCGACAAGCGAAACTAGTACTATGGCCTATGATGAAGAGTTTTTTCAGGAAGTATCCACAAGCAAAAATAAACGAATCAGAATTGTCAGCGACAGTGAGTGGAGCGACATTTGAGCTTAAAGGGGCAGATAACGAAGATTCTCTGCGTGGTGTTACGTTAGGCATGAACGGTAGTAACGCCGTAGTGCTTGATGAATACGCCTACATGAAACCATTAGTATTTGAAGAGATCGTTTTGCCTATGCTATCAACCAGTAAAGGCAGGACACTATTTGTCGGGACACCTTCAGGCTATAACCACTTCCACGATATATTCTTAAAAGGGATGGGAGGCAACCCATTATGGAAGTCCTGGCAGTATAAAACAGTAGATCATGGTTATGTAGATGCTGATGAGATTGAACAGGCCAGGCAGAACATGGATGCTAGGACATTCTCCCAGGAATTCGAGGCAACCTTTGAAACAGTACAAAACAGGGCTGCCTATAACTTTGATCGCAATATCCATTTAAAGACAGATGCTGAGACTTCCCCAATGGTCTATTGCGGTATGGATTTCAACGTAGACAACATGACAGCCGTTAAAGTCTTTGAGTACACAGATCAAACAATCCATTACACTGATGAAATAAGGCTATCTAATTCCAATACTGAAGAAATGGCTAAAGAGATAATTAATCGTTGGCCTGAAGTTAAACGTGTATATCCAGATAGTGCGGGGTCGGCCCGTTCAACAACGAGTAATCGTTCAGACCATCAAATATTAAGGGACTTTCAATTTCAAGTAATAGCTAAGAAAGCCAACCCACCAGTTAAGGATCGATTAAACGCTTTAAATAGAAAGCTGTTAAATGCTAATGGTAAGGTAGGGATGACAGTAGATCCCAAGTGTAATTATTTAATTAAAGATTTAGAACAGTGCCAAAGAGATAAGAACGGCTCATTAGATAAATCTGATGCTGCTTTGTCCCATGCGTTAGATGCTTGCTCGTATCTGATTGATATGAAGTGGCCGATTGAAAGAAAAGTGGGGCGATCAATCAGGTGGTAGTGTTACTGCAGGATTTCGGGAGGCAGTTGACGAAATATTTTGAGAATTGGATGTATAAAACATGAAATCAGTTAATACAGTTGTTATACCCGAATACAGTGAGCAGCTAGTCTTAGAGTCAATTCGCAGGGCTAGGGAGAACTTACAATCTAAAGAGAACGCAAAGAAGGCAACCGCTTTAGACTTCTACTATAATAGGAATATGGATACGCATTTAGAACAATGGTTTCCTGGGGAGTCATTAAGCCAAGTGCCAATGTTTCCTATGCGATTGGTCCCGCGTTTTGCCAGGGCTAGGATGTTATTGCTCAAGAATGAGATCAAAAGATATATAGGCGGTGAAGAGTCTGAGGATTATAAAGATTTGGTTTATCAGTTGAATTCTAAGATGCGTGAGTTCGGTGAAGTGGCCTGGTTGTTGGGGCATTGTCATTTACGATCTAAGTGGAATGAAAGAAGGGATCGTATTGAATATGATATTCTGCCTTTCGTGAAGGAATACTATGTAAGGGGTGAGTCTGAGCCGTTTGCTTATTCTTATGAAGTCGAGAAGATGAATAATAACAGGCAGTTTGTATTCTGGTCTGAATCAAGGGACGGTGATAAAGGGCTGCATTTCCTATACGATCAAGCGGGGAAAGTAATCCCTATTCCTGGGGGCGATGGGTTTAACCCTTATGACATACTACCCATTAGCAGGATACACAATAATTCTGATGCTTCTGATGTAGTCAGGTGTGCAGTTCAAATAGGTATAGCAATGACCGAGATTGCCCTTGGTGTTCGCTTTAGTCTAGGCCAACCAGTGATAACGGGCATACATGAATCACAGTCGCAGATTAAATCAGGAATAGACAAGGCCATATTGCTACCAGAGGGTGCATCATTTTCTTATGTAAGTCCTACGGGATCATTAACAGCTATGGTAGAAAGTGCTAAAGCCTTTGCTGATATGTGCAGCCAGAATCATTCTTTAAAGATTAAATGGGGTGATGCGGGGCAAGTACAGTCAGGGATCGCATTAGCAATACAAGATATAGAGAATTTAGAATCAAGAAAAAGCGACATCCCTCTATGGAGAGAATGGGAGAGCTCAAGATATGAGATTGATCAAAAGATTATTGAGGTACATACAGGTAAAAGTTTATCTGAAGATTATTCTGTGGACTATGGGGAAGTCAACTACCCACTCAGTGAAAAAGAACAATTAGAAGTATTAAAGATCAAGAAGGATATGGGCATTATAGACCAGGAAGATATTATAAGAGAATTCAACCCAGACATTAGTGATGAAGAATTAGAAGAAAAGTTAAGCCAAATGAACGCCAATAAAAGATTAGAGAATGAAGCCCAAGCACCCAGAACACCACTAGAGAGATTAATCAATGCCTGATCCAGTAGAAAGATTCTCAAGTCAAATAGGTAAAGTGGAAGCATCACTGTATGCAGACCTTAATAAGATAGCCAGCCAGTTGAATCAATTATCAGATACTGAATTAATTAACATAATGAGGGAAGTGAATTTCTTTCAGGATTTATTAGACCGCGGATATGCGGATGCTGTTAACGGTCTTATTGACTCTTATGGGGATAACTTATCAAAGATTGTAAAAGAAGCCCGTAAGCGAGGGATTAGGGACATTGGTGGGGCTACTGTGAGCCAATTAGAACTATTACAAGAGCTAGACACCAGGGCTTTACTTGGTAATGCTAATTTATTCTCTGAACGCTTAACCAATGAATTGTTTTCAGGGATCGTATCTGGTGAAAGTATTAGTTCGATTGTAAAGCGGTTAAGTGAAACAGTGCCATTGGCCACACATCAATTAAATGTGGCAGCGTATGACAGCTTCAGGCAATTCGATGACCTGGCAAGATATAAAGTATTTGAAGGTGCTGATGTTACCTGGACTTATGATGGGCCATTTGATGATAAGACTAGAGATGCTTGTAGAAAAACAATAGAAAATGAAATTGAAGATGGGCCTTATACAGAAGAAAAAGCAGCTGCATCAGGTACACCCTTTGGCGTTCGCGGCGGTTTCAACTGCCGACATTCTTGGATGGTTTATGCGGGCTAAAGATATACCAACATTCCCTAAATCAATATGGGAAAAGATAGGCGGCAGAACTGCTACTCGTATTGTTAAAGATGCTAAAAGCGGTGTTGGTGCAGATGGTGAGAAATTTAATAAACCCTATACAGCACAGTATGTAATCAAGAAGAAAGCTGGAAAAGCTGCACCCAAAGGTGTTAGCCAGGCATCAAGGCAGACGAGTTTTCCAGATTTAACATTAACGGGTATGATGCTGAACTCTATTAAATCCCGCAAAGCAACTAAAACTGGTGTAGAGATAGAATTTAGGGATGGGTTAAAAGTGCAGGGCAATGCTAAGAACAAGAGAAACATATACGGTGTTAGCCCTAAAAATGAAGATTTAATTATGAAAGATTTGGGCGTTTACTTAGGAAAACAAGTTGATAAGTACGCCAAAATACCAATCGAAATAAAGGTTGGATAACTCAAACAAGAGGTAAAAATGGAAGAACAACAAGTCGAGAGTCAAGACGTTAATGAGACCCCCGTTGAAACTGACAACGAAGAAAAACAGTCCGTCGATAGTATTCCTTATTCACGATTCCAGGAAGTAAACGACGCTAAAAACACATTAAGAGATGAACTAGATACCTTAAGGCAGGAGATCGAAAGCGACAAAGAAGATAGAAAGCTCAAAGAGCTTGAATCTAAAGGCGAATACGAAACGATCATGCAGGAGATGAAGGGTAAGCTAGATATGGCCAATAGAAAGGCAGCAGCTTTTGATGAATATCAGACAAATCGCAGAGATGCGTTATTATCGTTATTGCCTGAAGAAGATCGTGATGTCTACGATGGGCTTCCACTTGAAAAACTGGAACTTCATGTAGAGCGTATTAAGACGAGGCCTAAACCAGCTTCAACCGATAATGCGAAACCGTCTGCGATGGGTGGCTTTGCTACTTACGAAGAATGGGCTGCTTTCGATCCCGAGGGATATGAAAAAGCCAATACCGCACAATCATCTGGCAAGATAAAGGTCGGATACGGTGGCTAACATTCTAAAAGAGAAACTCGATCCTAACAATGACCTCCAGGATAGAAAAGTTGATGGAGGTAAGGACATAAAATGCACTTATAAAGGCAAGAAGGTTACTTATGATGACTATCTTGATATTTATGAGGAGCGTGGTGAGAGAGTTCAAAAAGGAAAGAAACCAAACAGCATCGGTACATTTAGCGGTTGGGGAGCTGGTACATTAAAAAAGCCTTATGAATAATTTAACAACCTTACTTGATTGCGTAGATTATAAGACATCTGCGTATTGATAGGATGGTTTAACTAAGGGGGTTTGAAGCTATGGCTGAAACAGATACTGGCGTAGCCGTTGGTGGTCTAGGTAAGATTATCGGCGACGCCGTGATAGCATTCAATCACGTTAATGTAATGTATCCTCTAGTAACTGCTAAACAGGCAGTTCAAGGTGCAATTACAGTTCAATTCCCTGACTATACAAAAGTCGCATCAAGTAGTGTAGGTGCAGGAACAGATGGTAGCGATTACTCAACTGTTACTTCAATTACAACTGCTGCTCGTAGTGCCACAATTAGTGAGCACGTTATTCGGGCTGATGTAACTGATTTAGCTCGCATGGGTAATGCCGAGGATTTGACAGGCAATGTTGGTCAAATTTTAGGCAATGCAGTAGCAGCTAAGTTAGATGATGACTGTGTAGAGTTAGGAAAATCCTTTTCACAAACGGAATGCGGTGCAGGGACTAGCCTTGCATTGAGTCACACTTTCGGTTCTATGCGACAGCTTAGAGCGGCTGGTGCGCCATTCCCGTATAACCTGGTATTGAGTCCAAAACAGGTATGGGGAAGTAAGGGGTTAATTTCCTTGCTGAACGATGCTGCTGTTACAGGGTCAAATGCTAAACCTTTATCCCTTATGGGTGCTAAAGGTGAGGAAGCAATGGCTGCTGGATGGATTGGGTCAATCGCTGGGTTTAATGTGTATTGGTCTGACCAAATAGATGAAGATGTTTCTAGTGGTGGTGACGCTGCTGGATTCGCCTTCTCTAAAGGTGCAGTTGGTCTTGCAGTAGGCCCAGAGGGTCTATTCAGAATAGAAACTGAAAGAAACGCAAGTTTCCGTTCCACAGAATATGTGGCAACAGGTTTCTGGGCTGAGGTTGAGATCAAAGATGCGTTTGGTGTGTACATTCTTAGTGATGTATCATAACTAATCAATCAATGACGGGGGTGGCTTCGGCTGCCCCCATCTGAAAAGAGGAAATATGGATAGATATTTTAAAAAACCAGCAGGATACTTAGTAAAGTATGATCCTAGCAAGCATGATTTAGAATCGTTAAAAGACAGATTTGAAGAGTGTGATGAACAAGGAAACCCTATGCCGAAGAAGGCAAAGAAGAAGGAAAAGTAAATGGCAAATGCACATATAAGAGAAAGGCCAGCAATGGAATCGCTTGGCATCTTAACTGGTGCTGGTGGTTGCGATCATGTATCTGCAGCTACTATTAATGCTCATACCTACATAGCGATTACAGCTCTCGATACTGATGCAACTACAGTTAGTGCTACTTCTGTGGATACTGATATATGGGATACGTTATCAAGTGTTGAGATTCCTTCAGGTGTTACTATTTATGGTAAATGGAGTGCTGTAACAATCGGATCTGGTGATCTTGCAATGGTTTATAGAGAATCGTCTAGCGATTAAGGAGAAAATATGTCAAGACAATATGCGGTGATAGAGGCACAAAATCTATCAATCGGACAAGCTGGATCAATTTTAGTAACAGGTACAACCGCAGTAACCTGTGGAGCAGGAACAGGTGTTTTTGTTGCAATTCAGTTCATAGAAGATTCAGTATTTGCTTCTGGTAGTGGTGGTTTAATAGCTGAAACTGAACAATTATACCCAGATGATTCTGGTACAGGAACAATTATTGATTCAAATGGTGGTGCTGCAATAGACAGTCAAACATTTCCCCAGGGAATGACCATCTTCGGTAGGTGGACAGGTTTTACACTTGCCTCGGGTGCTTGCATAGCCTATGTAGGCTGATGTTAAACCTTAGTTTAAGATTAAAATCTCACGTTACTCAAGTAGCCAGGTTGGCAAGGGACTTATGGACCTCGATTAACGATACCTGGCAATTAGAAGTTAGGAAGTGGGAAGATATTGTATAAAGATTTACTTGTAGCCATGTCAAATCTGTTATGGGCGGTAAGCTGCAAGGTATTTAAAGAAACAGGAGAAATTAAATGGCAACTTTAACCAATCAATCCGTTGCTGCGAGTTATGAACAACTTTTACACGTTGATCGAGATGGTGGCGGTAATTCTACTACTCATGTTTCCGTAAAAGACGGAGATAATGAGACAACCTTTGGATTCACTATTGCATCTGATGCTTTAATGATGTCCAGTACCAATCGTTTAGAATTTGGCGATACTGGTACATATATCCATCAATCTGCTGATGGTGTTTTAGACCTCGTATCTGATACAGAAATAGAAATCAATGCAACCACTATAGATATTAATGGTACAGTTGATATGTCAAGCACTTTGGCTGTTGGTAGCACATCACTATTAACAGGTCGTGTTGGCGTTGTTACCGCAGGAGACTTAGGTGTTGGAGTTCACATTCGTAGTGCGGATTCTGGAGCAGATGTTTCTGTTCACGCAGACGAATTGGTAATAGAAAATAGTGGAAATACTGGATTAACAATTCTTTCTGGCACAGGTAATCAAGGTGATATTTATTTCGGGGATAGTGGTGATAATGATATAGGTCAGATATATTATGACCACAGTGCTAATACAATGGCATTTATTACTAACGCCGCCGCTGGTCAAATGTATTTAAACTCTTCGGGTCAATTAGGTATAGGAACCGCGTCACCAGATACAACTCTGCATATTGCAGGAACAACTCCAGTATTAACTATAGGCGATGATGATTCAGAAGATATAAGTCTTAGGTTTGACCATAATACAAGAAATTTCCA